>Ga0209777_10005209_pt1 | contig 15098 bp, 7 predicted proteins | sample FrelakmetHBP12HB_FD_187147 | JGI IMG/M metagenome (GOLD analysis project Ga0209777, IMG submission 187147) | Freshwater lake sediment microbial communities from the University of Notre Dame, USA, for methane emissions studies -HBP12 HB (SPAdes)... | ecosystem: Environmental > Aquatic >... | reverse complement strand
GATCTCCGCAGTATGTTACAAAATCAACATGGGGTACACATGGGGGCTCCTCCGGGGTGCCACCGGCAAAACACCGTCGGCGCGGGCAGAACGTGGATGAGGCAGAGGCGGGTGAAGGCAGCACAAGTGAAGCAACTGCAACAGGTTACGCGTCAGCCGAAGGTGGTCTGCCAGTGACGTCATCTTGCAGAGTTACGAGATCAACCTGGGAGACACACTGTAGTACATCCGGTGTACCACTGGGGCAGCGACGGACAAGCCGGGCAGTTTTGCCGCTCCGGCGACCGCAGAGGCTGCTGATATCCGCTAGGCCAACCCAGCAGACGAGTGAGAATCCGGGCGTCTATTCCACCAGAAACAACGAAGAAGCAAAGCAGCTCATTTGCAAGGGCGCCGGATCGGGATTTGCCAGCGCTGCGAACTTGCCCTTCGGATGTTACCAAACACTTGGCGACCTGACGTTGAAGTTCGACGGCCAAGGCCAGCCGAATGAAAAGGGCGCAGAGTCCAAACCCTTCGAAGGCCATACCTTGCCCTTGGTCGTTGCCGACATAGTATGAAAACATCACCCACACGCCAACTCCTCGTTGGCCTGCTCGGCTCCGCGAGTCTCACCACTGCCCAAGCGGCCGCTTCCTTCTCGCTGGCAGGCGATTTCTCCTACACGGACAACCACACCAACAGCATTTGGTCCTTCCGGATGGATGACTATACGAACAAGCCTCCCGCGTTTCTTCCGCTGCTGACCTCGACCAACCTCAACGCGAAGACATTGTGGGGCCCGGATTTCACGAATCCGCCGATGATGTGGAGCGAAGGCACGGGTTACTGGGGCATCGGAAAGAATACCACTGGAGTTGAGCAGACTGGCAGCGGCGTTACCTGGGCGCCGGGCGAAGTTCTCCTGCACCCCAAAGGCGGAGCCTGTCCCGCTGGCTTGGTCATTGCCTGGACAGCGCCCAGCAACATTGTGATCGACGTCAACTACACCTTTGCCCGCGCCATGTCGCAGGGGAACGGGATTGGATGCGAAGTCATGAAGCGACTCGGTAGTGGCGTCGATTCATTTCTGGCCTATGATTCCATCGGTAACAGCCTTACCCGTTCCCTGAAGGGGGTTTCCGTTGCCGCAGGTGACCAATTGTTCTTCCGGTGCGACACCATGGGCGACCCCGGTGGCGATATTACCAAGGCGGCCATTGAGATTAACGAGGCGGCGGGGCCACCGGTGATCGTAACGCCGCCATCCGGCCTGACCCTATGGTATGACAAGCCGGCGCGGGAATGGCTCGAGGCCCTGCCGGTCGGCAACGGCCGGCTCGGCTGCATGGTCTTCGGCGGCGTCGACGCCGAGCGGCTGCAATTCAATGAAGTCAGTGTTTGGTCCGGCTCGCCGGAGGACAGCGACAATCCCTCCGCTCTGGCCGCGCTGCCGGAAGTCCGCCAGCTTCTGTTCGACGGCAAATACGCGGAGGCGAACGCTTTGGCAATTAAGAAGCTCATCTGCAAGGGCGTCGGATCGAAATTCGCCGATGGCGCGAACGTGCCGTTCGGATGCTTCCAAACGTTCGGCGACGTGGTGTTGAAGTTTGACCCCCAAGGCCAGCCCAGCGACTACCGCCGCGCGCTGAATCTCGACACGGCGATTGCGACGGTGAGCTATCGTTTGGGCGACGCCACATTCACTCGCGAGGTGTTTTCCAGCGCCCCGGGCCAGGCGCTGGTCGTGCGTCTAACCTGCGACCAGCCCGGCAAGATCGGATTCACCGCCAGCCTCACGCGGCCGGAACGATTCGCCACGGCGGCCGACGGTTCCGACGGGCTGGTCATGAGCGGGCAGATGGACGACGGCCGGGGCGGCGCGACGGGGATGAAGTACATGGCCCGGCTCAAGGCGATCGCCGAGGGTGGTAAGGTGAGCAGCGCAGGAAATAACCTGCGCGTGGAGGGAGCCACTGCGGTCACGCTACTCTTGGCCGGCGGCACGGACTACAAGTTCCAGCCGCCGTATCGCGGCAATCCGCATGAGAAGTTGACAGCCGACCAACTGGCGGCTGCCGCGGCCATGCCCTATAACGAGTTGCGCAAGTTGCACGTGGCCGATTACCAGAAATTGTTCGGCCGTGTCTCCCTGGATCTGGGCGGCCATGAGACTCGCACACTGCCCACCGATCAGCGATTGTACCGCATGGCCAAAGGCAAGACTCCCGAGCCCGACCTGGAGGCCTTGTTATTCCAGTACGGCCGGTATCTGTTGATTTCGAGCTCTCGCCCCGGCAACCTGCCCTCCAGCTTGCAGGGGATCTGGGCCGACCAAATCCGGACCCCGTGGTGCGGCCAGTTTACGCTTGACCTCAATGTGCAGATGAACTACTGGCCGGTCGAGACGTGCAATCTCTCCCAGTGTTTTCCGCCGCTGTTCGATCTGATTGACTCATGGCGCGTCCCCGGAGCCAGGACGGCCAAGGTGCATTACAACGCCAAAGGCTGGATCGTGCATACGGTCGCTAACGTGTGGGGTTTCACCTCGCCGTCCGAGCATCCGAGCTTTGGAATGTACATGGGGGGAGGGGCGTGGCTCTGCCAACCCCTTTGGGAACACTACGCCTTCACCGGCGACCGCGAATACCTCAAACGTGCCTATCCCATCATGAAGGAGTCGGCCGAGTTCTACCTCGATTGGCTCGTGAGGGATCCGAAGACGGGTAAACTCGTCTCCGGCCCGTCCACTTCTCCCGAACATGAATATATTGCCCAGGATGGGCAGCGCGGCTGGCTGTGCATGGGACCGACCATGGACCAGCAGGTCATCTGGGATCTGTTCGGCAACGTCCTTGAAGCGGCCAAGGCGTTGGGCATCGACGACGATTTCGTCCGGCGTGTTCGGGATTCTCGGGGACAGCTCCTGGCCCCGCAAATCGGCTCCGACGGTCGGCTCATGGAATGGGCGCAGGAATTCAAAGACTCCGAACCGGGTCATCGACACCTGTCACACCTGTTTGCCTTGTATCCTGGCCGTCAGATCACTCCTGGCGGCACGCCGGAGTTGGCCGCCGCGGCCCGAAAGTCACTCGAGTACCGTCTTGCGCATGGTTCAACTCAGGTTGGGTGGAGCACTGCCTGGACGATCGGCTTGTTCGCCCGGTTGGCTGACGGCGACAAAGCCCACGAGAATATCGTGGGCCTGCTGGAGAACTTGATCGCGCCGAACTTGTTCGACCGGGTCTTCCCCAACGCCGGCTTTATGATCGACGGCAACCTTGGCTACGCAGCCGCGGTGCCGGAAATGCTGCTTCAGAGTCACACGGGTGAAATTGCCTTGCTGCCCGCGCTGCCGAAGGCCTGGCCCAGCGGATCGGTTAAGGGACTGCGCGCCCGTGGTGGCGTGGAGGTTGACCTTACCTGGCAGGGAGGCCGCGCGATCAAGGCTGTCTTGCGGCCAACGCTCGACCGCCGTCTTGCCCTTCGACCGCCCGTCGGCCAGCCGATTACGGCGATTACCATCGCTGGCGCACCGGCGGTTGCCAAAGAAGGTGGCGACGGCACCGTCGCAGTGAGCCTGAAAGCCGGGCAAGCCTGCGAGATCAGTTTCCGATAGCCCTTGCCATGAGTCTCCCCAACCTGACACCTCTTCCTGTATGTGTTTGAATATCGAGACGTTCTGTCGAGTGGCCACCCTGTGTCTCACACTGAATGCACCTGGCTTGGCTGCTGGACTGGATGACTTCGTTGCCCGCACCTACGAGGACGGTAACGGGCATACGCTTCCCTACCGTTTGTTCATCCCAAGAGGGTATGATGAATCGAAACGTTATCCGCTCATACTCTATCTGCATGGCGCCGGCGGTCGGGGCACCGATAATCTGAAGCAGATGACGGATGTGCCCAGGTTTCTGGTGTTTGCGGAGCCGGCGATCCAGCAGAAATGGCCTTGTTTTATCCTCGCTCCTCAATGCCCCGATAATGAGCAGTGGGCGAATATGCCCTGGAGCGGAGAGACCGGTGTCGGCAAATTCAGTTCGATAACCTGGCCAATGGAGGCTTCGTTGGCCCTCCTCGATTCGCTCCCCCGTCAATATCAAGGTATCGATACTTCCAGATTATATGTCACGGGGATTTCGATGGGAGGGTACGGGACTTGGGACGCAGTGTGCAGGTTCCCCAGGAAATTCAGGGCCGCAGTTCCAATCTGCGGCGGTGGAGACCCGACCAAAGTCTCCCAGGTTACCGAGCTTAGATATCTTCGTCTCAGAAACTATCACTGCGCCGATGACACGACGGTGCCTGTGGCCCGAAGCCGGGAGATGATCAATGCCATGAAAGCCTTGAACGGCATTCAACCCAGATATACCGAATTCCCCGATGGCGGGCATGATGCCTATACGAGAGCATATAGTGATCCCAGCCTTCCCAAATGGCTGTTCGATTCCGCAGGGAGCGAATCGGAAGACACCGTTAGAGAGGTGACTGAGCAATGGACTGTGTTTGAGACTTCCTTTGAAACGACCAAACAGTATACCAACCCTTTTGCTGATGTTGAGGTTGCTGTCGCTTTTCAGAAAGGCCACCAGCAATGGATCGTCCCTGCCTTCTGGGCCGGGGGCGGCGGGTGGACGGTTCGGTTTGCGCCACTCGTTCAGGGAAAATACAATTATCGTGTTGAATGCACAGACAAAGCCAACCCCGACCTGAACGGAAAAGAGCGGACCCTTACCGTAACCGCATACCAGGGGAACAATTACCTGCTGCGCCATGGATTTCTCAGAGTCAGCGCGGACAAGCGCCATTTCGAACATGCCGACGGCACGCCTTTCTTCTGGCTTGGGGATACGTGGTGGAAGGGCCTATGCCGGAGGATTGACTGGGAGGGTTTCCAGCAGCTTACCGTCGACCGCATGACCAAGGGCTTTACCGCTGTACAAATCATCGGCGGAGGGCCCTACCCGGATGAACCGCCGTTCGACCCGCGCTGGAATAACGAGGGTGGAATGCCCTATGAGAAGGATTACGCGCGGATCAACCCCGCCTATTTCGATTACGCCGACCGACGGATCGAACACCTCGTAGGGGCGGGTATCGTGCCGGCCATAGTGGGCGGTTGGGGATGGCACATGCCGTCGATTGGCGTCGAGAAGATGAATCGGCATTGGCGATATCTGATCGCCCGTTACGGGGCTTATCCCGTGGTCTGGATCATTGCCGGCGAAATGCAGGAGGCGCGGTGGGCTGCGGTGGCCAGCTACGTTCGAAAGACGGACCCCTATTATCACCTGGCAACGATGCATCCTCCGGGTTCTCCGGCCCTTCAATCAGGTCGGAAAACGCTGAACGATGATACGCTCCTTGATTTCGATCTGCTTCAGACCGCACACAATGATTGGGCCTCTGCTCCCATTACCGTGTCGCAAGTCACTTCCTCCTACTCTAAAACACCGACCATGCCGGTGGTGAATGGCGAGGTGGTTTATGAATGGCACAAGTACGAGGGCCGACAGGATATTCAGCGGTTTATGTTCTGGACTTGCATGCTCAACGGGGCCGCGGGGCACACCTACGGCGCTGGCGGGCTCTGGCAGATGAATTCGGAGGCCGTGCATGGGAGTGATGCCTACGAGACGACGCCTTGGTCTGTGGCCATGCATTACCCGGGTTCGGCACAACTCGGGCTGGGCAAGAAGCTGTTGGAGGAATATCCGTGGTGGCGCTTCGAGCCCCACCCGGAGTGGGTTGAGCCGCGCAGCACCACGCTGTTCGAGCCGCATGCGGAGTGGTACGATAACCATCAGAAATGGGCGGGGCGCGCCGGTCGCTGGGATTTGCCCTATGCCGCCGGCATACCAGGCGAGGTGCGTTTTATCTACATTCCCGGCAACAACTCCTACCAGTTGACGGCCCCCACCGTGCTGCACCTGGAGCCGGAGGTAACCTACCGTGCCTTCTTGTTCGAGCCGGTGTGGGGCAAACGTTTTGACTTGGGGACGGTAGAAAAGTCCAGATCATCACCCAAGCGCCTTGTCACCGGTGCACAGCTCAAACCCTTTGATGGCCATACCGTGCCCTTGCTCTTTACCGACCGGTTCGACGGGGCCGATGCCTCGGCCTGGAAGGACTACGGCACGCCGAGCCAGCGCAAGGACGGTCGCCTGGTCGGCGCCAAAGGCATGGTGACGATCCTTGAAAAGGTCAACGAAACCAACCTGATGGCCAGTGCTGAAGCGAATAGTGATGCCGAAGCAGGCATCATCCTGCGATTTCACGACCACGAAAACTACCTCGTTGCGCTCTTCAGTCCTTCGTTCAAGGCGATCTATCTCCATGATCGCAAGAACGGAGCCTATGGCGAGCAACTCGGCCAGGTGGCTGTACCGGAGATCGGGCCGAAGATTCGGCTCACTGCGGCAGCCTGCGGAGCTTACGCGGCGATGGTCCTGACGGACGGTAAGAAGACCTATCACACCCCCATCGTGGAGGTCAGCAACACCACGCGCGGAAAGGCCGGCTTGTGGCTATACCAAATTGGCGACCGGCAGTTATACGGCAACTTTGAGTTGTCCCGGTCGCAATTTGGCTCGGTCAAGGTCGAGCAACACAAAGCTCTGCCGGGCCTGGCCGACGAGTATCATCCCCCTCAATTGCCTTCGCCGCAGGATTGGGTCCTGGTGCTGGAGCGGCTGAAACAGTAGGCCAGAGAAGAGCCTGGACCTTGCGAAGAAGACCAATGAAAAACATGATGTGTTTAATGCTGGCACTGTGTGCGTTGATGGAATCGGCTGCGGACGGGGCCGGGGTTGTACAACGGTGGAGCGTGTTTGAAACCTCCTTTGAGACGACCAAACAGTACGCTAATCCCTTTACCGATGCTGAGGTGAACGTTGTTTTTCAACAGAGGGAGAAGCAATGGATTATTCCAGCATTCTGGTCGGGCGGTTCCAAATGGACCGTTCGTTTCGCACCCCCTGCGGAGGGCGAGTATAAGTATCGCGTCCAATGCACGGACAATACCAATCCTGACCTGAACGGAAAGGAGCAGACCCTTTCTGTTGTGGCCTACGAGGGGACCAACCCATTGCTGAAGCATGGTTTTGTAACGGCGCCCGCCGGCAAGCGGCATTTCGAGCATGCGGACGGCACGCCGTTCCTTTGGCTGGGCGATACGTGGTGGAAATGCCTGTGCAAGCGATTGACCTGGGAGGGCTTCCAGGAACTGACGTCGGACCGTAGGGCCAAAGGATTCTCCGTCGTGCAGATTGTTTGCGGGCCATACCCGGACGAAGGGTTCTTTGAGCCACGGTGGGAGAACGAAGGCGGGAAGCCCTATGTGACGAGGGATTTCGCCTTAGTCAATCCCGCGTACTTCGACTACGCAGACCGTCGCCTGAAGCATTTGGTGGATGCAGGCATAGTCCCAGCCGTCGTTGGCGCTTGGGGTCGAAGTGACTGCAACAGCATGCAGGCGATTGGCGTCGCCGGCCTGAAGCGGCACTGGCGGTACCTGGTGGCGCGGTATGGCGCTTATCCCGTGGCCTGGATTCTGGCGGGTGAAATCGAGACCAGCACCAAATGGAGCGAGGGGCCGTGGGCCGAAGTGGCCAAGTATCTGCGCAGTATCGACCCATACCACCATCCGCTCACCTGCCATACCTCGACAGGGCGTCGGGGGGCGAGTGGTGACAAATTGGTGATTGATTACGATATGGTTGGGGGCAGCCATGGCGGTGGGGAGCCGACAACAAGAAAAACCCTCTCGATTTTCTCTGAAGCTTATGCCAGAACGCCACCTATGCCGGTGCTGTGCGGAGAGACCGGCTATGAAGGCCACATGCAGTTCCATCTCCAGGAGGTTCAGCGTCACGTCTTCTGGATGTATATGCTCAGCGGTGCGGCGGGCCACACCTATGGTGCGGCAGGGGTCTGGCATGCCAGCGTGGATGGCGACCCCGGCATCACGCCGGTCTATGATCTGACGACCTGGAGGGAGGGCATGAATTATCCCGGCTCAACCCAACTAGGGCTGGGCAAGAAACTGCTTGAACAATATCCGTGGTGGCAGTTTGAGCCGCATCCCGAATGGGCAGAAGCGGACTGTTATGCTGCCGGCATTCCAGGCGAAGTAAGGTTTATCTACCAGCCTCGCCGTGGCGTCTATAATTGGAACGGGACCGTCGTGAAGAACCTGGAGCGCGACGTGCCATATCACGCCTTCTACTTCAATCCCTGCAACGCGAAGAAATACGATCTGGGCACGTTCATCAATGCCGGCCCGCCTCCCAAGCCCTTTGAAGGCCATACCCAGCCCTTGCTCTTGGCCGACCAGTTCGAAGGGGCGGATGGCTCAGCCTGGAGGGACTACGGCACGCCGAGCCAGCGCAAGGACGGCCGCCTGGTCGGCACCAAAGGCATGGTGACCATCCTGGAGAAGATCAACGAAACCAACCTCATGGCCAGTATTGAAGCCAGGAGCGACGCCGAGGCGGGCATCATCCTGCGCTTTCACAGCCCCGACAATTACCTGGTGGCGCTCTACACCCCTTCGCTGAAGGCCATCTATATTCATGACCGGAAGAACGGAGCATGGGGTGATCCACTTGGTCGGGTGGAGGTGCCGGAGATCGGGCCGAAGATCCGGCTCACTGCGGCCGCCTGTGGGGACTACGCGGCTCTGGTCCTGACAGACGGGACAAAGACCCACTACACCCCTACGGTAAAGGTCAGCAACGTCATGAGCGGCAAAGCAGGCCTATGGCTTTACCAGATTGGCGACCGGCAGGAGTTCGGCAACTTTGAGCTGTCCCGGGCCCAGTTCGAGCCTGTGCAGCGCGGCCCCATCGGACACGCCCACGCTTTGCAGTGGTCGGACGAGTACAAGGCGCCGGGACTGCCTTCGCCACAGGATTGGGTATTAGTGCTTGAGCGCGTAACGCCATAGCTAAAGTGCGCTCCTTTGTGAAGCTAACGGCCATTTTCGCCCCTTTGCCGAGCAAGCATTTGCCGTGGGCGCCAAACGGGCGCGCCATCATTAGCGCCCAGCCAAAGCCTTGGCGCGCAATTGCATTTCGTCCAGAAAGGTCTGCAGCATCGCCGTGACTTTTCCCCGCCACAAGGCGCCCATTACCACCGGCGCAAACTCGGCCGGGGGCAGCGGCAGCGCCCGGATGCCCGCTGCATGAGTGGCTTTCGGCACCTGTACCGAGAGGCCGATGCCGAAGCCGTTGGCCACGTAGGTTTCGATTAAGTCAATCGAGCTGACTTCGATGCTGGGAAACCAATCGAGCCCCAGCCGGGCCAAGCCTTGCTGGAAATTCTTGCAGATGCCTTCAACCTCGGGCAGGCAGATGAGCGGTTCCTGGATGTGGTCTCGCTGCCAAAGCTGCGCGACAGAGGTCAGCGCGCTCCCTTGTTCCACCAGCAGCACCAGCGGCAGTTCCAGCAGTGGCGTCGAATGAAGTCCGGGTCCGGAATTCTTTTCGATCAACGTCACCGCCAGGTCCAGCTCTTCCCGTTGCAGTGCGCTCTCCAGCTCCGCCCGGTGGCCTTCGCGCAACACGATCTTTAAACTCGGATATTTCTTCCGCACGCTGCGGAAGAATGCCGGCAAGTGGTCCCGCAATATGATGGTGGAGGCGCCGATGCGCATGCGCCACGTTTTGCCGCCTTGCAGTTCGCTGGCGATTACCTCGAGGTTGGTAAAGAAGGGCTGCACAAATTTGTAGAGCTTTTCCCCGGGCGGCGTCAGTTGGAAGGGACGGCGTTGAAACAAGATGACCCCCAGGTATTCTTCCAACTGCGCGACTTGGCCGCTCACGGCCGGTTGCTGAATACCGTAGGGAATGTTGCGCACCGCTTCGGTAATTCCGCCGTGCCGCGCTACGTAGTAAAACAGCTCCAAATGGTGAATGTTCATATTCAGGTTCCTTCCGCAATTCAGCTCTCATCCCATGCAATCATGTAGACTTGCAGCGGATTAAGCTTTCAACTGTCCGAGTGTTCCTGTGTGCGAAGTCTGCTGCATCATTCCAATTTATGGCAAGTTAAGATTTATCGATTAAAACCAGGAAGCGAGGTGGGGTATATGGAAGAGGCATGAACGTCAATCTAGACCTGCGTCGAGACTCTCGACTGCGCGCCCTGGGCCAGGCGGAATTCGCCTCGGCAACGACACCCCGGGCGGGGTTTTAGCAGCCGAATGCGCGTTGACTTACTGCACGCGTTTGCCTTAGGCTGGATCAAGTCAGATGAGCACCAGCCGTCCAACCCCGGAAGACCCTCCACCGGTGGAACCAGCGTCCGTGAGATCGGCTTCTTCCTCGCGCGGTCCGGCCGAGGAATACGAACGCCAGCCGGTTCCCGAGCGCGCCACCAAACCGCTTCGCACGTTCATCGGCATTTTTTCCAGCGAGCACGTCGCCGCAACTGAGCTGCTCATTGGCCCGCTTTTCGTTGTTCACGGGGTCGGCGCTTTCGATCTTCTCGTGGGCCTGCTGCTGGGCAACGCCCTTGCCGTGCTTAGCTGGACGTTCATCACCGCTCCGATCGCGGTGAAGAAGCGTCTGACTCTTTACTTTCAGCTCGAGAAGATCGGCGGTGCGCGGCTGGTCGATATTTACAACATTGCCAATGGCGTGCTCTGGTGCTTCATCGCCGCAGCCATGATCTCGGTCTCCGCTACTGCGGTCGGCGTCCCGCTCAATATCAAAATGCCGGAGCTGACCGATTACCTGCCCAACAGCGTCGGGATGGTCGTCGTTGTCTTTGCTCTGGGGGCGGTCATCTCGGTCATCGCTGCCCGGGGTTATGATTCCCTGGCAAGGTTCGCGGTCGTCTCGGCTCCCTGGATGGCCGTGATGTTTGTGGTGGTCGGCATTGTGGCGCTGGCCAAGCTCGGCGTTTCCACACCGGCACAATTCTGGGATGTTGCGAATCACGTCGTTTGGAAAGGGGGCAATCCCCAGCCCGGGTTCCCCAAATTCACTTTCTGGCACGTGCTGTTCTTCTCGTGGTTTGGCAACATCGCCTGGCACATCGGCATGGGCGATCTCTCTCTGTTCCGCTACGCCCGGAAATCCAGTTACGGCTTGGCCTCCGCGACCGGCATGTATCTTGGGCATTACGTTGCCTGGATTGCTGCCGGCCTTCTGTACGCAATTCAACTGGTTAATGATCCCAACGATACCAAAGTCGCCGCCGGCCCCCTGGGCTACAACATCGGCGGTGTTGCCGGGATTGCTCTGGTCTTGATCGCCGGTTGGACAACCGCTAACCCGATCATTTACCGTGCCGGCCTTGCCTTCCAGGGGCTTAACCCCAAGTGGTCGCGATTCCGCGTTACCTTGGTTGCCGGCGCCCTCGCCAGCATCATTGCGGTGTTTCCTGGCCTTTCGGCCAAGTTCTTGTCCGTGGCCGCCCTTTACGGCCTTATCCTCATGCCGATGGGCGCGGTGATCTTCGCGGATCATTACTGGATGAAACCGCTGGGGATGCGCGAATTCTATGCTGAGAAAGCCGGGATCCGGTTTTACCTGCCGCCGGCGATCGCCTGGTTTGCCACGTTGCTGGCCAGCCTGGTGCTCAACCAGAAGTTCGGTGTCCAGATATTCTTCCTGGCTCTTCCCGCCTGGTTTATTGCCGCGGCCATTTACCTGGTGCTGAGCAAAATGCATCAGAGAAATCCCGGAGGCTGCGCATGAAATACGCCCTGAAGCTGTTTTCCTTTGCCATGCTGGCGGTGTTGCTGGTCGCAGCCTTCGCCTACGCGGGCGGCCGCATTACCGAGACGCTCAACAAGCAAATCATGCTCATCACCAGCATCGCCTGGTTCATCACGGCGCCATTCTGGATGAGAGCTAGCGATTAACGACCACTCCTATGAATCGACAAGTGACGCTAACGTGGATATTTCAGACCTCGCACGGTCCGCCCGCCGGACGTAGCCGCCGACGGCAGTCGGCGCATCCATTCCGCAGCGAAGACAGCGCCGGCTGCCGTCGGCGGCTACTTGCGTATGAAATCTCCGGGCTAAGCGCCTGCGCGGTCGCTATGAGCACGCTCGTGCTGCTCATGACACCGGTGAACCTGCAAGGCGGTAGCTGGCGCCAGGAGATTGAAGCCGATTGGCTTCACCAGGATGCCAAACGACTCCACCCGGCCTCCGCCCAGAATGTGACGCCCCAGGAAGATGCCGCCGGGGCAGTCGATGGCATCAAGGACGGCAAATGGGGTTTCCACACCGAATTCGAAACCGACCCGTGGTGGCAAGTTGACCTCGGCCAATCGCTCAAGCTAGGCCGCCTCGCCATCTACAACCGCTGCGACGGTTACGCGGACCGCGCTTCCCGGCTGAAGGTGCTGGTCTCAGACGACGCCACGCACTTTCGCGAGGTTTACCAGCACGACGGCAACACGTTCTACGGGGCAACCGACAACAAACCTCTTTCCGTGCGCTTGAATCAGGTCCAAGCCCGCTACCTCCGGCTGCAAATTCCCGCCAACAGCTACCTGCATCTGGATGAAGTTGAGGTTTACCCCGCCGGTGGAGAGCAAGACGTCGCTCTTGGAAAGCCAGCGACGCAAAGCAGCGTGAGCCAGTGGTCCGGAAAGCATTCCGGCGCGGGCCCCTCCTCAACGCCCGACTACCCCGTGGCTCTAGTCGTTGAAAGAGGACTCAAGCTGGCAGCGAGTCAGCGCAGGCTCGGAATGAACGTTGGCCGGGAGGTGTCCTCGCTCGAACAGATCGGGCGGCAGGTGCAGCAACTTGCAGTCGGTGCGCCTCAGAGTGATCGCCGCGCGCTTTACTTCCGTGCGCACTGGATTGTCCGCGACATGGCGCTCAAGAATCCGCTGCTTGGTTTCGACAAACTCCTCTTCGTGAAACGCGCGCCCACCATGTTCCCGCACATGAGCGACCAGCATTACGGTTGGTGGTCCCGCCCGGGCGGAGGCGTTTGCGTGCTGGAGAATTTCAAATCCGGCCAGCCACAGGTGCGTTGCCTGACCAGCGAGATGCCCACCGGCAGTTTCGAAGGTCCGGACCTGTCCTTTGATGGCGCGAAAGTGCTGTTCGCCGCATGCCAATTCCACCCCGGCCTCGCCAACGAGTCGAACAAGGCGGACAAATCTCGCGTTCCTGAAACCGCCTTCTACCACGTGTACGAAATGGGCACAGACGGCTCGGCCCGGCGCCAGATCACTCGCGGCAAGTATGATGATTTTGACCCGCGCTACCTTCCTTCCGGCGACATCCTGTTCCTTTCCACCCGGAAAGGCACCGCAATTCAGTGCAGCCAATGGTTCTCAGACTCGACGCGTGAGACCGATCACCCCGACAGCTACGTGCGTTGCGGCGGCGACAATTACCGCCCCGTGCCCGTGTTTACCCTCCACGCGATGAATCCTGCCGGCGCGGATATCCGGCCGCTATCGGCCTTCGAGAATTTCGAGTGGACCCCTTCGGTTGCAGATGACGGGCGCCTCCTCTACACGCGGTGGGATTACATCGACCGCTTCAACGGCCACTTCTTCAGCCTGTGGTCGGCCAACCAGGATGGCAGCAATCCCCAATTGCTTTACGGTAATTATACGGTCAAACCGCAGGTGAAGTTCGAAGCGCGCTCCGTGCCGGGCTCGCCGAAGATCGTCTTCACTGCCGGTGCTCACCATTCCATTTCCGGCGGCACTCTTTGCCTCCTGGACCGCACCCGCGGAACCGAGGGCGACGCCCCGCTCTCTCACCTCACCCCCGAGGTGCGCTTTCCCGAGACCGAGGCAAACGAAGATCACTACTTCGCCAGTCCCTGGCCGATCTCAGAGGAATACTTCCTGGTCGGCTGGGCGGATGCCAAACTTCCACCGCACGGGCGCTATGAAGATCAACAGAATCCCGTGAATGCCATGGGCCTCTACCTGCTGGATGCCTTTGGCAACCTCGAACTGCTCTACCGTGATCCCGCCATCTCGTGCGTCTCCCCGATTCCTGTCGCCGCCCGGCCCAAGCCTCCCATTCAGGCATCCGAGCCAAACTGGGCGGGGACGCGCGAGGGCCAAATGCTCGTGCAGGACATCTACCAGGGCATGCCCGGCGTGCCGCGTGGCTCCATAAAACAGCTCCGCCTGGTCGCCGTGCCCCCAAAGGTCCAGCCGCACATGAACAATCCCGTCCTTGGCGTCTCGGCCGAGGACCCGGGCAAATTCGTGCTCGGCACCGTCCCCGTGGAGCCGGACGGCTCGGCATACTTCCAGGTCCCCTCCGGCGTGCCGCTGTTCTTCCAGGCACTCGACGCCAGCGGCGTTGCCGTCCAGACCATGCGCACGCTCACATACGCGCTTCCCGGCCAAACCCTCGCTTGCATCGGCTGCCACGAAAACCGCGAATCAGCCCCGCCGGTCGGGCACTTGCTGCGGGCGGCCGCGCGTGCGCCTTCGGCCATTACGCCCGGGCCCGCCGGCTCATGGCCCCTGCGCTTCGACCAGCTCGTCCAGCCCGTCCTCGACCGGCATTGCGTCGCCTGCCATAAGCCGGGCGCCCAAGATACAAAGGCGGCGCGCCTTGACCTCACGGCGCCTCGCGCTTACGAAACCCTCCTCGCCTTCGCGGATGAAGATCTGAAGAAACATGCGTTCGAACGCGACCGCTCACTGCCCAACCAGGCTGTCGCCGCCCGGACCAAACTCTGGGCCCTGTTGACTCAGGCGGGCGGCCACGAAAAGTTGACGCTCGACGCCGACAGCCTCGCCCGGCTTGCGACTTGGATGGACACTTATGCCCAGCGCCAAGGCCATTTCAGCCCCGAACAGGAACAGCAATTGATCGCTCTCCGCCGCGACCTCCACCAGCTTCTGGTGGAGCCGTGATTCGCCTCCGATTTCCTATTCACAATTCGACGGTGAGCGCGTGAGCCGCGACCTCTGGCAGCGTAAACTGTTTGCTCGGAGAATGACCGCCGCCTCACGCCAGGAACGCCCGACCAACCCTGAAGCGGTTCGCAAGCCCCACGCTTACTACATCGTTACTACCACGTTACTACACCGCTACTACCTCGTAACTACGTTGTTACTTCCTCGTAACTACCTGGTCATTATATGATACTGGATGGCTAGTTCATCCA
>Ga0209777_10005208_pt1 | contig 15102 bp, 25 predicted proteins | sample FrelakmetHBP12HB_FD_187147 | JGI IMG/M metagenome (GOLD analysis project Ga0209777, IMG submission 187147) | Freshwater lake sediment microbial communities from the University of Notre Dame, USA, for methane emissions studies -HBP12 HB (SPAdes)... | ecosystem: Environmental > Aquatic >... | reverse complement strand
CCCCTCCTTTCCAAGGAGGGGTTAGGGGTGGTTTGCCGAGGCATTATCCATTAAAAACAAATAAAGAAATAAATATTTCGTAAACTTCGGCAAACCCCTCCTTAATCCTCCCCTTGGAAAGGGGAGGAATTTAATATTTTGACATTAGGATTTTGAGCTTGATTTGACATTAGACATTAGGATTTTGACATTTATAAAATCATCTTTATTTCTTATTTCTTATTTCCTATTTCATTAATATTCCTAGTATGAAAATAAAATTACTATCACAAATTTCTTTATCGACGTTAGTAATAATGATTATTACCAAGATTCTTTTGGTAGCGGTAATTTATTTTTCACCCTGGCTGATCGTTCCCGTGAGCGATGTCAGCGCCACTGAACTGGTCAAGCTGACCAACGATTATCGAATAAAAAATGATCTGCCTCCGCTCGCCGTCAATGCCCGCTTGGTCCAAGCCGCCGTCAATAAGGCCAAGGATATGTTGAGCCAGGGATATTTCGATCATACCTCGCCCCAGGGCAAAAAATTTTCCGAGTGGATCAAAGAAGTCGGCTATCAATATTTTTATGTCGGGGAAAACCTGGCGATTGACTATGATACGGCAGCTGAAATCTTCAATGCCTGGATTAATTCTCCTTCGCATCGGGAAAACATCCTGCGCCCGCAATTCCAGGAAATAGGCATTGCCGCTTTGCGCGGTAAATTTAAAAACCGCCCCACTTTGGCGGTAGTCCAGTTATTCGGCACCAGGATCAATGTAACGGAAACGGCTGCCGTCAGCGCGGCCGTGCCGCCGGCAGCTGTCCCGAGCTCTACCGCCGCCGACAGCTGGCTGACATACCCGGATTTGATAAAAATCGAAACAATGGATTATTGGCTTAATTATTTTCTGATTATCATGGCCATTTTGTGGTTAGCAACATCAATACCGGCGCTAAAGCAAAATAATAACCGATAAAATTATTTACCGCCGAAAAAGATTATCCAGCCGATAACAATCAATCCCAGAACAATCCGATAAACCGCAAAGACCTTCAGACTATGTTTAGTAAGATAACGCATCAGAAATTTCACCGCCAGATAGCCGGAAATGGCCGCGGCCAGAAAACCGATGATGATTATTCCCCACTGGGCATCAGCCCAATTAGTGAGATCCAATAATTTTTTCATTCCGGCGCCGAAAATCACCGGCAGAGACAACAAAAAAGAATAGCGCGCCGCCTCTTCCCTTTTTAAATTTTTCCATAAACCTGCTATAATGGTAATGCCGGAACGGGAAACTCCCGGGATCAAGGCGAGGACTTGCGCCACGCCGATGAGCAAGGCGTTTGCCGGCTTGAGCTCATTGATTGTCTCCATTTTCTTGGCGATTTTCTCCGCGATCAGAAATAATATGGCGACGGCAATCAAGGCGATGGCCACGACGAGCGATGACCGCAAATTATTCTCAATAAATTTATCCAGGGCGAATCCGGCGATGCCCGCCGGCAGCATGCCGATAATGACCAGCCAAGCCAGGCGCTGATTGGCGTTGTTTCTCAAGTTCCAATTGAAAAGGCTGGAGACAAAACCGCGGATAATCTTTTCCAGATCGCGCCAAAAGACCAGCGCCAGGGCGACGAAAGTTCCCAGATGCACCATGACATCGAAAAACATATCGTCCGGCAGATTGAAATTGAAGATATTATGGAACAGGATTAGATGGCCGGAAGACGATACAGGAATGAATTCCGTGGCGCCTTGGATGATACCGGCGATGATGGCGAAAATATACTGCATAAATTTAACTAAATAATTTTTAACTTTTATTTTTTATATAATTTTTAATATTTAAGATATTGGGATATTGATAATTGTAATACAGTTATCAGTTGCCAGTTTTCAATTATCATTAAGTTATTCAGTTATTGAGTTAAATTAATAACTGCATAACTTATTAACTAAATGAAAACTGATAACTGAAAACTGATAACTAAAATCTAATATCCTAATATCTTTTTCTTAACATTATAATATCAATTTATGTACTCACTAATCATTATACCAATTCTTGTCGGATTAATCACACAGGTCATAAAACTGGCCTTTGATGGCATTCCCGGAAATCTTGACTGGAAGAATCTTTTCCGGGATTACGGCGGCATGCCCTCTTCCCATACCGCTTTTGCCACGTCGGTGGCCGCAGTCATCCTCTTGCGCGAGGGGCCCGATAGCGCGGCTTTTGCCGTGGCCCTGGCGCTGCTCGTCATCGTCGTGCGGGATGCCGTGGGCTTCCGCCGGGAAATCGGCCGCGACGCGGCCCTGACAAACAAGGTGGCGCATCTGGTATTGGGCAGCAAATATGATCATCTGCCCGAGCGCATCGGCCATACTTGGGCCGAAGTGATTGCCGGATTCATCATCGGCGCGGCCTTATCGCTGGTGCTTTACGGCTTATTCCTGATCTATTGAATTTTGACAAAATTCCGAATTTGCCTTATAATAATTTTTAGCGTACCTTTAACTGGAAAGATGTGGAGAAAAAGCATGGCCAAAAAGAAGCAGAAGGAAACAATCATTCGCCCGCGCCTCACGGTAGCCGTCAATAATCGGGAAAAAGAATATTTCCTGGATGCGCTGACGCTCGACGAGATCAAAATCGACGTCAACGGCCGTCTGGACCAGGCCGCCGCCAAAGTCTGCCAGGAAGTCGCTGAAGCGCGACAGCTCGCCGAAAGACTGAAGAATCCGGGAGGCGTCCAGCAGAGATTTGCTGGTGTTTGATTTCAGCCAGTAAATGCAAATTATCCCAGCCGCAATGCCTTGCGGCTTTTTTTATCAAAGAGAAAAATTCTATAAAATATCTGTCTTCTAAATCCTTGCCATGGACAGCCAGCGCGGCCATCAGTGCAAAAGCAGTTCTTTTGATAAATTCTTCTTTGCTTTTCGCAAACTTTGAATTTTTTTTCCTTGCTGCCTTTGACCTGGAAAATAAATTCATGTGTGTCTGGTCGCAGATATCCCATGAATCAAAATCGTTTGCCCATTTTTCAATCTGGCTAATTGTCAATTTTTCTAAATCATCCATCATTCCTGCTAAAATCCTTAGAATGTGCTCAAATTTTTGATTCCAAGAGCTTGGCTATTTGTACTAAGTTCGATAAATTATTTGCGGGATCTTGATCTAAAGGAGCTGATTCAATCCAGCCATAATAATCGCCTTTTTTGAAATAAATTTGGGTATAAACTTTTGTTGCTTGATATGCACAACTTTGGTCTCCGATATTATCAATCTGCATTTTTTGCGAACTATTAAGGCAATCATTCATAAATTGATAATTATGGTTAGGATCGTTTATTAATTCAAGAGTTAACGTCCCTCCATAATTTGATAATTCAAATTCTTCTCTCTGAAAAGACTTTACGCCAAGATTTTTTTCAGCCACTAAATTATCAGAAAGTTTATTTTTCCCGATTAAGGTGACTTTATAGCCCATATTTATTAAATCTTGTTCTGTTGGCAGATTAGTCTGTGTACCACCCTTAATTGGAAAAAATATTTCAACACCTATTAAAATTAAGATTAATAGTACAGGTATAATAATTAAAACGGCTGAAACTTTTGTTTCTATTAATGTAGGGTTAGTTCCATATTTATTGTCTTCAGGGCTACTGGACAAGGCTAACAAAATTAAAAGCCAAATCCAGCCTACTATAGGAATTAGAAATAATAATATCCACCAGCCACTTCTACCGATATCATGCAATCTTCTTATAGTAATAGCAAATGATGGAATTATAAGAAATAAATAAAAAATATATGTAATTCCTATTATTACAGTGTCTAATACAGGAATTTGAAAAACTATTCTGATTACAGAGAGAATTGATACTATTAACAGGTTATTAAGATAGAATATCCAAAACTCCTTTCTTGATGACCTGCCACTAAATTGAGCATATTTTTTGAGTACATCTAGATAGTAATTCATATTTTTATATTTTAATTATATTAATTTAATTTTATTATAACGAATCGTCAGATAAGTTACTATTGTATATACTAAGAATCCTGCAGAAATTAATTCCGCAACAAACAGTGCATTTCCGCCAACTTTCCATAAAATCACATCGAGTATAATAAAAACGATAAAGTCACCGATCAAATACTTATAAAGATAGTGCATATTTTGGGTTAATTAATAAATTTATTTTACTTCCGGGCAATTTGTTGGAGGTGAAGTAAGCTGAGGCGCTGGATAATCCAAACCAGTTTTTAATTTATATCGTGTTTGTAAATCCGTAAATTCTTTTTTAACTTTGTTATAATATTCAAAATACATATCATCGCCATATCCTATCTGGGCTCTTTCATGTGATGCCATATCTTTATTATTTTCTGCGCATAATAATTCGTGGGCTTTATTATTCAACTGCACTAAAAGATCATCTTTTTGAGAATTCATCTTTAATAGAGAATCCGTTTCTTTATTAAATAAAACATATACTAATGTGATCAGAAAGATAATTAGGATAATTACAATAACTATCAATGAAATTTTTGGTATTTTTTTCATATCTATTTATATTAAAAATAAAGGATCCTCGGGGCAAGCCCCAAGGTATTATCGGAGCTCGCTGCGCTCGCTCAGTCCACGGCAAGCCGCAAGGTATTTGCCTGTATTCAACGACATCGACAAACCCCTCTTAATCCCTGCCTGCCGGTAGGCAAGTCCCCTTGAAAAAGGGAGAAAAAATACCAAAAGTTTTTTTTCGCGAATAGTTGTTATTTACTTCTGGCAAGCCGGGCAGAAGTGCGTGCCGCGGCCGCCCATTCTGATTTTCTTTATGATGCCGCCGCAGCGCCGGCATTTCTCTCCCTCGCGTCCGTAGACTTTCAAATAAGGCATCATACCACCCTGGCTGCCATCAGTGCGCACGTAATTATCAGCCGAGGTGCCGCCTTTGCCGATGGCGAATTTCAAAATTTTCGGAATAACTCTGAATAACTCGGCAATTTCTTTGTCTTTGAGTCTGCCGGCCGGCCTGGTGGGCCGGAGGCGCGCCGCAAACAGCGATTCATCGGCGTAAATATTGCCGATACCCGCGATTTTCTGCTGATCCATCAGCAACTGCTTGATCTTTTTCTTGGGGCTGCGTCTGATGATGGCCCGTAAATTTTCCAGCGTGTACTGCTTGTCGAACGGCTCCACGCCGAATTTCTGCCGCGCCAGTTCCCGTTCCAGATTATCGGCGTATTTCACCCAGCCGAATTTGCGGATGTCGTTGAAATACAAAGTTGAACCGTCGGTAAAATGGATTATCACGTGAGAAAATTTGTTTGGCAATACTCCAACATTCCCTATTGGATGCCTGCCCGAATCGCTACGCGAAGCGTTGCGGGCGGGGCCGCCGGATACTTTCTGTCCGCCTTTAGCGACAAAAACCAGTTGCCCTGTCATTTTCAGATGGATCAGAATATTATCATTACCGCCAAGGTCAATATCAATCATCTTGCCGCGACGTTTGACAGCTTTGATAGTCTTTCCCTTTAATTTGGTGCGTAAAACATTAGGTGAAGGCTGGGCCGACCTCGCGGCGTCCACTTCCACGGCTTTGATTTTTTTGCCTTTGATTTTTCTCGCCAATTCATTGACGATGGTTTGGACTTCGGGGAGTTCAGGCATATTTTTTATTTTTAAATATGATTAATTGTTTATTTTCGCGAGTCTTTTACCATTGATTATTGTAATTCATCCATTTCTCTCATAATCGCCTGGTAGAGTTCATCATTATGCAAATTCCACGCCTGTGTTCCGGCAGCTTCAAAATTCTCTAATGCCGCATCGACATATCCTGCTTGAAAATACAAACGCGCCCGCCGAAGATTGAGCTGGATTTGTCCAAGAACATAATCGCTTAATTGCTCAATTGCCCGTTCTTGTTCTTTCGTCCAATCATTTAAAAATTTTCTGGCTTCGGGATCTTCCGAGCCTTTTTCTTTAAGCAGCCGAACTAATTTTTGATCGGCTGTCTCTCTCTTTTCAAGTGTCGGTTCTTTCCCAATCATAAATTCGGAGTTAGCAATAAATTTATTCCAATTTTTATTGTATCAATAAATTATAATTTCCCCTGCTTTAGTAATTCGATTGACGACGGGCCTTTCTGAATTTTAAAGACTAGGTCATTGCCTAAGGCATCGAAAACCCTTTCCCTCTCATGAGGCGGGAAATTCCTGGGAATCTCATCAGGCAGAACATATTTATGCTCCCTGGCTTCAGCTGTCAGCTGCAACCCTCCCCCGACAATCTTGCAGATAAAAGCCAGGCATAGCTCATCCTTCTCCGGCTTGTAATAAACTCCGGAGAGACGCATTATTTCTACTTCCAGGCCTGTCTCTTTTTTCGCCTCGCGAATTACTCCTTCCCACGGGCTCTCACCTGCTTCCACTCCCCCGCCCGGAAGGTTCCAGAGATCATAATCATTGCGCAGGCTGATCAATACGCGCCGGTTCTCGTCAAAAATAATGGCAAAAGCGCCAAGTTTCATAAATTATTTTCTCAATGGCGAATTATTTATAATTTCATCTTCATCTGCACCCTTAAGGATTTTGTCCACCATCTCGATTTCCTCATAAATGCCATCAATCAGATCGTAATTCCTGCACTGCTCGCAGGTAGCCCAGGCGAATTCCATGCTGTCGGCATCGAGCGCCACTTCGCCGGAAACATATTGCGCGTAGAAGCTTAAGACTATCAAGGGCACACCATCCGGGCGGATCAGGGCCATGTCCAGCAGATACCGGACTTTGTCTATTTCCAGATTGACTTCCTCCTTGACTTCCCGCTTGAGCGAATTTTCAATGGCGAAATACCAATGCCCGCCGGCAGTGGTCTGCGGCGTGTTAGTATAATCGTCGGTTTCCAATCCGCCGCCCGGCACGGTCCATTTTCCGGGAAACGCTTTCTTGGCCAGGCTTCTTTTGGTAATCAGATATTCATAATCATTGCCGCTTTGGCGGTAAATAATCGCCGTGGAGTCAATACGATGCAATTCCTTATTTTGGATGTCCATAAATGTTTAATAATAATTTCTAATTTTTAAACAATTTTCTAATTTCCCAAATATTCAAATCTCGGCACTTTCTCGCCGTTTACTTCCACTTCCTCTTCAAACATCTTGACCGGCCGTGCCCAGAGCTCGCCACCGTGGCGGTAAATCACCAGCTTTTTCAGCGTTTCGCTGTGTTTGGCCACGCCGATCACTTCCGCTTCCATGCCTTTAAAGTGCCTATATTTCCCCGGCTGAATCATAAAATTTATTTCAAATTATAAATCCATCCCGGCTGCCATTTCCACGGTGCCGGAATAATAACTTTAAGTGGAATTCCGTTAATTAAGTTTTCCAAGCCATACTGTGTGGCGCGATGGCCGATTATCATGATTGTCTTTCCCTCATAATTCTTCTTCAAATCATTAAGAAATTCTGCCATTCTCTTAGTAGTCTGCTGATAACTCTCACCATTAGGAAAAGGCACAGCGATCCTCTGCGGCTTTTCCTTATCAACTTCTTCGCTGGGTGCGCCGTTTAAATCGCCATAATTGCATTCGCGCAATCGGGCATCTTTAATAATTGGTATGCCGGTGTCGCCAAAGGCTATTTTCGCTGAATGCACGGCCCGCAGAAGATCAGAACAAAATACGGCATCTAAATTCCTGTTTCGGCTGCGTTCGCCCAGTTCTTCTGACTGTTTTAGTCCCAACTCCGATAAATCAACATCTTTCCAGCCGGAAGCGATATGAGCTTGATTATCTGTCGTCGTGGAGTGCGACTCAAAAATTATTTTTACCATAATAATTAACTACTTATTTTTCAATTTCATAGCCGCCTACAACATGTGCACCAAGTCCGGCCTCTGATATTTTTTTAACCACCTCAACCCGCTTGGAGTCATCCCAATTTTCAAAGCCGTTGGTAAACCAAATCCTTAGGCCGTTGACCCTATTATAACTAAATCTAATGCCATCCAAACCGTCCGAAACCAAGGGTGTGCCAGCATGGTGCATATATTCTTTTTTTATTAATCTGTCAATCACATCTAAGCCCATTGATCTCAGTATTTCTGCAATCTGCAGCAATTGTTCAAAAGCCAAATCTTTAGCCGCATCTTGTTCTTCCTGTTTGTTTAAAATTTTACTTTCGTTATTCATAATTTGAAATTTATAAATTTTTTTTTATTTTTTTATTTCTTCGGCTACTTTCTCTAATTCCTTCAAATCGGCTTTCGGGCCCAGCTGAGTGGACAGATAGCCGTCATAGGCGGCAAAATATATCGTATCTTTGGCCCACATTTCCTTGAACTTTTCCGTAACGCCATGGAGCGGATAAAGCTTGAGGTGGGCATGATTTATTCCCATGCCCTCCATTACCATCGCCACTCTCATTACTGCCAATCCTTTCTCTAATTTTTTGACGACTTTTTTTGCCGCCGCCATAAACTCCGAGTAAATATTATCCGGCATGTCAAAAGCATAAGAATCATAATGATCCTTGGTCAGCACCAAGGTCATGCCTTTGGTATTGGGATTAACATCTAAAATCGCCATGAACTTTTCGTCTTCCCAAATTTTGACCGACTTGATTTCTCCCGAAACAATTTTGCAAAAAATGCAATTTTCCATATTTTAATGTTTATTTTTTGTATTTATTGATGTCAGCCACGGTTATCCAGGCGGCCATGAGGCCAAAGCCGGATTTGTTGAATTCAAACGGCTCGATCGCTTCCGGATTCTTAAGAAATATCAGCAGGCAGTATTTCTTATCCTTGAACCTTTCGTAAAAATCGCGGATTTTTTCCGGTTCAATGCCGTCGTCATGGCCGTATTGCTCCAAAATCTCTTTGACGCGCCGCGACGTCAGATCCGCAAACTGCAAAACCCGGCTGACTTCCGCCTTGATGGTAACCGGCTCGCCCGAATCCTTGAAATACACTATCTCCCCCGCCTTGATGCGATCCCAGGGCTGATACTTGTGGCAATACCAGCGGGATTCGATTTTTTTCTCCCCGTTTAAAATTTTTTCCGTCAATCCCCAGGATTTTTTCATAATGGCCAGATGGTCCATATTATATCACGATAATTATTAGCGCCAGAAAGCTGCTGTTGACATTTTTTATTTAATATGATAGTTTATCTCCAGCTGAAAGTCTTGAGAGGCTCGGATGTTTTTGCGACCATCCGCGTGAAAGGCATGAATCTTCCCCGGATTCGTTCCCTCAATCAAGAACGGAAGCCCCGTTAGTTGCTTGCGACTAACGGGTTTTTTTATTTTTCATGTTTCTGTTCGAAAAGCATGATCGCCTGCTCCATTTCTTTGGCAATACCCTCAATGCAGTCGTAATTTTTCACTTCTTCGGCATTGACCCAGGCAAAATCCGTGAAGCCACCTTCTTCTAATTTCACTTCCCCGCCTTGGTATTTCATAGCCACTTTAATGAGCACGACCGGAGTTTCATCCGGCCGGATAAAGGCCACACTGTTGATGTAGATCGGCCGACCGGAAATTTCCACGCCTGCCTCTTCCCTGGCCTCGCGCTCCAATAATTTTTCCACGGCGTTTTCAAAGTCATAGACCTCGCCGTTCATCCGCGTGGGATGATTGATATCCAGATCCGTCCAATCCAGCTTGCCGCCGGGCACGCAATATTTGCCCGGATGGACTTTTTCATTCCCGCTGCGTTTTAAAATCAAACAGCGGCCGTCGCTTTCGCGGTAAATCACCACATTGGCGACAAAATAAAAAAGCTGGTTAATTTTGGCATTATCAATGCTGATTTTTTGCGCCGGCATAAATTTAAATATGACTTTATGTTATTTTATACTTTATGAAGCATTTAGATCTCTTCCAGCTCGAAAACTAAGATCCCATATTCCTTGATTCTTCGTTCATACCCGGGAAAGGCCGCGTATCTTTTCCGCATCTCATTAGCTGATGAAACCTCCGGATTTATTTCTTGCGGCTGATATACAGCGAATAAGTCATCCAGATTTTTGTAATGCGCTATCCTCTTAACTAATTTTATGGTTTTTTCACCGCCGCAGGAGAACTCAATGCTGTCACCCTCGTGAATCCGGAAATATTCCGGCTTTCCCGCCCGCGTTTCGATCTTTTTCCTGCCATCCCTAATCAGATCAAAGGTGCGCCTGTGCGCCTCGAGAAACGGAAGTTTATGGATAATTTTATTGTCCATATTACTGTCTTATCTTATTTGTGCGTCTGCAGAAATTCTGCCAGCTTGTTTATAGCCTGACGCCTCATGCTGATCTTGTTCTTTTCTTCCCGCCCCATTTCCGCGAATGACTTGTCGTAACCGTCCGGGATGAAAATCGGATCCCAGCCGAAATTGGTTTCACCTCTCGGCTTGATGATCCTGCCTTTTATCGTGCCTTCAAAAAAATATATTTCCTCGCGGTTTTTGGCATAGCCGATCATGGTTTTCGCTTCGGCCCTATCATTACCCAGTTTCTCGGCGATTTCAGCCAGGCCGCTATTGCCGATTGTTTGTAAAAACCATTTGATCATCGGGCCGGGCAAACCTTTTAAGCAATCAAAATACAAAGAGGTATCTTCCACGATGAATTCGCCCTGGGCATGATTAAACGCTTCCAATAACTTTTTCCTAATAATCTCCTTGGGATCAAGCTCCTGAATTTCCGGCAGATCAATATCCAGCTGCTCGATATCCGACAGAACCGAGCTGATTTCCTCGAATTTATTTTTATTTCCCGTAATAAAATAGATCATAATTGTGAATCATCATAACTAATTTTTTATCTCTCGATATCTTAACCCTTCTGACCAAATCCGTAGATATTCTTCAACATCTTCAGGATTAGATTCTAAATTGCCTTGAAGCCGCTGGCCCTCTCCCAAGCTATCCTTAGTGGAAACAAAATAACCCCCGAATTGATTTTTATAAAACAATACCTCAACAGTCGTTCCGTCGGGTCGCCTATATTTTCTCGTCATCGCGGGATCTTTTTCTATGCTGTGGCCGACTATATTTTTCTCATAATCAGTTAGCGGCTCGGTATCTGAAAGTTGTTGACCAATATTTTCCATAATTATTTGCCGCGGCATTGTTCGAATTTCTTGCCAAAGCTGTGTAAAATCTCACGGTAACATCCTTGGCAAAGATGGAATTTCCTGACCATGTTTTTCTTGGGCGGACTTAACAGAATCCCGCCGAACTCCTTCAGCTCTTTTTTGCACTTGTCGCATTTAGGTTTAATGGCCATATTATTTTTAAAAATTATTTTCCATGACACTGCTTAAATTTTTTTCCGCTGCCACAAGGACAGGGATCGTTGCGGCCGACTTTCTGGCCATCGTAATGCGCCGTGTCCTTGATGATTACGTCAGCTTTCCGCCGCTGCAGTCCTTCGTCATCGGCCATGGGCGTGGCGAATTGCGTTTCAGCGGCCGCGCCCTGAAGCTGCAGTCGCATGGGTCTCTCCGGCGCCGCCACTTCCTGCGGCGTGACCAGGCCGATCTTGAAGATGTTGTAAGCGATCTGCTGATCGATCAGATTGAGCAGTCCCTTAAACATATTGATGGCTTCGCGCTTGTATTCCACTAAGGGATCCCGCTGGCCGTAGCCGCGCAGGCCGATGCCCGTGCGCAGATATTGCATGGTCTCCAGATGCTCGATCCAGAGCATGTCCATCACTCGCAGAATCACGCTCTTTTCCACTTGGCGCATGGTCGGCACTTCGGCTATCAGGCCGGGCAGCAGGTTGATCTGCTCTTCCAGCCGATTATACTGCTCCACGGCCAGCTTTTTCAGATAGCCGCTGATTTTTTCCCGGGCCAGCAAATCCTGCTCCTTGCTTCCCGCTTCGCTTTTGATCTGTTCCAAAGTCTTGCGCGCTTCGGCCGGGACTTTGAAAATCGCGCCGGCGGCTTCGTAGATTTCTTCCGGCTGCCATTGGGATTCATCCGGATTCTGGGTCTGGAAATCGACGAGAGCGTCAATTTCATTATTGATAGCTCCAATGACGGTCTCCTTGGTATCGATTCCCTCCAGCACCTGCCGGCGTTTGCGGTAGATGGATTCGCGATGCTTATTCATGACATCGTCGTATTCCACCAAATGCTTGCGGATATCGAAATTGTTGGTCTCGACTTTCTTCTGCGCCTGTTCGATGGAGCGGGAAATCATGCCGTTTTCTATGGGCATATCGTCCGGCACACCCAGGGTGGTCATCAGGGATTTCATGCGTTCCGAGCCGAAGATGCGCATCAGATCGTCATCCATGGAAATATAGAATTGCGAGGCGCCCGGATCGCCTTGGCGCCCGGATCGCCCGCGCAATTGATTGTCAATGCGACGCGATTCATGCCGCTCCGTGCCCAACACGCACAAGCCGCCGGCGGCCACCACCTTTTCATATTCCTGCTGATTGAAGGGATAGCCGCCCAGTATTATATCCACGCCGCGGCCGGCCATATTGGTCGCCACGGTGACGGCGCCGTATTTGCCGGCTTGAGCGATAATGTGCGCTTCCTTTTCATGATGTTTGGCGTTTAAAATCTGGCAGTCGATGCCTTCGCGGATCAATAGCTCGGCCAGCAATTCGTTCTTCTCGATGGAAACCGTGCCGATGAGGATGGGCTGGCCCCGGCCGTGCCGCTCTTTGATTTCCCTGATCAAGGCCTGGAATTTCCCCGTTTCATTCTTATAAATGCGGTCATTGAGATCCTCGCGGATCATGGGCATATTCGTGGGTATGACGGTCACGTCCAAATTATAGATTTTGGAAAATTCTTCGGCTTCAGTCGCCGCCGTGCCGGTCATGCCGGCGAGCTTGACATAGAGGCGGAATAAATTCTGAAAGGAAATCGTGGCCAGCGTCTTGCTTTCCCGCTGGACTTTGACGCCTTCTTTGGCTTCGATGGCCTGATGCAGGCCTTCGCTGTAGCGGCGGCCGAACATCATGCGTCCGGTGAATTCATCAATGATTATTATTTCGCCGTCTTTGACCACGTAATCCTTGTCGCGCCGGAACAGGGCATGCGCCTGAAGCGCCTGCTCGATATGATGCACGTCGGCAATCCCCCTTTCGGTGTAGATATTTTCCACGCCCAGCATTTTCTCCACTTTGGCTATGCCCGCATCGGTGAGCGTGGCGGCGCGCATTTTCTCATCCACGTTATAATCCTCTTTGGCCTGAAGCTTGATGACAATCTGCGCGAACTGGTAATATTTGTCCGTTGATTCCAGATCGGGCGCGGAAATGATGAGCGGCGTGCGCGCTTCGTCGATCAGGATGGAATCGACTTCATCCACGATGGCATAGAACAAATTCCGCTGGACCATATCCTCGGCCGCGGGCACCATATTGTCGCGCAGATAATCAAAGCCGAATTCATTGTTGGTGCCGTAAAGCACATCGCAGGCATAGGCTTCTTTCCTGGAACAAGGAATCAGATTCTGCACGTCCAGAATTTCATCGCCTGATTCGATTTTTTTTGAGCCGTCGAACTTATAAGCTTTCTCATGCTGGATGCAGCCGACGCTTAGTCCGAGAAAATCATAAATCCGGCCCATCCAGTCGGCATGGATGCGCGAGAGATAATCATTGACGGTTATAAGATGGGCGCCCTGGCCGGCCAAGGCATTCAGATACAGCGGACAGACGGCGGTCAACGTCTTGCCCTCGCCGGTCCTCATTTCCGTAATCTGGCCGCGATGCAGGGCGATGCCGCCGATCAGCTGGACGTCAAAATGCCGCTGGCCGATAGCCCGCTTAGCGGCTTCACGCACCGCGGCAAACGCCTCGGGCAGAATATCGTCAAGCGTCTTATCTCCGGCCAGCTGCTCTTTGAATCTGCCGGTCTGGCTTTTGAGCTCGGCATCGGTCAGGGCGGAAAACCGCGGCTCAAGATCATTGATAATCTTGGCGATTTCCCCCATTTCCTGGAGCACTTTTTCATTCGGATCACCGAATATTTTCGTGAATATCGACATAAGTAAAATTATTTTTTGTCGCAATTATTTTAACATTATTAGGCTTAAAAAGCAATTCAATTAAAAAACGAGGCAAAAAGCGCCTCGTGTTATTTGACTTTGCGGAAGCCGCTATTTGGCGACACCGTTTTTTGACTTAAAAACCAAGGGATTGAATGTTGTCTTCTTGCCTTGAAAAACCCGTTCATGCCCGAAAAGTACTAATACCTGGCGCCGCTCATCTATTTCTTTTATGACTGCCTCCTCTCCGGAATACGTGTTGATCACGGTTACTCCGGGAGCCAGCCGCTGCTCCCTGATCCAAACTTTCTTCTGTTCCAGCTGATTTTCCACTTTTTTGAAATCTTCCACCCTGGCATCGAATCTGACTTCCTGGCAGATATACTTAGCTGCTTGCATGATGCTCCTCTTCGTTGGATCACGCCGAATTGTATTGCTCATTCCTTGCCCTCCGTCTGTTATTGTCTCCACAGTCTCCACGCAAAATCCATCTTAGCAGAAATCAATTTAAATTTCAAGTTCAAAAAAACGCCCCGATAATTTCGGCGCGTTTTTTTTATTAGTTATTACCTCATTTCCTTGTATTTGACCAATTCAATTTTCAGCTTATCCTTGACTTCGGTGATGGATTTGTACAGATCATCGGTTTCGGCTACCGCTCGGATTATCTTTCTCGGCACGGATAAATTGGCTTCCGCCCTGAAAATATTGCCTTTTAGGTGATGATGGGTGGTTACGCCCACTTCCACGTCGGCCTCGATAATATTGGGGAAATACTTGAGCAGTCCCAGAATTTTCTCATTGACTCTGGCTTCGATGGCCGGGGTCAGCTCCATTTGTGTCGCTTTGATGTTAATTCTCATAAGCAATTAGTTTTATTTGTAAAATTGATTATTATAATCTTACCTACAAATCTACGAATTAACAACGAATTTACAAATAAATACGGATTGGAATTATTTGTTGATTTGTATAAGATTTGTAAATTTGTAGGTGATAGTAGGACCAAACTTTAAATATTTAGAAACCTACATACTCTATCTCCTCCATCAGCTCCAGATTGAATTTCTGCCGCACTTTCTGCTTGATG
>Ga0209777_10005207_pt1 | contig 15103 bp, 22 predicted proteins | sample FrelakmetHBP12HB_FD_187147 | JGI IMG/M metagenome (GOLD analysis project Ga0209777, IMG submission 187147) | Freshwater lake sediment microbial communities from the University of Notre Dame, USA, for methane emissions studies -HBP12 HB (SPAdes)... | ecosystem: Environmental > Aquatic >... | reverse complement strand
TATCGCCATTCGTCAGCTCGATGCCGGCTAGCTGCCCCACTGCGTCGTCAAGACGCAGTGATCCCACGATACGGACCTTCTCGGCCCCGACCATCGTGTTGGCGCCGATGGCCACGGTGTTCGTGGCAACGGTCAGGCTGACGATGGTGCCGACGAGCTTCCAGCCTACTTGGCCGGTGACGTCGATGGCACGTGGCTGGAACCTGTTTGATCCGAGTCTGGACGACATGATCTGCTACCTCACGGAGCCGTTCCAGGAAGAACGTAGACTCCGGTACCTTCAGACGAGGTGAAGAACTGATAGAATGCGTAGTCAGCTCCAGGCGGAACAGGAGGCGGCAACACGGCTGGAGTAAAGTCCCAGGTCGTGTATCCCTGAGGCGCAGGCCTGTTGGCCACGACAAGCAGCTCATCCCCTTGAGCCTGAACCTCAACCTGCGTCCACGTAAAGCTACTCGGCGCGATTCCGATTGGTGGGTTGCCGGGATCTAGGACTCCCTGCTGATAGACTAATCTTTTTCCACCAGCATAGATGGGACGAAATGGGGGAGCAGCTCGCAATCCATGCTGATAGAACACTTCAGGATACACGTCCTGAACAGGATCGGTTGCCGCCACTGCTGCACCAGCATACACGACGCTTTGCACGGCTGACGCGAGCAGCACCCTATCACCAGCGTCTCCAACCTCTGTGCTTGCCTGACCAGCTTCCTGCTTCGGCATGTGGAAGGGTATTCGACTCTGACGGAAGTCGTAGAGGTTTCTCATTCGCCAGATAAACGTCCACTTGTAGTAATCGTAAAACCCCTGGGCAAGGTACACGACGATCCTCGGCAGCCAGATGGATAGCCTAGCGCCGTAGGGCACGGGAAGACCTTTGGCTAAATACTTCGAGTACCCAGGCTTCCCAGCGTTGGGATCCAGGGCAACGCCGCCCTCTGAGAACAGGATCGGGTAGCTGACACTCTGTCCTTGAAACAGAGTGCTAAAATCGATCTGCGGCCTGAGAATCTTGGCGTTTCCAAACTGGGCATCGGCCATTACGGCAACGCTTGATTCAGTCATGAATTACCTCAGGGAGCCGAGCCGGCGAAAGCAAACACCCCGGCAACATCACTCGATGCGAAGAACTCGTGCATGGAATTGTCGTTCCCCCCCGGCAAAAAATTCCAGTTCGCCGGCAGAGGAAGGTTGCGGGTGACTCCGAGGATCATCTCGTCACCGGCAGCCTGAGTCTCGTAGTATAGCCACCACGGATCGTTTGCAGACGGTACAGTTGCCGGGTCAGCTATTCCCTGCTGAACAACCCCATTTACACCCTGCGGAGTCAGAAACGTCCCAGTGGCAGGATTGTTACTTGGAATAATGAGCTCTGGATAGGCCTCCAGATCAGAAACGCCAAGCGGAGTTCCAGGGTTCACTGAGTTGTATAGTGCAGGGTTAACGCACGCCGGGATAACCACTCGGTCCCCACCAGTCACTGGAGTCGTATCCCTAGGGCCGGCAGCTTGGCGAGGAAGATGGTAGTTTACACGCGAAGTTCTAAAATCGAACAACGTCCTCATGCGCCAAATGATGTGATAGTTGTACCGATACATCGCTTTGGCACTCACGCCGAAGCACGGAAGCCACAAAACGATGCGTGACCCGAGCGGGACAGGTACCCCACGCACGAGATTGGGATCGTAGCCAGGCTTTCCAGCATTCGAATCGAGAGGTACCCCACCCTCAGACAGGTTGATAGCGAACCCCCCGGCGCTCAGCCCCTGATACACATTGTCGTACCCATCGAATGGACGAAGGATCTTCGCCATTCCGAACTGGGCATCGGCTGTTACGAATTGATTTTCACTCACGGTCCTGCTCTCCTGATCCCACAGGGATTAGATCCCATTACGTCTTTGTCACACTCCGGGTTTCTCTTCGCATGCTCTGGTTTCGAGCTTACGAACTTGTACCAGAGAAATCCGCCAGCCGCGGCGGCTACGAGCGCATATGTTCCCGAAACTACTGCTTCCCGCGCGCCTTCTTCTGACCCGTCCATGTAGAATTTGACGGCCCTATAGGCATTTACGCCAGCGCCGCCAAAAAGACTTCCCGCAAGAGCGCCGTAAGGCCCGCCTTGCGTATAGCCTATTGCAGCGCCGCCCACTGCCAGCAAGATAGAAAGCCCAACCATGTGCTTTGCTACGTTGGACTGAACTTCTTCTGCTGTCCCAACACTTCCATGCATTGGCGGATAGTTATAGGCTATATTCCTTGCCCCATGCCATGGACTCGGCTCTACGCCGGTCATAGGCATGACGTCCACGGCTTCGTTCCTCTTCATGCCTGTCGCAAACGGACTCGGCGTCTCGTGTCCAAGAGAGCCCATCGCCGCCGGCAATAGGGGGACAGAGAGGTCTGGAGGGGCAAAACCCGTGGTCGGCACGACACTAGGAATGTCATACGCCGGGCCAAAATTTGATTCGTTTTCTTGCATTACAGCACCAGCGCACTAATTACCTCGTCATGAAGTAAGCAGCAGCTCCTAGTCCCACGATTGCCGCTCCACCTACTACCCACATCCATGGGAATGTAGACGGATTCGTTAGAGAAACCTCTCCACCTCCGCCTCCGCCCCCAGAAGATCCGCCACCGCCAGAGCCACTTGTCCTCACTGGCGCTATGTATTTCTTAGCGAGGACTTGCTTAGTCGTCGATGCTATCTTCACCGGTCCTTGCGGAACTGGTAATGGAGCTTGACCTGTCGCAGCAGGACAGCCAATGAAGTTTGCATCGATGTTTGCCTGTCCGTTACACATGCAGCCCTGGTTTACATCCCAAGTACCGCCAGAAGCAGTGCACATCATCATTGCCCCGTCTTGGGTCAAGCCAGAGCACATGTCGAGGCTTTGGTTCCAATATGCACCAGACGGAGCATTGGCTTCGCAGACGGCCTTTTGATCGTCCGTCGTGAATGCACCAAAGGCACCGAAGATACCAGCCCTACGAATTTGATAACTCATTTTAACCTCTTCGTCACGTACCTGTATCCTAAGTAGCCAAGCGCCGCGCCCGAAGCGAACGCGAACATGTTTTCTGCGGTGAGAACCCTTGGACCATCCGTAGTAACCACCTGACTCGGTGTCTTTATCTGCTCCATGTTGCAAGGCTTGCCAGCGATTGGAGACAGAATATACCCAGTTGGCGGAGAAGGACACGCTGGCGCTGGGGCAGATGTACCGCCGCCAGAGCCAGTAGACGGGATTTCAGAAAAGTAATCCTGCTTAGTCTTGCCTTCGCCGTAGCAAGTTCCCTGCCCAGGTTCGCATGTTTCGACTTGTTGGGGAGTGACACCGAAACCAGAAACAGCCGTACATACAGAGTTCCAGCGATTGACCAAGAATTCGTCTAAAACAACCTTGAATACCGCATGTCCCTGGAAGATATGATCGCACGGTCCGCCGCAGAGTCTGTCTCTTGTGGTGATCTGCCCGTCTATTAAGTCGCCCCAGCCCCAGACAGAGAAATTCCCAACAGAGTTTCTCTCATACCACCCATCATTAAACATGTTCCAGATGGTCGGTGTGTGATCACACTGAGTCATGGGTAGATGTGTTACGGGGTCCTTAAACGGATTTGTGCATGGTCCGAACCATGGCACAGGCATTGCGTCGAGACGTTGAAGTCTCTCTAGGGCCCTCCAACGTGTCTGAGTGTCTAGTCCGAGTTGCTGAGCCTTCCCGAGCACTTTCGGCCAAATATAGTTAGCTGTATTGGTCGTAGACGGACTATTAGGCGGGACGATCGATGAATGCGTGATCACTAGGCACGGGGCCGTAGGATCTCCGCCCTCTGAGTCATAACCGAGGACATGAACTCCAAAATTGAGCCAGTTCTTGTATCCTGGTACGTAAATGGTACCCTGCGACTGATCGGCCCACTGACCCTGGATCCCATCGATGGCTATTACAGAGTCGATATGATAGGCATCGTCAAACGAAAGAGTCTCGTCAACACCAATACAGCCGTTCGAGAAACCGCAGACAGCAACACGACCAATCGTATCTCCAGACTGGCCGCCAGCCGACGCGAATAGCCCCGGTATCACGTTCCCGCCTTGGGCTTTCTGCTGAAGCCACATTCTGTAGCCATCTCGCCCCCCAGGGTAGCCTCCGCCCCCCGCCTGGGTAACAGGACAGTTAAGAACGAGTGGCTTACTCTTGAACCCAGCCAAAGACCACGCTGGAGGCAAGCCCAGGAAGCTTACTATGAGATCACGCTGTGCCATTAGAACTTCTTCCAGATATTCTTGAATAGTCTTCTTTCCTCGGGGGACATGTAGCTGCCAGCATTTGGCGTAGCTTTTTGTGCCTGGAAAGACGATTCTATGTCAGACACTTGCGTCTCTTCGATCATTGGGACAACGTCAAGGAACAGTCCCTTGGCGATGTTTTCGATCGACATTTTTGGAGTATGCTTGAGAACGTCTTTGACGTAAATAATCTCGTCTTTGGAAAGCCTTCTTGAAAGCCTCTTGCCCTTCGACACGAAGTATTTGTCCTTGGTGATGTACGTGTCAACACTGGGCTTAAGAGGCTTCACGCCTGTGCGAGCTACCGTCTGTACCACTAGGTCCGGAGCGCCTATCTCTTTGACGATATCCTCAAGATAGATCCACATGATACGCTTCTTCGCTTCGGCGGCAGCGCTGTAGTCATATTCCCAGCCTGGGGCCATGTACGTACCAGGATCTCTTCTCTCGCCGTAATATACCTCTGGCTTTCTAACTGGTACCTTTTTGATATCTTCCTTGTCTTTGGAAGACATGGAAGCGTAGAGATAGTCTACGATCTCCTTTAGCTTGCGACTCTCTTGTGGGGTAAGCGGCCTAGACAAAACTTTGGTCTCGCTTGGCCTCTGATATTTGTATGGCCAATCTACGGTCTCATGACCTACTACGGTCCTCTTTTCGGTCGGTCCTGTAGCGTAAAGGATTCTTCCATCATGAGAAAGGATTTCCACCACGTATCCTTCATCGGCTCTTTGGTTTGCGCTCTCTATGATGTTATCTCTGTCTCTCTTGTCATCGGAGTCGAAGAACGCTCTAGTCTGGAACGCATTTAGCTTGACTTGTTCTGTCTCAATTCCGCTCGTCAAGAAAAACAACAAAAACCAAGACACGCGAAGACTAGACCACGCACGCTGGCCAAAATGGTATCTGAAAAATTCTACACCATTTCTATCTGGGTCTAGCGCCCATCCATGTCCCTCTGCAAGATCGGTAAAATCTTTCGGCTTGCGATTGGCTGCCTTGATGAGAATTCCACTCTCTTCGTACGCATCAAACAAGTAATTGACGACAGAATGCTCCCTCAGATTCGGAGACATGAGTCTACGGTATAGAATAGGATCTTCTTTTACCTGCTTGTCTTTAGCCAGGGCTTCGACTTCTTTGACCATCAGCTGAGCTGATGTGTTGAGAATTTCTACCGCCTGATAGGCGTCGGCGGACATTCTCTGCGTCCAGGTCTTCCTATCGTAAATTGGCTCTACAAGAGAATAGATATACTGAAGGTGTGTTCCGAGAGTCTCTCTCAGTCCACGAATCCTCTTCTCTAGATTTATATCCATCTTCTTATCCCACGATCCCGTCTTTCTCGACGTCCAGAGTATCTCCCACCACCATAAACATGACCCCGTCTCTTTCTGTGTATACGAAAAGAAACGGCTGGTCTTTCGCGCGAGAGTCCTCGCGAGACCACAAGATCTTGCTACACCCGATGCAGGCGTGGCGAACTGCCACGGCTACGATACCATTGTTTTGTCCTCTGCCAAAACCCGGTGCCGAGTCTGTCCCTACCGTGTGGAGCTGAATATTGGCCTCGGAGAACAACGCAAGATCCGCGAACGAATCTGGCATTGGCCACGAAAACGTGTCGAAGACCGGACCAATAGTTTTGATTTTTGTCCCCGTCTCTTCGTCTGCGAGGAATCCAGGAACGCAGAGGAGCTTGTTTCTTGACTCAGCAACGTGTTTGTAGAGTTCCCACTCGCGCCTACCAAGAGAGCCCTTTTTCCACTTATCAGAATCGTAGCCTTGACCTAGGTTGGCACCAACATGCTGCAAATACCTAGGCCATGTAAACTTTACTTTCTTCTCGTATTCTACTTCTCTGTCTTTGAACGTCTTCGTGTAATTTTTCGCTATCTCACGGGCATCGTAGATCTTGGGTCTTGCGCGAGAATTCTTCCTGAACGCATCTCTTAGTTTAGTGTAGTATTTTTTGTCTTCGACTAGATGATCGAGAACTGTGATTTCTATCTCTTTTGGGTCGCAAGAGTGCTCGCGCTCTTCTTCGAGCCCCATTTCAACTTCCTTGAAGTCGAACTCGCTGAGCTTATGGCCTAGGCCACGATGACCGCAACGAGACGCCATTAAAACACCAACTTAAATGCGCCGTAGGCTGCAAGAACCAAGATACCTATTCCTATAACCTTAGAAACAGTCGGCGACACGTCTCCAAAACCAGACAGGCTCACATCGCAGTTCACAACCATGCCATGCGCGTTAGGCGCGTAACCGACGTACTCGGCGCCGCCAGGGAGAGGCCTCCCCGCCGCCATAGCAGGCACGCCAATCGTCCCCGCGACAAGAGACTTGAGAGCAGGAACGGGCAAATCTCCATTAGCAGGACGATTCGCATCGTCCTTGAAGATCTTGTATTCGCCCCTTGGAGCGTCAAAGCAGGAGTAGAGCATTATCCAACCCTAAGCATATGAACCGCAGCTGCGGTTCTAAACGTATTCGGCGCTGCCCCGATGTGACCAGTAAATGTCAAGGCTAGAGAATCGTTAGCGTTGTCGGCTGTTGGGACAAGTGTCATGGCGAGAAGGCCAACATCGCCACCCGTCGCGCCCTTCGGCGTATAGACACCATTAGAAAATAGCGCAGTATTGAGTAGGTTGATTACCGCAAAGTCAAGCGCAGTAGTGCCGCCTGAATTTGAAATTGTACCCGTTTGATACCAGCTCGTGCTTGTATTGACATCTGTCCCGGCTATGCAGCGAGAAAGACCCTGAATGATAAAGTCCCAAGCCGTGTCGACCGGAATTAGGATTCTATTCCCGACACCAGGAGGATTGCCATCGGTCGAGAGTTCAACCGCCGCGGCGTCAGCGCTATATCTCCAAACAACGATCCCCGAGTCAAGAGTAACCCAGATCCCGCCGTTTTCACTGTACTCTAGTCGTTCGGCTACTTCGTTATATCTGATCCTGCCGCTATCGACGTTTGAAACACCAATCCCAGAGCCCTCACGAAGCTCAAGCGCCTTAAATTTTCCCGATGGGACGAACCTGTTTGGACCCTTTGCCATGATTAGTTCCCTTTATTCCTGTCTCCGAGAAACGAGAGGTCTATTGGTTTCGCGCGAATGAACATGCCCACTAGAAACGACAGAGCCCCAATCATCACGGTTACTTTAGTATCATTCCCAGCTAAGACTGAAACAAAACAGAATGCCGAGATTATGATTGCTAAGATACCTAGTTCTTTGAGCTTTTGATTGTGAGGGATATTCTTCCACCAGCGAATGCCAAGCGTGATACAGAAAGCGGCGTAGCCTAAAAGAACTGGAATCGCAACAGAGGCTATGACAATGTAGATGTCATGAAGGTTCAACGCTTATGCCACAGCCTCTTCGCTTTGCCGTCCATGAATATCCAGCGCACCACAGGGACGTGTGCTGGGCCCTTTTCGATGAACATCGTGATGATTGTATAATCTTCGGCTTTTTCTTTCGCAAACCTACCCACGATCTCAAGTCCATCGGTCTCGTCATCGCATGCCACTGTTTCCGAAGAGCCGTCTGGCAAGTCAATGACCATCAGAACGCGCCGGAGCTTTGGCGAGATAAGAGTGCTCCGAGGAGTAGGAAGAGTGTCGTGCATTTTACTCATCACTAGACTTTGTTACCCAGATGAAAAACACTAGCCCGAGGAAACCGATCCCACCCATGATTGCGATCTGAGTCGAGAATTCCTGTTGCTCCCACCAAGTCATGGATGCAGTCCTGACTCCAAGGGCGTCCATTAGAACTCTTCCGCCTCACGACCGTGATGTTTACTTGTCAAAGCCGGAAGAGCATACTTGAATACTACATACCCAAGAGCCACAATCACGGCAACCTTGCCAATAGTAGCCAAAGAACCCTCAATGGGACTAGCTTGTAGTCTCTCGGCTGCTTCAAGGCACTTCTGGGTTGTTTCCTTGTCGCCTTCTTGCTGCGCCTTGGCGCAGATGTCACTCATTACCTTGTTGTTAAGCTCAAGCTTCTTATTGAAGTAGAGATAGAGAAATACAACAGCGGCCAGGGCCACAGTCGCGACTACCACGGCCCAGATAATCACAGGAGCGATGCCAAACGCGCCTGTTCCTGTCCCGCCTTGAAAGATCTTCTGTAGGTCTCCTTCGTTCTCCATCTTCACGATTAGACCAAACGTGTCGAGCCTTTGCTGCGCGTCGGCAAGGGCCCAGGTAGGATTGATTGTGGTCCCCGAGACGCTCTCTTGAGCTTGTGCGTAAGAGTCTATTTTTCCAGAGCCCCAGGGACCTAGCCCAAACGCTGCCACCGTGAAGCCAGCAATCACGAACTGCTGAGCCTTGTCGGACGAGAGTTCTAGCTTAATGGCTTCGGGAAGATCCATTCCCGGTTGAGACATAAGAGAGTCAAGAGTGTCTTGATTCCTCTCTGCCCAGGCTTCAATGTCTCTTACGGTTTGCTTGGCTGTTTCGAGGTCAAACTGAAAGTTCGGAACATACTTGCGAAGAATGCTCTCGGCTTGGTCACGGCCATTGTAGAGCTTCTCGGGAACGCTTGCTCCCGGGAAGCTCGGAAGATCCCCGCGGATCCTAGTGTAGCTTGAATCTATGAGGCCCATTATGCCCTCACCGGGTGCTTCTTTTCGTCATGCAGGAAAATAGCCGCTACGGCGCACGCTGCGCCAACGACCACTACGGCCGTTCCTAGTCCGCCGAGCATTAGCTGCTTACCACCTGGGCCAAGAGCAACACCAGTGCAGTCACCACTTGCCGGGTCATAAGTACCGCCTGCTTTCTGACAGGCAATTCCCGCGCCGCTCTCGACCGTAGTCGTTCCTGTGCGCTGCTGGGCTGTTAGGTTAATCGTATTTACAGACGTGTTGCGAATGAGCCTCACGCCTTCAATGCATTGCTGGCCAGTAAGTCTATCGGTCTCGTTCGAAGCGTTGAGAATCATCTTCCAGCAAGCGTCGAGCTGCTGATCCAAAATAGCCACTGACGTCTTTTCTTCTGGAATTGCATTTGGGCTTAGCGGCACGTAATCAAGCGAAGAAGCCATGGCTCCGCGATTGACGCTTGGTATTACCTGAGCGTTTGAAGCAGGACCGCTGATAGAACTCGGCGGATCGAACGTGCCTCCGCGCCAAGCTAAAAACATGGTCATCGGCGGATAACCGCCAAGCCTTTGCTTCACGGCCCCAGCCAAACACTCTAGTCCTGAAGCTGTCGGCTGAAGCCCGCCAACCATGTTCGTAGGCGGACTACCGCCCTGTTGAACTTGATTCGAGCCGTAGAGGTTCTTGTAACGGCTCATGGCGAAGACAAACTCATCGGCCACCGAAGAGTCCCAGGAGTCGTCTTGAGTGATTCTTTGCCAGATTGTTTCCTTGATAGGATCATCTGGATTGAGATTTGGATCACTGCCAAAAACAGCAAGCGCCACTAGAGCGCGCTTAATTTCGAAAACAGCCCCGGGAATGTTCAAGTCATAGGGCTTCTCGAAACCAGCCAAGGAGACGTATGAGGAGTAGGGACGCATCACTTGCCTGCGCTCGCAAAGTGATAGGCAAGATAGCCCAACGCGGCCACGCCCCCAAGAATCAACCACGGATGCTGCGAAAAGAACGATGGCTGCGTCTGGTAGGGAACGACTTTTGTCGTCCCTGGAGCGACTGTGCCGCCGCCGGAACCAGCTGGAGTCGACGAAGGAGTCGATGCCGGAATAGCTGGCATCAAATTCCCGTTTGCGTCATAGCACCCTGAGTATGGGTCATAGCTATTGCCTCCAGCCGCGTAACAATCGCTTTCCAAATCGCCAAATCCTCTAAGGTTGCTCATGTTTTTCACCCAAAAAGTGCGTAGATTGCCAGTGCGCCAGCGGCAGCTATTCCCGCTACTGCTGCAATAGTCCCTACCCCCGCCTTACCTGGTTCACTAGTAAGGCTAACGGCTGATTGATCCGTCCCAATGCATTTGCCAGTCGTCGACTCGTAAGTCTTACCGGGCGGACAGATACAAGCCCTACTATTAGTAAGCGCGCCGCCCGTCGACACACACCATCTGTCGGCTTCTGTCGATCCGCCTAGCTCGCATTGATTTGTGTCTGGAAGGTATACGCCGGTTCCATCACCACTTGCTAGGCAGAATTCTTCTTTCTCTTCTGGCGTCATTAGAACGCAAGAAAGACCATCGTCGGAAGGCTTCTGCCCCAACAGACAATCAAGCGCACCAAATCCTATTAAAGAGTATCCCATTGGGTATTACCTCTTTACGTAGATTGCCGCGCCAGCGGTTCCGATCATGCCGATTACGCCCAAGACTGCCGTGAGCGCCCCGCCGGCAATACCCCAAACGGCTCTTGATTTGTCGTCTGGAGCCACAGCATAGCCAACAAGCCCACCGACGAGAAAGTCAAGGACGGATGATCCGCCTGTGGGACTCCCCGTGAGAGAAGAGACGAAGTCTGCGGCGCCCATGCCCGAAACGGCCCTGTGAAAATTCACCATGTACGGGCTTTTCTTGTAGGTGAACTTGCTCGCATCGGGAGTCTTCCACACTGACCCGTGAAATCTAGTCGGGTACTCGTGCATATGCGGCACAACCGGATTCGGAACGCCTTTATAGGTGTTACCAAAAATGGTCGACTTGTCACTTGCTGTGTAATTCATATCTCACCCAAGCATTGCGTATAAAACGAGTCCTGCCACCGCGAGCCCGCCAATAATCATAATTGGCTTGATTTCTGAAGCCTGTTGCTGAATAACCCTGCCGCCTACTAGGGTTGTAGTGGTTTCACCAGATCCACCAGAAGAAGTGCCCCCGCCTGATCCGCCACCGCCTCCAGCTCCTCCACCGCCCGTCGCTCCACTACAATTGCCATCAAAGTAAGATCCGCCGCCGGCCTCGCACTGTGCTTTCTTTTGCGCTTCTGGGGCCATGGCCCACTCTCCAACCGTGAGACACCTTCCGTCGGGAGCCGCGCCCCAAGGACAAATGCACGTAAGAGCCTCCGCGTTGAAGTCTCCGCCCTTCGCGATGCAGCCCTTGCGAGCCTGCTCTATGGCCCAATCGGTTATGCTGTCTCCTACCGCGTGATACATTAGTCTTCCCAGGTGAATTCTGGCTTATATGCCGGTTTGTCTCCGCCAAACGTAATGTACCCAATCACCATTCCTACGCCAATGACTCCACCCGCGAGAGCAAGAGTTGCCCAGAAGCCATGCTTTGCTTCTTCTACGGGAATAGTGAGTTCCGGAACGTCTGGTCTGCCTATGACACCAGATCCTGAACCAGAACCAGATCCTGAACCAGAACCTTGACCAGATGCGCTCGCCACGCATTGCCCCCTAATTGGGTTATATTCATATCCTGACTGGCAAATACACGCATTTAGACCGTAGTCCCATCTTCCGCCAGATCCAGCACATGCTTGAATAACCGGAACTTGCGAAGTGATAGCTTCTTCTGGAATGACTGGGACCTCTTCCGTGCCCACCCCGCGTCTTACTGCTGTATACGACATTACCGTCTCCCGTAATGCTTGCTCTTGTTCACGGTGTGGACAACGAATCCAACACCAACGCCGAGCAAAGCGCCCCAAAAGATAGCTTTCACCGGAGAGTCAGCGAGAGAAGAAATGCCGCTTAATGACATGACTTCCGTCGGAGGAGCGGAAATGTTCTGCCGACCGAGGACGCGCATATTCGTGTCTAGAGGCAGACTCGGAGTCGAGATATTCTTCTGCAACGGTCGCGTCCATTGCCGAGTGGGGTTCATCTGTTCGGCCTGCGGAGTAAGATTCACATACGGGTTATTTCTTCCCGTCGGAACAATCTCCTTGCCCGTATACTTGACTGGAGAGCGCAACCGCCCACCTGCCTCGACGAATGTGGTTCCACCAGCGGGAACCATTACTACGTCCTCGCCGTCCGCTCCCTTGATGTCCTCGGAGACAGCAAACGGGACCTCTCGTGCCAGAAATCCAGGAAGAGCATAGTCGGACGCGAAGACGCCCATGTCAGCATTTTGCGTCGAGCGACCCGCTGCATCGAAGATTCCAGATCCAAACGAATCGTCTTGCTTCTCTAGCTCGTAAAGCGCAGTCGATTCGTATCTTGGATCACCACCGACATTATCGGTAGGCGAATCGTTCCCAAGTCCAGCATAGCGACCGTTTTGCATACGAAATCTCTCTTCGTCGTAAGGGTTCAGTTGCCCGATAATCGGCAAATGATTTGAAATGAAGTCACCAGGAATGTACGTGTCTAGTCTTTGACGCGCAGCATACCTGGCCGACTTTGTCGGATTGTGACGGCCGCTCATATTGCTTACCTACCTGGGTTACCAAAACGAGTCGTCTGTGTTCCAGGAACCAGAATACCGAGTTCTCGCATGTCAACCATGTCGAAAATGCCGGAATTCTGCGCATGGAGCATCCTTGCCGGATTGGCAATCGGGATCTGGACGGGGCGGCCATACTGGCCAAAACCAGTAAGCTGTACCGGACGCATGGCCATCGATTCAAACGAAACCTGCTTTAGACCAATACGATGAGGGACCTCGGCTGTCCTCGGCGAATTCGCCCCCACGGTCGGACCAGTTTGCATTTGAAACATGGGCTCAACCCACGGAGACTCGAATACGCCTCCGCGTGAATTAGCCACTGGGAGACCTGGGGCCATTTGAGTGTCCTGGAGCATTCTGTACTTGACCATGATTTTCCTCTAGCGTTTGAATTCGACCTTGGGAGCGAGCTTGCCAACAATCCAGTATAGAGCGCCAATGCCTATACCGGCGATTGCTAGAACCTTGACGGCCTTGTAGGCCGTGTCTAATGGCGCCTCTGTGGCGTACTGAGGCTGCACGACGCCAGGACCCGAAGTAAGAGGCATCAGCTGGCCTGAAGACGTATACGGCACCTGATAGGGCGCCTGGGAGCCCTGGGTGATCTGCGTCGGCATGGAGACCTGAGGAACGATGACGTTCGTCCCCGCGCGACCATCATCACCCCAGTAATGCTCTCTAGAGCCGTGAACGTGCATTTGGTCTGGGGCGTAGACACCAGGAGTAACTAGTCCCGGGGTTGGACTACTAAGAAGCGGAGTAGAGAGCATGCTCGGCATCGAAGACGGCTGAGATCCGCCCTGAATAGTCGAAGTCCCCGACCCCTGCGAAGCCGATGGCAAGGGAGAAGAGGGCGCCGGCTGCACATAAGAAGGAACAAATGCCCTCGAAGAAGAAGAAATTGGCTGGCTTACCGGAGTTACCGATGGCTGATATTTTCTTGTCGCTGGCAAAATCGGCGTAGAAACATCCGAACTAGGCATAGAAGGCACTAACGGAATCGTATCGGAGATATTTGTCTCTTGTCTTGTCGTCGATGGGATAAGAGATCTCTCTGGAGCCGGAGAAACAGTCTGCGACGGATACGGTGTTTGCATCACCGTTTCAGAATACGTGGGGGTGAGAATAGCCGCGGCAGCTTGCCTCTCGGCTATGATCGGCATGGGAGTAGGCGTAGTTACCGATTGTGTTGTTTCGGGGGTCTTGTACGAAGTAGAGCGACTAGCTGACACAGGAACAGGCGCCGAGTCTATGAGCTGACGTGCGACTGTAGGAGTTGCGATATCAGGCATAGGCCTAGCTGGAATGTTCGTCGTTGCCGGAGCCGGAGTTCTCTGCGAAAGAGAAGTCGGTCTTACTGCTGGCAAAGAAGCCGTGAGCTGACGAGTTTTTGCAATAGGAGTTATATTTGCCATGTAATTGCCAATTCTAAAATTTCTAGATTATCAGGGACGAATTCCAGGTGGCCTTCCGCCGCCTCCTCCGTGGTGCCCGCCGCCTCCTCCTCCGCCCCCATGGTGGCCCCCGCCCCCTTGATGCCACCCGCCACCGCCTCCTCCGTATCGTCATGACCGCCTACACACCACTCGTCAATAAGAGCAATACTAGGAGCAACCTCACCAGGAGACATTCCGCGTGCGTCACAGAATCGCTCGCCACAAGCACTCGGTGGGAAACGATCGGGAGAGTAGATTGTTCCACGACCACATACGTATGCGTCTGGATCGATTCCGGGTAACTTACGCACTACTGAATATGACATGTCTTAGTCCAAACTATGAAATAGAATTTCTTTTGCTGTGAAAGCCGCTTCGCGTTCACGCGGCCCTGCTACCGCGTCACACCAGATCCAGGTATCGCTCTTTGGCTCTTTCACTCGTGCGCCAACGTGGGTTAATTGCCCAGGAGCAAACCCAAGAGCCACAAACTCGACTTCGCGTCCCAGTTGCAAGCCCATGGTTGCGATCATGCAAGCTATCTCGTCGCAATCAATGACCGTCGAGCCAGATTGCTCAATCTCTTCTACTTGTCTCTGCGGGTCTTTGATCCATTCAACGTGTCTTGGGTCATTCATGTAGCGAAAGAGCATGCCCGGACGAATGGGTGATTTTTGTAGGAAGATGTTTCTACAAGCGAGAATTTCGCCGAGATAGTCTTTGGGCCAGATGTCACGAATAACCCATTCGAGAAACCTTCTAACGACCTGAGACTTCTCTCCACGGTCGCCAAGAGCAAGCCGCGCCATGGCTTTGAGAGTATCTTCCGGCCCAGCGAAGCTTCGAATTCTAGAAGGCGGAATAGACCCGAGAAAGCCAACGTGCGAGCCCGCTCCAAAAGCTGGCGCCCGCGCTACGCTGGCGCCCGTCCGGAGGGGGAGGCTTAGCTGGCTTCTGACCGCGAACATGCACCTATCCGTTTAGGCTCGACGGTCCAGGTCAGAGAGCCTTCGCCTTG
>Ga0209777_10005206_pt1 | contig 15107 bp, 12 predicted proteins | sample FrelakmetHBP12HB_FD_187147 | JGI IMG/M metagenome (GOLD analysis project Ga0209777, IMG submission 187147) | Freshwater lake sediment microbial communities from the University of Notre Dame, USA, for methane emissions studies -HBP12 HB (SPAdes)... | ecosystem: Environmental > Aquatic >... | reverse complement strand
TGGCAAGGGTAGGGTGGCCATCTTTGAGATCATGTTGGCCAATTATGCTATCCGAAACCTCATCCGGGAGAATAAGGCTCACCAGATCACTTCAGTGATAGAGACAAGCAGTCAGCAAGGAATGCAAGCGCTGGATCAGGCACTGGAAGCTGCAGTTAGGAACGGCGTTATCGAACTGGAGGAGGCTCTGCTCAGGGCACAAAGGCCGGAGGATCTGGAAAAAGCTTTGCCTGGCTACCACCTGCGCCATCGAAATAAGGAAGCGGTGGGCAGGACGAATTAGCCATGTTCATATTGCGGGCCCCAAGCACGCCCGCACGCCGTGTGATCTCTCGGAGGTTCGCGGGAAGGGGTAGAGCGGGGTTGGGGAACTGACGGGTCTGTGAATCGAAAAGATGATTTGCCTGGGGTTACGTTTTTGTGGCATTTGTCTGCACATGGGCCGGATTGTCGTTTGGTCGTTTTGTACTTTGGTTGAAGGAGGCAGTATGACCGATTATGACTGGGCGGTCGTAGCCAAGTAGTTTCGTAGGAGAATTTCGAATTGGCGGAGAGAGAATCTATGGACAGTGGCGGTGATTTGGGCGCAGTGCTGGTGCAGGGGGCGTTCATCAGCGAAGCTGAGCTGAAGGATGCCCAGGAAGTGGCCATCAGGTCCAACAGAAAAGTAGCGGAGGTACTCGTGGACCGGGGTCTAGTCGACTCTGAGGTGCTGGCCACGGTTCTTAGCCTGAAGTACCGTGTGCCGGTGGTCAACCTGGCTCGTTTCGAAGTTCAGCCTGAAGCCATAGCTTTGGTGCCGGAGCAAGTGGCCAGAGAGTATCAGGTTTTGCCGGTATCGGTGGATGGGGATACGCTAACCGTAGCCACAGAGGATCCGCACGACTTGCGGGCTGTTAATGCCCTAGCCTCCTTGACGCGCAAAAGAATCGTAACTGTCATCCCTCTGGGCATGAAGCTGGATAAGGCCATAGACGGCAACTATAAGCTTACCTCGCAGATCGAACAGCAGGTAAGCCAGGTTGTCAGTACAAAGACAGAGACGGAAGTCGGGGAGGGGGCGGAGGCTGAGGCGGTGAAGCAGGCCCCAGTAGTGCAAGCGGTGGACATGATCCTGACCCAAGCGGTAAGGGACCGAGCCTCAGATATTCACATCGAGCCGCAAGAAGATTGTCTTCTGATACGGAACAGGATAGACGGCGTGCTCCACGATGCGGTGCGTCTGCCCTTGGGGGTGCACAGTGCGATTCTCACCAGAATTAAGGTGCTGTCCAATCTGAATATTGCCGAGCGTCGCCGACCTCAAGACGGCCAGTTCAGTGCCACGGTCGGCACTAAGAGGGTGGATTTCCGGGTAGCCACCGTGGAGTGTGCGCATGGTGAGATGGCAGTGCTCAGGGTGTTGGACAAATCAGTGCTTCTGATAAAACTTCCCGAGCTGGGAATGTCACCTTTGGTGTTACAGCCCTTTGACAAACTTCTGGCATCGCCTTTTGGCATGATCTTGGTGAATGGGCCTACCGGTTCGGGCAAAACCACTACCCTCTACGCTGCACTACAGAAACTGGATGCGAAAGGGCATAACATGATGACCATCGAGGACCCCATAGAATACAGTTTCAAGGGCATCAACCAAATTCAAGTTAACCGTCAGGCGGGCATTACTTTCCCAGTGGGATTACGGGCGATCATGAGACTCGACCCGGATGTCATCCTTGTTGGTGAGATCAGAGACGCCGAGACTGCCACCACCGCTGTTCAAGCGGCGATCACCGGGCACCTGGTGCTCAGTTCCATCCATGCTAATGACGCGGTAAGTGCCCTGATCCGCCTCATCGACATGGGCGTGGAACCTTTCCTGGTCACCTCGGCAGTGATCGGCAGTTTGTCTCAACGGCTGGTGAGAAAGGTGTGCCCATACTGTCGCCAGATGACAGAGGTTCCGGCCGCTGAAGCTATGGCCTATGCCTCGGCGATGGGTGAGACCAAGGACAAATTCTCGTTGGGCCGAGGGTGCAACTTCTGTTCTCGCAGCGGTTTCTTGGGCAGGGTAGGCGTGTACGAACTGCTCACACTCACGGACTCTATGAGAAAGGTATTGATGAAGGGGGCATCCGCTAGCGAGCTCAAAGAGCATGCGATCAAGGAAGGCATGATCCCTATGGCCCGTGATGGCATGGAGAAGGTGAATGATGGGCTCACGGCCCCAGGGGAAGTCATGCGCAACGTGTTCACCATCCTCTAGAACGGGCCGAGGGTTCATCCCTCTTGCGGTTGGCTATCTTCTCAGTGAATAACTATACCGTTATCATATCGAACCGGGAGAGTCAGGTTGCTGTGAGGTGATAGATGCTCTGGCTCACTGGTCCGTAATAAATGGGAGGGGGCCTCGAAACAGGGTATTCGGGCGTTGCGGGTCAAATCAAGAGCGCCTTCGCTGCCTGAGGGATTCTGGGCAGCTTGAGCTTGGGAATGACAGGCGAGGGACTTAGCATAGGGGCCCGGTCGAAGGGAGGCGAAGCCAGGTCGCAACGGGTCGAAACGGGAGGTGGCAAACTAAATTACTATGCCATTTTGGCTTAAAGTACTATGGACGGGCTAGGCACGGGTGCATAACATAGTGCTGTGGCGGAGGTGAATCTATGGAGTTTAAATATACTGCCAGCACACCAGAGGGTAGTTTGGTTAACGGCGTCGTTGAGGCCGAATCAGAGACGACCGCCGAGGAGATATTGTGGAAGTCAGGTCTTACTATCATTGATCTGAAGAAGAGTCTGCATTTACCTCCCCTGCACCAGATATTGCCTTCGCTGTTCGGGGCGAAGAAACGGGATGTGATCGTGTTCAGCCGTAACCTGGCCAGCCTGCTCGATGCCGGCATTCCCATAATGCGCGCCCTGAGCATACAAAGCCGTTTCGGCAGGGCAGGTTTCAGGGCTGTGGTGGGCGAGGTGGTAAAGGACTTGGAGATGGGGACGCGTTTCTCCGATGCGTGCGCCAAGTTTCCCAAGGTCTTCCCTAACTTCTATGTTTATCTGCTTAGGACGGGCGAAGAGGTGGGCAACCTAGCTCAGGTGCTGAAGGACATAGCGGCGCATATGGAGAGGGATGAGGCTACAGCTAAGAAGGTTAGAGGCAGCCTGGCCTATCCCGCGTTCGTAATGCTTCTGGCAGTGGGCGCTGTATTTATCATGCTAACCTTTGTGGTGCCCGCGATAACCTCCATGTTCAAGGAGTTCGGATCAAAATTGCCGCCCATGACCAGAGGGCTTATTGCAGTGGGCAATTTCTTCAGCCACAACTTCCTGTACATGGTTTTGGCGGTGGTGGTCATAGTCATCTTCGTCGTCCTGTATACCAAGACGCCGTCTGGGAAAAAGAACAAGGACCGCTTCATATTGAAGATACCTGTCATAGGAGGAGCCACCCTCAAAGGGAACCTGGCCAGATTCACCAGAAACATGGGCATGCTGGTAGGAGGGGGCGTATCTTTATTCGAAGCCCTGAAGCTGGCTTCGGAGACAAGCGACAATCTGGTGGTGGCCGAGGCAGTGGCTAACGTGCGCTCCGGTGTGGGCGATGGCAAGCTCTTCTCTCAGGCGGTGGCTGCCGATCCCATTTTCCCGTCTCTGATGTCGGAGATGATAGGTGTGGGCGAGGAATCAGGCAATTTGGAAAGCCATCTGCTGAAAGTATCTGCATTCTATGAGGAGGAAGCGGAGAGGGCTATGTCTCAGGTTACCGGGATGCTGACGCCGGCGTTGACGATCGGTGTAGGAGCCATCATAGGCCTCATTGCTGTAACCCTATTCAGTTCGATCTACTCGCTGGTGGGTGCATTGCCTCAAACGTAATGGTAAAACGGAGAGAGATGGGTGGCCGGTCATGTGCAAGCTTGTTAAGCGGATTCGGTACAACAGTCTTCGGCGCAGTTCAAGGGGTGCAACCCTTGTTGAGGTTGTAATAGCTGTTGTTGTTCTGGGCCTGATAACGTCTTCTGTCCCTCCCGTCCTCATTATGTTGAACAACCAGCAGTTTAAGTGGAATGAGCAAACAGTTGCCGAAAGCCTGGTCCGAAGCCAGATTGAGTATATAAAGGGCTGCCCATATATCTACGGCAATGCAACGGTGCCAAATCCTGTTTATAAGACAGTGCTTGATACTGATGGGAATATGACAGCGCTTGTCCCTGACGAGGACTATCGTATCAATGTTATAGCCCAACCTATCCATATTGATTCTGGAACTCAGGTACACTCGCCCTTACCCTCGGGTCAAGATGAGGGGATACAGGAGATCACGGTTCAGGTCTACCACGTGAATAAACTGGTGCTTTCTGTGAAGGCCTACAAGGTTGATCGCTGAGGGGAATGGTGAGAGTTTTACCGTCTGGGAAGCAGAGGAAGAGAAGTCAGCTAGGTTTCACCCTGGTTGAGTTGATGATAGCCATGGCCATCAGCGCCATTCTCGTGGTTGGCAGCCTAGAGCTGGTGAGCCATATGGTTATAGCGACTGCCCAGAATAGAGCCAACACGATGGCGATGCTCCAGGTGCAGTACGTCGGCTTCTGGATCACAGAGGATGTGGTTCAGGCCGGGCCTGATGGAGTCTCGTTTGGCAATACTAACGACACCCTTGCTGGGGCGCAAATTGGGTACCAGTATCCACTCGACATATATCCACTCAACATAGACTGGAAGGAGTGGGGTGGTGTCGCGCACCAGATCGAATACAATCTGGCTCCGGCCCCGGAGGATAGCAGCAACTATATTCTCAGGCGAACGGAGGGCAATTCTACCGTGATCGTGGGTGAATACCTTGTCCCTGATCGAACCGTGTATAGTAAGGTGGAGAGTAATGGGACTGCCGTATTGAAATTGGATGTTACCGCCAATGTTGACGGCAAGGTAGCGACCAGGACGTATGAGATTAACCCCAGAAGCAAGTCATAATCGAGCGAATGGGGGGAGGTGGACATGAGGAATAAAGCGGAATCGAAGAAAAGCCAATCGGGGCAGATTCTTATTTACACTACAATTATAGTCATGCTGGCCGCGCTCATCCTGGTGCCACTTATGAATTTCACGTACTCCAGCCATCGCTCAGCCTTGATACGTACACAAAGGACGCTGGAGCTCTACGCCTCCGATGCCGGCATAGAGGACGCGCTGTACCAGATAAAGACTGAAAAGAAAGGCACGGCACTGGCGAACCTCGGGTTCGGGAATACTTCTTCTTACAATCCCGGCACGCCGGCGATGAACGATAGAACTGAGAACGTAACTGTGCAGAAGGTCTGGCTCCCGGGTGACCTTGCCGGTACTAACGCTTTCGGTAATCTCTGGAAGACAGATGCGCCTGTTAACAATGACACGAACCCATCCTTAGATACGGACAAATCCGACAAATTGGTGGTGGTGGGGATGCTTCAGACTGTCCAGGCGACAGCCGCCGCCGATGATTTCGACCACGGCTGGCCTGGTGGAAGCTCGGATGGTAACTGGACAGGCAACTGGACTACTACAGGGAGCGCCAGCCTTGCCAGCGGCGGAAAGAGCGGTTACTGTCTCAACTTCGCGGGTAGCAATGGCACTGCCATGAGGCAAACGATCCTTCCCAGGTATATAAAACCGGAGCTGCAGTTATGGGTAAAGGGGTCGTCTTTTGGCAGTAGTGATACAGTGGCTTGCAAGGTGAGCACTGTAACCAATCCTACCGTTGAGTCCGACTGGACGACTGTGATGACATGGGGCATTGGTAATGTGACTGGGATCTGGACTACTGGGAACTATACTATAAATCTCTACGACCAATACGGCATAGGCGATTATAGCGTGGCCACGCCGCTCTGGGTCCGTCTCGATGCGAACCTATCAGCACAAACCGTGGCCCAGGACGATTTCAATAGTGGCGGCTGGAGTGGAGGGTCAGGCTGGTACAACAACAATGCTTGGACGACATCGGGGAGCAGTAGCGCCACTGTTGTGAACGATGGCACGAACGCTCACAGCCCTAATAACGATGTCAAACTAAACGGGAGCGGCTATGTAATGCGACGGGTAAGTATTCCTTCCTCCGTTACGAATCCGCAGATCACTTTATGGGCAAAAACAAGCAGATTCGGCTCAAGTGATAAGGTATATCTCAAAGTGAGCACCAAGACGAGCCCAAACCCTGCTACTTCTACGGATTGGTCGAGTCCGAATGGTAGAACAATTACGACATGGAACAGCTCCTCATCTTCCTCTTACACTTCTTACACTTATGACTTGTCCACCTACGCGGGACAAAATATCTGGATTTTGTTTTCAGGTTCGATGACGTCACCAGCCACGACGTTGGCACAGGATAATTTCGAGGGTACGGGAAGTGTATGGTGCAGGAACCCCAGCGGATGGGCGGACTCCTGTTGGAGTCCTTCGGGTGAAGCCGCTGTTGTCACCACTGGAACGCCTAACGGTGGCTCGTATCATCTTAGACTTAGAAGTAATACCGGTGTAGCGCGGCGTGCTGTGAGCATCTCGAATTACAATGCTCCGAGACTGCAATTTTATGCAAAAACCAACAACTCCTTCAGTTCAAGTGATAGAGCATACTGTTATGTGGGTACTAGCGCTACCGGACCGTGGTACTTAGTTCAAACGTGGTCTGCAAGGCAAACCAGCTATACATCTTATGATATCCCCTTCCCCTCTCAAGTCTCAGGAGCCAGCACGGTCTGGGTTCGTTTCGCATCGGGTATGAGTGATACTAGTAAAGAATTTTATGTGGACGATTTAAAGGTCGTCGATACTAGCTGTTTCTATTTCGATGACGTAAGCATCGCTGGTGTCTCACCTTCCACCTCTGTGGATAACCTGTGGATTGGCTACCAGTCTAATAGTAATGATATCGAGATAGCCTATACCAACGAGGATTTCGACGGATCATATAATTCCGGGACGGGCAATGACCCGGCAAATCTGGACAGGATCGGGGTGTGGATGCCCCCCGGCTGTGAGTATATAGGTGTGGTGGGGAACCAAACCACTGCTAAACTTAGCCAGTATCTATCACAAAAGCCGGATATATTACCTGCAAAGTATGGTGACGGCACAATCCTGGAATGGGATTTCTCTTCCACGGTCAACCTGGCGACAGCGCCTGTTGGCAATAGCACGTCGATGCCTATTGTCTGGGACCTAACCTTCAGCTATAGCGTGCCGCCAACGCAGGTTGTGGAGGGGATGTTCGTGTGGATTGAAGCTCATGGAGGCGGTGGGCTGACTTGTCTCTCGTGGGACCATGGATATGAGATTTACAAGGCTGTCTCCAAGGCACACAGCCAGATACTGGGCACCAATACCCAGGTTGCAGCCTACGTAGGGCAAGGCGCGATAGACAAGAATGGTGCCGCAAGTTACGGGGACTATGTGGCTACGGGCAATCCGCTGCTTATAGATTATACTGAGGATTCCTATGACATAAAAGAGAAGGTCATAGACCCGGCTGTCTCCTCTACATGGACCTGGAATTTGAGTTCTGGACGCGATGGCAATCATGCTTATTACTATGATGGAAGGTCTGAAATCACGAGCATCCCGAGTGACGCAAAGGTTACCGCAGCATGGCTATACTGGTCTGCATTTGTCAAGACTAACCAATGGTCAGGCCCAGACAAAAATGTAACCTTCATGTACCCCAAGCGATACGGCTCCGAAAGTTTTGCAGTAGTAGCCGGGAACACGTCGTCAAGAACATATGTAGTTAACTCATATAGTAGCTCATCGGAGCCTATGGACCTTCTGGCGCATCAGCCGGTCTTAACCTTATCTGATATGAGATACAAGGGGGAGGTTCTGGGGACCGCCACCCTAGGTAATAGCACCCCTGATAGCTGGTTGACTCTTCATAAGCCTATCCTTGCATCGCCCGCGCCCAGTGTCAAGGTGGGGGGGAACCTAACGTCACAGAGCGGTAATTATACGATAGACTATGCTACAGGCAATGTCACGATCATCAACCCCAATTTGTCCGGGCAGGTGACTATAGACTACAACGTATCGGGCACGATGACGCTGGGCAACGGCACTGACTACACGATAAATCAGGTTGCCGAGGGTATCGGCTATAAATATACAGGTTTCACAATCACCAACAGTCAAATCACAGGGGATCATCTGCAAGGTACCGTGACTATAGACTACTACTACGGCAAGCACTGGGAGGATGTTACGCACGCAGCCTATGACAAATACGGCACGTCGTTGGATCCTGTCCAAGTATTGGTTCCACCTACCTCTCCCACGGGCGATTCTTACGCCTGTTTCACGGATGTGACTGGATTGCTGACTGGCAATAGCACGTACACTAACTTCACTGGCGATGGGCAGTACGCTGTACGCAATGTGCAGGCAACGCAGGGGGTAGATGGCGACACTAGTTTTGGTATCAGATGCTACTCCGGCTGGTCGCTTATTGTCCTTTACGAGAGCCCAAGTGAGACAGCGCACCAGTTCTATCTCTACGATCCCATACACAACGGTGTGAGTGCGTGTCCTTTCCATATGGATCAGTACACAACTAAAGATTTTACGCTAGATAACTTCTATCCTCCGGAGGGAGTAGTGAAGGGCAGGACTACATACTTTGTGGGTGAAGGAGACGAAGGCGGTAGTTATACAGGAGAGTCCATAGGCTTTAAAGGGGTATCACAGACCACGTACACCGATTTAAACGACCCCCCGATCAACCCTGCAGGCGACATAATGAACTGCAGGTCGACCACAGGCGAGCGGGGGGTAGATATAGATACCTACAATATATTGAATGAGGTGGGGAATGATACGTCAGCCAACGTAGAACTTCACACTGAAGCAGATAGGTGGTATCTAGTGTATATGATCCTGTCTTTCAAAACCAATGTGGTGCCCCCGCCGGACTATTCGTTCAATGTGGCTTCTATTACCTACCAATACCAGCTTGGAGGCAAGTAGGGATAGCACAAGGGCTTACCATGTCGAAACAGTCGGCTCATGATTTTATCCGGTCATGAGGCAGCCGGGCTAGTCCAGGTCAGGCGGCTGAAGTACCGTCCAGAACTAAAAGGCAAGCCGAAGTAGGTAATTTGGGGGATTGAAAAGAAGGTCGCAAAACTATGTAATAGCTAGGGGGGAACATCTATATGCCTGAGATTATGAAGTTGGAGGGTAGCAGGAAATGAACATTGATATCAATATTTTGCCGGCGGAGCTGCGCCCCAAGGCCCTGATAGATACGAAGACGTTCGCGCTGATAGTGGTCATTCTGCTTCTGGGTGTGGGCTGCTTCTACTTTGCCCATGGGAAGAGCAATAGCCAGGCTGATATGGCCAACATGCAGACTCAGATAGCTACCATGCAGCAGCAGACCTCGGCTCTAAAAAGCAACCCTGATGCACTGAAGCTCATCAATGAAATCAACCAGCTTAAGGCAGCCAAGCAGAGCTATGAGGCTTTCGTGGCCTCCAGGATGCTGCTGGGGAACGCGTTGTACAGGGTGTACTACCTTGTCCCTGCGTTCGTGAGTATAAATGACATCACTCAGAGTGGGAGCGATACTCTGGTGATAACGGGAAGCGCCCCAAGCTATACGGATGTCTCCGACTACGGGCGTGCCCTGAATAACGATCCGGGGTTCACCCTCATGGGGTTGCCGTCGTTGAATAGCGATGGTACATTCTCGCTTACTGTAAGAAATGGTGCACCGGGGGGTGGCTAATGACGCAAGTAATTGATTTAGTCAAACGCAATGCCAGACTGGCGGCTCTCGTTGCTGTAATTGTGGTGCTGGTAGTGGTTGCCTTCGTTTTTTACCTGGGTTCGCAATCGTCTTCGGACCAGCAGGCGAAGCTTGTGACACAGGTGAAGGTGGCCCAGGTGGACTTGAGCAATGCGCAGGGACAGTATGATGTGGCAAAGCTTCAGACAGAGGAAAACAGCTTGACGGCCAGTCCTAGTTTTCCAGGCACGTTTCCTAGTGTTGCGCTGAGCTCTTATCTGGCGGGGGCAGCGGACAAGTTCGGGGTAGAGCTGGTCAGTGTGGACCCTAGGGGGGCAACGGGCACTGAGACGGTCGGTGGGCAGCAGTACGTTCGGAATGAAACCAACGTGCACGTGACCGGGGACTATGAAGCGATGAATTCGTTTTTGAGCTACCTGGAGCAGGGGCAGCAGGGGCAGTTCCCCAGCCTGACGCTCGAGAAGGCGTATTTCCATCCAACTGAGGGCTCGTTCACTGTGGTCATTCTGACACAATCGTGACGGTAAGGATATAGTGAATTTAAAAAGATGAATATGGGGATTGACAACAAGAAGAAGTGTTGCAGCTGTCTGCAGACGTCAGGGAGCTGAAGGGAGGGCGAAAGTGAGTCTTTTTAATGTTAATGGCTATGGGATGGCCTTCACAGTTGAAGGCTTGTCTCTGAGGATACTCATCTTCTCCGGCAAGAAGATTGTAAGCTGGTATAGCATCCCCCTGAACCCCAATTTTGTGAAAGAAGGGCTGGTCACTGCACCTCAGGACGTAGGCAAGGTTATGGCTGAGGTCATACAGGAAAAGGGCGTCCCGCGCAGCGGTGTGCTTGCTGCCCTGCCCAGCACGGGCGCTGCCAGCCAGGTGCTCAGTTTGCCCAAGATAAGTGGAGGCAGGCTGGAAGAGGCGGTGACCAGGGAGGTGAAAAGGCTCATGCCGGGCTCTGCAGACGCAGACTACATTTATTGGCAGCCTATGGCCAATGGCATGACATCGAAGCAGAAGCAGGGAATCTATGCCCTGGCTGTGCCCAGAAACAACGTCATCAATATGGTGGAGACCTGCCGCACCGCAGGCCTGAAGCTAAAAGGCATGGAGCTTAGGCCTTTCGCCCTAGCCCGGGCCATCAACTGCCAGAGTGGCATCATTGTACATGGCGAGGTCGACACCGTGGAGATCATCATAGTGGATAAGTCTTTCGCAGCCCTGTTCCGCACCATTCCGGTGAAGGACGCCAATCCCGGCGCGGAGGCGGCCTGGCAAAACCTTATTCGGGAGTTCCCCTTCACCGTAGAATATTACAACCGCAACCATCATGATTCCGGCATTACCGCCGAGACCCCTATCTATCTAAGCGGGGGACTTGCTCTCGACCCCGAGATGGGCCCCAGGCTGACAAAGGCTACGGGGCGCAAAGTGGCTCGCTTTGAACCTCCTCCGGGTTGTCCCGAGAATTTCCCCCTGGAGCAGTATTTGGTAGACGTGGGCCTGATGCTCAAAGGGAAGTGGTAAGCAAGGAGCCCAGGTATCGGCAAATTTGTGGGGGCGTCCGCATTCAGCGGATGCCCCCATTCGCAACCGAAGAGTACGCTTAGGTCAAGTTGAGGGGTGACAATGTCAGCAATAATAACGGTGGGCTTTGCCCTGCTCGGCCTGGCAGTAGGCAGCTTTCTCAACTTATGTATTGACCGTCTGCCCCAAGACAAGTCCATAGTCAGGCCTGGCTCACATTGCGATAGCTGCAATCAGCGCCTTAAGGCGGCTGATCTGGTGCCTGTGTTCAGCTATCTCTGGCTGAGGGGCCGCTGCCGCTACTGCGGTGCCCGCATCCCTCTTCGATCGCCCATTGTGGAATTTGGCGCTGCTGCCATTTTTGCCTTTCTAGCATGGCATTATGGCCTCAGCCGGGAGCTTGCCTTCGCTGCCGTATATGCCAGCATTTTTATCCTTATCTTCGTCATCGACCTGGAGCAGGAGCTGATACTGAACGTAGTGGTTTTCCCTGCCATGCTACTCGCTTTTGCCTTCTCGTTCTTCTGGGGAGGATTTGAGGAGTTCTGGCCGAAGGTTGGCCCTGGCTTTGTCCTCAGCGCCTTGACGGGAGGGGCGGTAGGTTTTGTGCTCATGCTGCTGCCTTATCTGATTACGCGAGGTCGCGGCATGGGTTACGGCGATGTCAAGCTAGCTGCTTTGATTGGGCTGATGAGTGGCTTCCCTTTAGTGGTGGTGGCGCTGCTGGTGGGCATTGTAATTGGCGGGCTGGTAGCCATTTTTCTATTGCTATCCCGGCTGGTTAAAAGCAGGAAGGCTGCCATACCCTACGGGCCGTTCCTGGCGGTGGGGGCTATGGTGGCGCTGCTATGGGGCGACAGGATTTTTCACTGGTGGTGGACCATGGGGTCTCGATGAGGTGTACTGGACATAACACTGGCAGTTATGGTAAAGTTTGGACTCTTAAGATTTGAGTGACTATTCTCTGAGATTATGTCGCTAGCTTCGGGAGGGCTGGCAAGGACATGGGGGCCAGGGGCTCCCACACAGCCTGGGAGGTGGGCGGGGGACCTGGAGGGTGCGATGATGAGCAATATGGTGCAGAGAAGGAAGAAGCAGGGCGGTTTCAGCTTCGTGGAGCTGATGATTGCCCTGATCATCGTAATTGTGCTGGTAGCGGTGGTGATACTGGTGACACGCGGGTTCTTCAGCAAGGCACGAGGATCGGCCTTGGATGTTGATTTGCACAGCGTTAAGACAGCCGTTGATGCGTATGTGCTTCAAGCAAATCAGTGGCCTACCGCTAACGGCAGCCTGCCGCCCCAGGGCCAGTATGCGCTGATAGATTTCAGCGCCAGCTTCGAGAAAGATGGCAAGACGTTCAGCTTCTATCCTCATTTTATCGCTAATCTGCCGCGACACGGGGATGATGGCGTGTGGCGCTTAGACAGCGCGGCGCTGGTGTCGGTAGATATGCCTCGTGATAAGTACTAAAGGGGGAGGTGAATTTGACCGATAGTAATATAGACAGGTAATTGAGGCTATGTTAGCCTGTAAGCAGAAAAAATATGCAAGGAAGGAGGTGAAACATGATGAGTTTCAAGAGAGGAGAGAAGGGCTTCACCCTGATCGAGCTATTGATCGTGGTAGCCATCCTGGGCATACTGGCCGCAGTGGTCATCCCTAACGTAGTGGGCTTGATGGGTAGAGGAGGTAAGCAAGCCCTGCAGACCGATGCACAGACGATACAGCTTGCAACATCTACCTTCTACTCTGACATTCACGGCGGTTTTGACTGGACAGGGGTACCGACCGCATCGGCATGGGGCGACAACCGTACCATTACCAACCCGCTTCCCATAAATTTGCAGCCGATGGGACACTACTATCCTACGGCGCTGGGCGCTGTTAATTCACACTTTATCACAGCCTCGACCGGCACCTTCGACAATATGCAGAAAGCCAGCGCTTTGTTACTAGGAGCGAGTGGCCCAGCACTTGATACGGAGATAACAGAATCCGGTATCTGGATGGGGCTTCTGGTAAACGCTCCCGGTACGGACACTAACAGCGTCAATCCAGGAGTTACGGCTCGGGGCAATGTGTCAACCCTGTTGACCGAGAATGGCCTGTATTTGCAAAGCATGCCGCGGTCAGCTTCGGCTGATAATAACGGTGCTAGCCGACCGGGCGGCGGGTACACCTGGGTAGTGGGTGCGAACGGCAACGTCTATAGCGCATACAGGGTAGTTGCTGCTGCTGCATCAAGCATGACATGTGCGGATGAGAATGGAAATCCCACTGTTACCATCACTGTGCCTGCCGACGGTGGCGTTTGGTTCAGTGGCTTCAGCGGAGCGTATCCGTGATGCAGTTTAGGTGGGGTTAGGTTTAGAGTAACACAGTTTCAAAGATGGTCCGCCTCAGGCGGACCATCTTTGTGTCCGGGCACAGGTCTCATTGTCACGAGTCCCTCCCTGGGGAAGGGCAACGAAGCAATCTCGGCGTGCCTATAGGTGTGAAAGGGTGGCAATGACATGAGGCAAAGGGAGCTCGCAATCACATAGGGAATTAGGCTAAGGTTGCGAGGGGGAAGCCCCTACTTTTTGGGGATTGCGTTATGGGACAGGTTTGGTATCATACATTTGAGACATATGTCCGAGGACATGTTTTACAATATTGGCGTTTGAGGTGAAACATAGGAGAGCTCAGGCATTCTGAAAGCGGCTTCACGCTGGTAGAGTTGATAGTCGTGCTGTTCATCTTGGGCATACTGGCGGCGGTCGTTGTGATTAACGTGGTGGGCCTGAGCGGGCGCGGCGAGGCGGAGAGCTATGCTACGGACGAGAAGACCATCCAGTTAGCAGTCTCTACTTTCTACGCGGACGCGCATGCGTATAGCAGCATAAATGGCTGGAACGAAGCAGGCAATTATACCTCTGTCCATAACTACCCAACCGGGTCGGGCACCGATTCTACGCTTTACCTGGGCAATGAAGCCGTCATGGCCAAGTATACGGTGCACGTGGTAATGGATAGCAGGACTGGAACGGCAGCTAACACAGGCAACGTAACGGCCGCTGCGATCTGGATGGGATTGCTGGTCAACGGGCCAGCTTACGGCGATGGGAAGGGCAACGGCACTGATGTAGCCCCGGGCGATAACAACTCCCCGCTGGCCGGTGAGAGCGGCCCATACCTTAATCCGCTGCCCAGGTCGTGCAGCAGTTACAACTCTTCTGCAGGCACCGGGACTATCACCTGGATAGTGGGCGAATATAACAGGGTTTACGGTGTTTTCCAGTCTGGAGGTCTGTGGTACGCCGGGTTCGGCGGCAGGTATCCCTGAGATTGATGCCTTGGCAATTATTTTGAGGGGCGTCCGCCTCAGGTGGACGCCTTTTCTTTTCGTCGTGAACGAAGTCAGGATGCTGCATTTCAGGCTAGGGCAAGGCGGTATGCTCTTATGGCGGGGGCTTTGGGAGGAACGGTTAAGACCATTTCGCCCTTACTTAATAGATACAATTATCTATGGACTGGCTGCGAAGCCTGCCTTATACTGGACCTAGAGTGTGTTAAAGACTAAGAGGAACAGTGAATTTACTGTTAGGAAAAGTTGAAAAGTGGACACTTGTAAAGTTCAAAAGTGGACTCTAGGGAAGTCCTTTAATGGATAGGCAACAGAGTGCACCATTCGGTTATCCCACCATATTCGAACCTCCAAAACGTGTCTTCCTGTATCGGGGACCAGATGAATCTCGACCTCCTCTCGCAGCGGCACGTTGGGCACTTCTATTTCATGGTTAAACAAAGATATCTTCCGGTATCCGTTGACCATTCGTTTC
>Ga0209777_10005205_pt1 | contig 15107 bp, 15 predicted proteins | sample FrelakmetHBP12HB_FD_187147 | JGI IMG/M metagenome (GOLD analysis project Ga0209777, IMG submission 187147) | Freshwater lake sediment microbial communities from the University of Notre Dame, USA, for methane emissions studies -HBP12 HB (SPAdes)... | ecosystem: Environmental > Aquatic >... | reverse complement strand
CTCCGGAATACTGCAGGGGCATGGGGCTTGCAGAAGGCTGCCCGGCGGATGAGTTGAGAAAAATCCCCATAGCGAAAGTACTGCGTGCCGAATTTCCTCTGGCCTTCAACAGCAGGCTGTATAAGATCAGCACGTTCCCCTTTATAGGCATCTACGCGAGACTGATGGCAACCCGTGGTGTTGCCGCACAATTCCAGGCTATCGTGGGGCATGACACTCTGGAAAGGCTGCAAATGATTCAGGCTCCAACCCTGGTAATCACGGGAACCGGGGACAGGATAATCAAACCCGGTTCATCAGAGGTACTGGCAAAGATGATACCGGATGCCAGGCTGGTCAAAATCGAGGGCGGGCCGCACTCCGTATTCGTAGGAATGAGAAAAAGATTCAACAAGGAAGTCCTGGATTTTTTGAGAGAACGCTGAACCTTCGTAGCCAGTCAAGTTGCCTTCGGTGCACCATATTGTACTGGATATAACACGCCATGTTTTCCCGTTCAGAATGCCCGATGTTCAACTAAGGACAGCGTGAAGCACTGCTGGACTGTAGCGAGGTAGTGAAGTGGCTTATTACCGTTTCGCTTTGGCACTCAGGCTGGGCATAGCCAGGGGGTAAGCCGTCCGCCTCTTCATTCATGGCTCTTTGATTCAACCGACTCGTTTCTTGCGATATTCTACTAGGAAGAGTACACTAGCGCAAGAAGCTCTTGGAAACCGTGAGAAAATCTATCCCTTAGAAGAATTGAATGCGCCAGTCTTACGAGCAGAACATCGACCAAAACTACAAACCAGAATTGACTTATGAGGAATGTCTCCGCATAGTCAAGGGTCTCGAAGCCGTTAGGAGATGCCATTTGATCAACAGCTCCATTGTTGAGAAAGCAGCCAGACTGATGCAGCACCACAGAATTCATAATCTCCCGGCGTTGAATCACTTTATAGAGGATATAGCGGCCAAAGGCTTGAATTACACTGAACAATCATCTGAAATATCAGAGCATCCGAAGCCAGTTACCCCTGCTGACAGCATGAAGCGCCACAGGGATGAATATTATTCGTCAGGTTGTGGCTCTCTTACCCCCATGCCCAGGCTGCCCGGGCCTCCGTAGACAGCCACCGCAGGGCAGACTCTCGCAATGTAGACAGGCGTCTCGGGGAAGGTTGTTTCTAGACGCTGGGCGAGGTTCCTGGCGTCATCGTATTCGGTAGTGTATCCCAGTGCAATCTCCTGCACCTTGGGAAAGCTTGCAGCGAATTCGTACATACGCTGCAAGGCCTTAGCCCTGGTACGAGCCACGCCAGCCAGGAACGCGCCGCCGTCCCGCATGCCGAGTATGGGCTTAACTCCCAGGACTATCCCTATCAGTCCATAGGCCCGGTTGACCCTGCCGCCTCTGACTGCATACCTCAGGGTATCCGCCATACTGCGATTATGGATGTGAAGAATAGCCTGACGCGTTGCTTGGGTCACCTGCTCCAGGTTCTTGCCGGCCCGGGCTTCTCTGGCGGCAGCAAGAACCGCGAGCCCCCCGCCAATCGAAATCGACTTGGAGTCCACCACTTCAATGCGGCATTTCCCGGCGGCCATTTGCGCACCCAGCAGGGCGGAGTTGTATGTGCCGCTCAGTTTGGAGGTAGCATGAATCGAGATGATTTCATCGGTTTCCCGGGCAAGCCTGTTGTAGGCATCGGCAAAATCCTGAGGCGAAGGCACAGAGGTGGTGGGGTAGACTGAGCCGTAGACCAGCTTGTGGTAGAATTCATCCTCGCTAATATCCACTCTATCGCGGTAGGCCTTCTCCCCGAATATGACATAGACTGGCACCACGGTAATGCCCAACTCCTGCGCCAGGTTAGGCGCAGTGTCACAAATACTGTCGGTCACAACTTTGACTGTCATAGAACTCGTGGTAAACCCATAGTACGATTTGCGATATTCTACCGCGATAAATATACCGACGCAAGAAGCTGATTGCAAGTCGACTACAGGGAGGAGTGAAGCACGAAATACCACTGGGCCATCGCGCGTAGCTTGTGGACAATGAGGCCTTGACTACAGAGTAAAGGATTCAGGAGGAGCTATTACTGGTTCATCTTCACCGTGAGTCTACCTGTGGGAAGGTTGTCCGCTGTTTTCCCCGGGGTCTGCGCTTTCGCCGTTATCCACCGTTCTGTCGATACCTCGCTCACTTCGGGCAAAGCTTTGATGACTTTGACCAGCGGCGTGGGCTGCGGCAGACGTAATTTGAGAGAGACGCCATCGCAGCGGGATACTGCTACCCCGACCATTCTTGTTCGAACCTTGGCCTTCAGGTGCCTCTTCAGCTTCAGCACGTTTCCCACGACTATCGGCGGGGGAGATAAAAGTTCAACCACGCCGTCATATAGGGCTGCGCTGTCCACCCTGGTGTTTTTTTGAGGATTTAGCCCGACCTCTTCCGGGGGACCCTTCTTAGCTTCAGTGACGATATTTGAGGCTTTCTGTTCAGTCTTCTGCGCAGCCTGGGCCAATAACGTTTTCGCCTGCCCTCTGGCCTCTTCGATGATCGACTCGGCTTTCTCCTCTGCTTTCTGAATAATGAGGTGGCCCACCTGGATTGCTTCGCTGACTGGCTTCACCGCCTCCGCTTTGACTTCTGGCTCCTCCACCGCGTCATGAGCATCCGGCACAGCGTTCTCTCCAGGCGTGTTCTGAGAGTCCAGTTGCTGTAATTTTCTTATGAGTTCGGCATTCTGGGCTATCAGGCCGGAAATGAGAGCTGAGACGTCCTCACCCGTATCTAAGGGGGACGGCTCGGATTCTGACCTGTCGCTCCGTTCTGAAGTGTCTTTTTCGTTAGACATTGCAACTCAATCCTTTTGCCACCGAGTAACTCTCGGTGGCGGCACTTGTTACGATCCGCATCACGAAGCGATGCAGCTTTGCATGTAATTGCTCTAATTAAAATTGTAAACCCGTTTTTCGACCTTCTCAAACAATTTCGATTAACTTATCCTCTCTTAAATTTCATGATGCTGGAGATAAACATGTGAATTCATATGGGGATTCTGCTTTTGCTGGAATGACACAGAGAGGGGCGACCGAAAAATTGGTGCGGTTCGACTAATTTGGCAGTACTTTGCTGATTGGCAGCTTCCTGCCATTCAGGCTTGCTACCGCTGCAGGCTCATTGAGTGAGTCTGGGCGCACAAGTTGGCCGTCGGCCGAAATGTGACGAATTTTTAAGCTTTTGCTCCGGGATTTTATAACTTTTTCATCTGCGGGAGGGTAACATGGCAGATAGTGTCCCGTTTGCCGCAAATGAAAAGACACTGAGAGGGGAGGAAGAGCTGTGACAAGGGTGGTACATTTCGAAATACCTGCCGATGATCCGGAGCGAGCCGTAAAATTCTATGCCAAGGTCTTCGGCTGGAAGATAAAAAAGTGGGAAGGGCCGATGGATTACTGGCTCGTCACCACGGGTAACGGTGGCGCCCCGGGAATCGACGGCGCAATCATGCAGCGCTCGGAGATGGCAAGCACGGTAGTGAACTCAATAGACGTGCCATCGGTAGATGATTTCATCAAGAAGGTGACGAAGAACGGGGGGAAGGTGGTTACGCCCAAGACGCCGATTCCGGGGGTCGGTTACTTCGCCTATTGCCAGGATCCCGAAGGCAACATGTTCGGCATCATGCAGTCGGACAAGTCAGTTAAATAGCAATTCCGGGCGGAAAGTGTGGAGTCCTTGAACTCCGCACAATAGGGAGGAAAGGAGGTGAACAGCGATGCCATCTTTTGCTTGCAAGGACATGGGTATGACCGATGACTGGAAGACAACAGCAAAAACCGAAGACGAGCTCCTGAAGAAAGTAAAGGAGCATGCCGGCAAAGTATACAACATAAAAGACATCTCGCCCGACATGATGAAAGGGATTAAGAAAGTAATCAAGAAGTGATGCTACTGGCACTAGCCTCGCTAAATCGCGGTCCTCAGTTGATACGGGAAATTCCAAGTTAATGCTGTAAAGAGTCCCTGGCTTTACCGGAGGGTAAGATGGCTCAGAGGAAGTTCAGGCTGCGGGCAAACGTGAGCAGCGATAACCCATCGGCTGTCAAACCAGCCCTGGAACGGCTCCTCGCGAATAAGGGGACCATCAGGCCAACGGAGCAAGGATTCGAAGTCGAGGCGGAGCTCGAAGGGGAAAGCGCGCGAGACCTCAACCGTATGATTCTGTCCGAGTTGCGCAGAGCGGAGAAACGAACGAGGATTCGCGCGGAGTGGACATCGGGTGGTATTATTGAGAGGTTCTTCGATTACGTTCCCAAGGGGACTCACAAGGCTCAAGGATAATGAAACTATGTAGAAGGGAGCCAGCCTCGGGGAAAATGGTGTAAAATAGCATTGCATTTCGGTGAGAATCTGCAAGAGGTGACCTGATATGGACGTTAAAGAGGCAATATCGAAGAGGCGGAGCATAAGGAAATATCAACGCAAAGAAGTCCCTCTTGATTTGATTCGAGAGCTGATTGATGCTGCGAGGCTGGCCCCTTCGGGTAGTAACGCACAACCGTGCAGATACTACCTTGTAAAAGACAAGGAGACCAGGGAGAAGCTGAAAGAGAACCAGATTTTTGAACAGGACTTCGTGTACCAGGCACCGGTACTGATAGTCTGCTGCTCCGATCTTCAATCGTACAGGCAGGGAATCAAAGGCTGGAGCGAAGAAAATGAGAATCGAGCGCTGAGGGACCTCTCAATCGCTTCCGCTTTCCTGGTCCTAAGGGCAACGGAGCTGGGATTAGCCACCTGTTATGTGGGCTGGATGAAAAAGGATAGAATCAAGGACGTTCTGGATATTCCCCGAAACTACATGGTTCCCTTCGTTATTGCCGTCGGCTATGCTAACGAACAGCCGAAACCTCTGCCCAGAAAAAGCATCGATGAAGTCCTTGAATTAAGGAGCAGTCAATGATAACGGAGAGAAAGGTCATCGATGTCTGGATGCAGCATCCTACTTTGAATTTCATCAACCATCCCATGTTCGAATCGTTGCGCCGTTGGACTAAGACTGACAAGGTTGTCGATGAAATCCCGGCTGAATTCACGATAGCCTCAATGGACGAAGGCCATGTCCAAAAAGGTTTGATATGCGGGTGGTGGGGGCCTCAAGGCCCCCTTATTGCTAATGATGAGGTGGCTTCACTGGTTCAACGATTTCCAGACCGCTTTGTGGGCATCGCTTCAGTGAACTTATTTAAACCAATGGATGCAGTCCGCGAACTCAGACGCTGTGTAAATGAACTGGGGTTCAAAGGACTTAGAATCGTGCAGTGGCTTTGGAATTTACCCCCTAACGATAGACGATATTATCCTCTTTATGCAGAGTGTATTGACCTCGATATTCCGGTATGCCTTCAAGTAGGGCACACCGGTCCTCTTTGCCCGTCTGAACCAGGCCGTCCCATTCCATACGTCGATGAGGTGGCCCTTGAATTCCCCGAACTCAGGATGGTATGTGGTCATATTGGATATCCGTGGACTACAGAAATGATTGCCGTCGCCACAAAGCATCCGAATGTATATATCGACACTTCGGCCTATATTGCCAGACGCTATCCCCCTGAGCTGGTCAATTATCTCAAAAGGCATGGTCGCAGGAAGGTTCTTTTTGGAACTAACTACCCTATGCTCACCGCTGCTAAATGTCTGGAAGGGTTTGATGAACTGGAATTGGACGAAGAGGTCAAAGAGCTCTTTCTCCATGGTAATGCACAGCGGGTATTTAAGCTAAATGCGGGCGCTCAGCAAAAATAGGACAGTGAAGGCTTCGGGTATAATAGACATCTGAAAGAGCCGTGTGCCTTGTCTCTTGAGGGCACCTTACTAAGCTGAGGCGCTGTGACATATACCGTTGAATTCGAGCCGAGCGGGATCCGGCTGGTATGCGAAGAGCCGCTCACCATATCCGATGCGGCGCGACGCGCCGGGGTAAGCGTGCGCTCCGAGTGCGGAGGCAAAGGCACTTGCGGGAAGTGCATTGTGCGCTTGCCCAGCGCCAAACTATCGCCGGTCACCAAAGCCGAACACGAACTCCTCACCTCTGATCAGCTCGCCGAGGGCTGGCGTCTTGCCTGTCGCACAATTGTCTCGGATAATGTCTCTGTCTATGTTCCCGTCATCTCTACGATTGAAGCCCCGGTCATGCAGCTCGAAAGCCTGGCTGTGGCTCTCACGCCTGAAACCCAGATACGGACGGTCTTGCTGGCGGTCCCGCCAGCATCCCTCACCGACCAGCGCGCCGACCTGCAACGTGTTGCTGATGCGCTACAAGTACAGTATGGCGTCGACCACGCCTGGGCGGATTTACCAGCGCTCAACTCGATACGAACGGCGCTCCGCGAAGGAGACTGGAAGATCGGTGTGGCCCTGCGTGGGGAGGAGATCATTGCCGCCTACCCGGGAACGGCGCGCACACCTGTAGGGCTGGCTGTGGATGTGGGCACCACCAAGCTGGCCTGTTATCTCGTAGACCTGGAGACTGGGAGAGTGCTGGCTGCTCAGGGCGCGATGAACCCGCAGATAGCTTACGGCGAGGACGTGATGTCCCGCCTGGCGGCAGCCCTGGCTGACTCAGCCAACTCACGCCGCATGCAGGAGACGCTGGTTGAGGCAATCAACGCTGTTGCCGCCGAGTTGTGCGCCACCCAGAAGCTCGAGATAAAGCATTTGCTGGATGCATGTCTGGTGGGCAACACCGCCATGCATCATCTCTTATTGGGCTTGCCCGTGCGGTTTTTGGCGCTCTCCCCGTTCGTGCCCGCGACCAGCTCGCCGCTGGAGGTCGATGCTGCAACGCTCGGCCTGCATGCTACGCCGGGTGCCCACGCGTATCTGCCACCGCCCATTGCCGGGTTCGTCGGCTCGGACCATGTAGCAGTCCTGCTGGCGGCTGGTTTTGGCGAGGATAACGGGACGTGGCTGGCTATCGATATCGGGACCAATACCGAGATTGCCCTCCAGGTGGGCAGCAGAATCCTCTCCTGCTCCACGGCGTCCGGACCGGCGTTTGAAGGAGCGCATATCTCCCACGGGATGCGTGCCGCTCCCGGAGCTATCCAGCGGGTGACTATCACGGCCGAGGGCGTGGTACAATCCGACGTGATCGGCGGCGGCCCCGCCGCCGGCATCTGTGGCTCGGGAGTACTTGACGCAGTATCGGAGATGCGGGCTGTGGGAATTATCAATGAGCGAGGCCGGATAGTTAAGGGACGGCCCGGAGTTCAGCTTCAGCAGGACGGTCTCCCGGCATTCCTTCTGGCGGCGGGCAGCGATGGGCAGCGGGATGTCCTGATTACCCAGCAGGATATCGACCAGGTACTGCTGGCTAAAGGGGCGATTCGCGCAGGCATAGACATCCTCATGACTCACTTGAAGGTGAATGTACAGGACATCGAAGACATAGACATCGCCGGCGCGTTCGGCTCGTATCTCGATCCGCGTAATGCCGTGCGCATCGGGTTGCTGCCGCGCGTGCCTCTGAATCGCATTCGCGCCATCGGCAATGCTGCCGGTGCGGGAGCGCGCATGATGCTGGCTTCGACGGATGCCCGCCGTCGTGCAGCCAGTTTAGCGAAGCAGGTAGAATATCTGGAGGTCACTGTTTATCCGGGGTTCAAGAAATTCCTTGCTGCAGGCATGCGGCTGCCATCCGGCTGATTTGCTGTCCGGGTGTATTATTATCACGGGAAAGGGGGTACCACATGGGAGAGGGACTGTATCAGGTCATCAGCAAGGCGATCACGGAGGGCGAGGAGGAGGAAGCCGTCAAGCGGGTCAATGAGGCGCTGAAAGCCGGCCTGCCCCCGACAGAGGTCATGCAGCGGGGCATAGTAGCCGGCATCAGCAAGGCGGGTGAGCTGTGGAAGGCCAATGAGTACTTCCTGCCGGATGTGATCATGGCAGCCGATGCCTTCAAAGCAGCGATGGCTGTCCTCAAGCCCCGCCTGGAAGGGAAGGAAGGCGCCAGGAAGAGCAAGAAGATTGTAATGGGGGTCGTCCAGGGCGATGTCCACGACCTGGGCAAGAGCCTGGTCATCGCCATGCTGACATCGGCCGGGTTCGAGGTCATCGACCTCGGCATTGATGTGCCGTTGCAGAAGTTCATTGACGCCGCCCGGGAGCAGAAGCCGGATATCATTGGCCTGGGAGCGTACATGACCACCACGATGTTGGAGATGAAGGGCATCATCGCCGAGCTGGAAAAACAGGGCCTGCGCCGCAAGCTCAAGGTCATGGTCGGCGGCGTGCCCACCAGCCAGGAGTTTGCCGACCAGGTCGGCGCTGATGCCTGGGGCAGAGATGCCCTGGATGCCACGCAGAAGGCACTTAAGTTGTAGGAGGGGTGAACGATGGCGAATCCTATGCTGGAAATAATTCGCGGACTGATCTATGGCAACATCCTGCCCATAGGCAGGCTGAGCCCCAGTGCGCGCGTGTTCGCCACTTTGATGGGCAAACACGGCGATACTGTCCCGTTTCTGTCTCCGCAGATCCATGACCACGCCATGACAGTCGCCAAGGTGCCGGCGCGCAAATACTACTTCGACGCGGGGCTGCTGGTAGACACTGAGATGGCTGTGGAACGCTGGTATGGCTTCGACGTACCGATGATTACCACGGACAACTACAACTTCGAGATTGAAGCCCTGGGAGCAAAGATGGTCTACAGCGACTACGGCATGCCCACGGTGGATACCAACCAGCCGCTGATCAAGGAGCGGGCCGACCTCGACAAGCTGGGAGCGCTCGACCCCACGAAGGGCCGTATTCCCGTAGGGGTAGAGATAGCGCGCCTGAGCGCGACGAAGGGCCTGGGGGTCTTCGCCAACGGCCTCTTCTGCTCTCCGTTCAGCTTTATCTGCTTGGCAACAGGCTATCCCAAGGCTGTGCGGGCGCTGCGCAAAGACCCGGCATTCGCTAAGGAGCTGTTCGACTTCGCCGAGAACAAGGCTATCTTCCCCTATCTCAAGGCGCAAGCCAAAGCGGGCGTCAAACAGTCAATCGGCGCCGATGCCTGGGCTGCTTTCCCTAATCTGACCCCCGAAATGGTGGATGAGTGGGTCGTTCCCTCTGCCCGGCGATTGGGGGAGCGCGGGAAGAAGGAGCTCAAGATGAAGGTCCTGGCAGGCACGGTCGCCGCTGATTACTGCGAGGAGGACCCCGCCAAGTTCAACAAAGAGATTATGTTCAAGTGCTGGTCGACGGCGCGCAAGCTGCTTCCCATGGACATGGTTATGACCGTCATGGGCCGCACGCAGGACTGGAATATGGAATGGCTCCAGGAGTATGCCGTGAAGAACAGGAAATGGGGACGGAAGCTGCCCATCTATGCCTCTCTGAACGGGCGCTTCGTGCGCGACAGCACTCCCCAGCAAATTGTCGATAAGATACGCGAGTGGATCAACATCATGGGGCGAGACGGCAGGCTGCTGTTCTTTATCGGCAACGTCCCCGCCGATGCGCCGCCGGTCAACGTCCACACGGCGCTTCAGGCGGTGCACAAGTTGGGGCATTACCCCATCGCCAAAGACCTGTCGGCCGTCGCCGTTGAGACGCACAAATTCACCCCGTTCGACGAGTGGCTGAAGGGCCAGCCCGAAGCCGATGTCATATTCAAAGCCAGGGAACAGAAGAAATAAGAGGTTATCTCGCCTTATCCCTCTCCCTTGACGGGAGAGGCTAGGTGAGGGTGAAAGACTTGTTCTTCACTTCGGGGTATCGGGCGTTGCAAAGAGGTGTAGTCCGCCTTAGGCGCATGAGCGTGTGTTCCGAAATGTAGGGGCGCATTGCATGCGCCCTTTCTCCCGAGATTTGGAGGGCAAAAGGTGTTTAAAAGAGGTGCAGGATTCCTCCTGCTGAGGGTCTGGGGGTATCCCCCAGTCTCAACGTCCCCCAAGACTGGGGGACTAAGGGGGTTGAGAATAGTAGTCCGAACCTCTTCCACGGGAAAATCTGGTAAAGTGAGTCTTAGTATCCGACAACGCGCCTTTCTTCTGCTTGGGGAGTGCAGAGGGGCAATCCGCCAGAGGCGGATGCCAGAGACATTGGGGAGGTTCCCCCATTTTTTCAAAAGTCCCCCAAGATTGGGAGACACAGGGGGTTGATAATGCGGCTCAGCACCACTTCCATGAAAATCTGGTAAAGTGAGTGTCCCAAATGTCACAGAGTGCCTTTCACGTACTTGGGGAGTTCAGAGGGGCGAAGCCCCTTTGACAGGGGTATTGGGGGTGTCCCCCAAATTTATTATTCTCCCCCCAAGAGTGGGGGATCAAGGGGGTTGAAGATTGATGGGTAGACCCTCTCTACTTAACTGAAAGGACTGGTTGAATGACCGTCTTACTTAAAGGCAAGGGCGACCCCCTGAGCCTTCACCCCGCAGGGCAGATAAGGGTCATAGGCGAGCGCATCAACCCCAGCGGCAGGAAGAGGCTACAGCAGGCGCTGGCCAGCCGTGACTGGGCCTATGTCATTGCTGAGGCGCAGCGACAGGTCGAGGCGGGCGCTGACATTGTTGACGTCAACGCCGGCGGCAAAGATATCGACGAGGTTGCCATCCTGCCCGAGGTGGTGCGGGCCGTAACGGAGGCAGTAGCGGCACCGCTCTGCATTGATACCAGAGTACCCGCAGCGCTGGAAGCTGCGTTAGCCGTGTCCCATGGACGACCACTGGTCAACTCTATCAGCGGCGAGAGGGCAGTGCTGGAGAACATTCTCCCCATAGTTGCAGGAAGCGGCTTGCCTGTCATTGCGTTGTGCATAGGTCCGGCAGGCATTCCCGGCTCCGCCGGGGAACGGGTGAAAGTCGCCCATCAGATACTGGAGGCAGCCACGCGAGCCGGCGTGAAAAAGGAGGATGTGCTCTTCGACCCCATAGTCATGTCGGTGGGCGCAGATGACCAGGCAGCCCGCGTGACCCTGGAAACAATCCAGAGGCTGCGTCAAGAGTTCCCCGAGCACAGCATCACCGGCGGTGCCAGCAACGTCAGCTTTGGCATGCCTGCGCGTGCTATGCTTAATGCCAGCTTCATAGCCGTGGCTGCAGTGCTGGGTATGAACGTCCCTATCACCGATGTCACCTACCCCGAGCTGCGCTTTGCCCTGCTGGCCGCTGACATCTTCCTGGGCCGGGACAAGCGCACACGGCGTTTCGTGCGCCATCTACGAAGTCAGAAAGGAAGCTTGTAGGGGCGACCCGTCGGGTCGCCCTGGCGCGTAAAAGATAAGCGACAAATCTGGAGGGAGGTGGTAACATGGCGGAACATCCTTTGAAGATCTATGAAGATTTGGATCCGAAACTCCTGAGCTTGGTCAACGATACCCGAGACCTGGCGCTGTCCGATGGTGCCCTGCCCAGGAAAATAAAGCTTCTGATTGCCATGGTGCTGGATGCAGTGCACGGAGCGCCTGAGGGCGTAAAGTCGCTGGCGCAAGAGGCAATAAAAGCCGGGGCGACCAAGGGAGAAATCGCCGAGGCATTACGGGTGGCTCAATACATCTGCGGTGTAGGCTGTGTCTACACAGCGGCGGGCGCGCTGAAGGAAGTGCTTACCTAGAGTAACTACCCTGATGCAAATCGACGAAGTGAATCGCTGGGTGGGTGAAATGAAATGCAGTCCACCACCTTCGAAATAGGTAGGGGACAAGCGCACCCGCGGTTCGTGCGCCATCTACGAAGCCAGAAGGGAAGGTAAATCGAGGGAGACATCGCGGGGGCTATCTGGGAGGGAGTTGATTCGGGGCGGTGAGGAAGGAATTAGTTTTAACAGCCTTAACTTTATGAAGTGAACATGCCGTCAGCAGGTTATTAGGAATTCCTGCCCGCGCGGCTACTACGACAACTTTTAAAAGTCTCGGGACTCAATATAGACAACATGTTTAACAATCAGCGTGATTGTGAAGCCCCATCTTATTCACCAATGGCGCAGGCTCCTTTGTATACCCCATGTGGTACTACCCACGGCTGTAATTAGATAAAAAAGCTTCTCCTCCATAAGAGTAGCATTTCAAAATTAATTTATCAATTAATAATATATATTGACAGAATACATCATTTGATATATAATGCGCGCTATGGTGGCAGCAAGACCAAAGGTGAAAGAGGCGACCATTAGAGATTTTCTACAGGAGGTGAAACATGCCATAACAAGGACAACCAAGTGGGACATGGGTTGGCGTCTTGTAAGACGCAAGGAAAATATTAATTGCTTAGGCGAGCTAGGATTCAATTACGCAGACATACAAAGCGTCATGCTCGAACTGGTTGTGACAGATTACTGTGATGGACCGCTCGAAGACCCAGGTATGCCAGGGGAGCTATGGGTGTTTGGGAAGGTGATTCAAGGGAAAGAGGTATACATTAAGCTGAAAGTGGCTACCTTCGCCCGCTTGAGAATAGTACGGGTGGTGTCTTTCCATTTTGCTAATGAATCCCTCTGTTACCCTCTTAGGGAACACAAAGAATCAGACAAAAAAACGGGAAATGAAAGGAGAGACTAGAACGAAGGAAAGAAGGTGGCAATATGAGAAAGGCTAAGTTGGTGAGCCTTTGCTCCAATTGTGAGAAGGAGACTGAATTTGAACTCATAACCAATGAGGAAATTATAAAAGTCCGGAAGGAACCAATAAAGGTGCAAGTTCAATACTCCAAATGCAAGAATTGCGGCGATGAGGTTCTCGACCCTAACTCAAATCTTGATCCGTTCAACTTGGCCTATAGGGAATATCGTGAGAAGCACAGTTTGCTTCAGCCTGACGAAATAAGAGATTGGCGGAAAGCTCAGGAATTGACTCAATCTGAATTGGCAAAATTGCTTGGTGTGGGAATTGCAACTATCAGCAGGTATGAGAATGGTTCATTGCAGGACCAGTCTCATGATAGACTCATGAGACTGGCTATGAACCCATCAAATCTACTGAAGCTCGTTGAGAAGTCTGGCGACTTATTGGGAAAGGAAAGGAAGAACAGTCTGCTGACCAGATTGAGAGACCTACAGACAAAATCTTGCTCCATTGATTCCGCAATATCTATTAATCTTGCGAACTACGAGCCAGACGAATTCAGCGGATACAGGACACTCGACCTTGAAAAGCTCTACAACATGATACTGTTCTTCAGCAAGCCCCCTGGCGTTTTCAAGACCAAACTCAACAAGCTTCTCTTTTACGCTGACTTTAGACATTTTAGGGACTTCACACTTTCCATCAGCGGCACTAGGTACGCACACGTACCCTTTGGCCCTGCTCCGGATGAATTCTCGATACACTACGGATTCCTGAATTCAAAGGGTAATATAGAGTCAACGGAATGGGAGGGCTATTATAGTGTCGGAGACGAGCCAATAGTCGGTGAGATTATTACAGCAAAAAAACAACCTAACCTGAACTTGTTTGAGGAACGCGAACTCGATGTAATGCTTGCTGTCAAAAAAGACTTGGGACATATGAGTTCAAAAGAATTGAGTGACCTTTCTCATGACGAGGATGCGTATCGGGAAACTCAGAACGGTGACCTCATCAGCTATACGTACGCAAACAGATTGAGACACTAGTGTCCTGAGTCAGAAATCCGTTTACAAAATCTAGCGATGCTGGCCAAAATTTGTTCAGCCGTTTTAGTCCAGATAAAGGGGTTGGGTTGATTGTTAGTAATCTCGAGGTAATGATAAATGGCATCTTCCAGCTCCCTAGTGCTTCGATGGACTCCTCGCCGAAGTTGCTTTTCAGTAAGTGCGGCAAACCATCGCTCTACAAGATTAAGCCACGATGCTCCGGTGGGGGTGAAGTGCATATGGTAACGGGGATGGCGGGCCAACCAGCGATGGATCAAGGGCGTTTTATGAGTAGCATAGTTATCCATCACGATATGAATATCAAGGTTGGGCGGAACGGCTTCATCGACCCGATCGAGGAACTTCCGGAACTCTATGGAGCGGTGGTGCTGATGGCATTCTCCCAAGACTTGACCAGTATTGGCGTTGAGAGCAGCGAAAAGAGATGTGGTTCCATGTCGAGAATAGTCGTGAGTTCGGCGTTCAACCTGTCCGGGACGCATCGGGAGCAGGGGTTGCATATGGTCGAGGGCTTGAATCTGGGACTTCTCATCCACACACAAAACAAGAGCATTATCGGGCGGGTTCAGGTACAGCCCCACGATATCCCGGACCTTATCGATAAAGAGTGGATCCGTGGAGAGCTTGAAGCTCTCAGTACGATGAGGCTGGAGAGCGAATGCCCGCCAGATGCGGCTTACTGCGCTTTGGCTCAGTCCTGACCTTCGAGCCATCGCACGAGTGCTCCAGTGAGTTGCATCGGAAGGCATAGTCTCCAAAGTGAGGGTTACCACCCTCTCCACTTCAGCGTCGGTTATCGTTCTAGGCGCTCCAGGTCGTGGCTCGTCCAACAAGCCGTCCAGACGCTGTTTCAAGAAACGATCACGCCACTTCCCAACGGTGTGGTTGCAAAGCCCCAATTCGGTGGCAACTATGCTGTTACTGTTACCGGAGGCGCAAGACAAGACAATACGAGAACGCTTGGCCAAAGCCTGTCCCGTTTTGCTTCGTCTAATCCATTGCTCCAACGTCGCTTTCTCCTCGTCAGTCAATATAAGCGGTGGAACTGGTCTTCCAGTACGCATATCTCCTCCCACTGGTTTTTATCTATCATACCAGATGGAGGATGCTTATGTAACTTATTAATAACTCAGGACACTAGTACCTAGTTGCATAAATCAGCGTAATAATGTTTGAGTTGTCCCGGACGAATGATGTGCTTGGTCCACTCAAAGGGATGAGCCTCTTGTGAATAAGCCTCTGTGAATACATCGATGGCTTTGCGCACGTCTCGGACCGAGCCAGCATTCAACCCACGAAGGGCTTGCCGCCACAGGATACTAAACCAGCATTCGACCTGGTTCAGCCAGGAAGCATGAGTAGGGGTGTAATGAAAGTGGATATGGGGGTGTCTGACCAACCACCGATCATGCTTGGGTTTATGAACATTCAGATTATCCAGAATAACATGCAACTCCGTATCGGGATAGAAGGCGATAATACTGTTCATGAAATCC
>Ga0209777_10005204_pt1 | contig 15107 bp, 16 predicted proteins | sample FrelakmetHBP12HB_FD_187147 | JGI IMG/M metagenome (GOLD analysis project Ga0209777, IMG submission 187147) | Freshwater lake sediment microbial communities from the University of Notre Dame, USA, for methane emissions studies -HBP12 HB (SPAdes)... | ecosystem: Environmental > Aquatic >... | reverse complement strand
CAGCGTCCTGAGAAGTTACCTTCTGAGAGGGAAGGTAGAAATAACGTGCTCCCCGATTGCCTCTCACTTCAATGGCACCTTCGGGGAGCTTCTTACCTTCTTTTATGTATGTCAGATATGCATTATGCTCTGCACTCCAAAATGAAGACTTTTTAATATTGCTCATCGAGCTATCTCCTTTCCAGATTTTGTGTTTACTTTTTATTGTAACAATTACTTTTTTCTATCTAGTGGGAGACGTTAGTCTTGGAAGGCTCAAAGTCTTTTGTCTTCATATGCGTTCCAGAACTCACTCTGTCTTCCTCTTGAGATGCATCAGCATTCTTCTTAGGAATTATCTTTGTGTTATCATATGGCTCTGCTACAGCCTTATCCATGTCAAATAGACCTTTTTCTAGCATCTCTTCAACAACAGCACCAAGTGCCTCAGCACTCTTGCTTACATCTCCAGAGCCAGCTATCTCGATGATAGACTGCACAAAGGCTCTTCCCAGCTGGTTAGTTGTAATCTCATTTTCATTGCCAGCCATGTCCTTGCAAATCTTTGCACACTTTGCCTTAATCATAGCCTTTGCTACTATCTTGTGATGACTTCTAACTGTTGGATATCCCTCAGTTGAAGACTCCTTCACATTCATAGTGGTGCTTGCTTTTGGAGCAGATGGCTTATCTTTGCCCAACTTGTGTCCAAGATATGCTCCACCTGCAGCACCCAAAGGTCCCAAAACAAGTCCACCCACACCAGCACCCAAAGCAGCAGCAGCACCTCTGCTTATCTTATTAACATCAGCAGATTTCATTGCAGGCTGTGATGCTTGAGGAACAGGAGCAGCAGCTTGCTGGCCTTCTGGTTTGCCAGTCAATGCATGCCCTATCTTAGCACCTTCAACAGCACCCTGCGGACCACCCTTGATTCCACCCACAATACCACCAGCAAGAGCACCCTTTAAATCCTTCTCCATCTTTGTCTCTTCTGAAGATTCAGAAATAGGAGATGCCTTTGGCTTTGTCAGCTCATGACCAATCATTCCACCAGCAACAGCTCCAGGAACTCCAGCAACTGCACCACCTATGCCAGCACCAGCTGCAGTGCCTAGAACATTGCTATCTTTTGCAATATATTCAGCTTCTTCCCAAGCCTTTGTAACTTCATCTTCAGACTTACCAACTAAACTGCCCAAACCACCACCAATTATGGCTCCAGGAACGTGACCTATGGCTGCACCAATACCAGCTCCACCTGCTGCACCAAGTATGCCCTTCTTCTCGGTCTCAGCCTTCTTTGCTTTCTCGAATGTTCCCTCTCCATACCATATCTTCAGAACAAATTCATCTGGAGTATCAGAGCACTGAGAAGCTCTTCCCATAGCATGCTCAAACCAATCACCAGAAGGTCTTCCATCTGCTTCCTTTAAGATATCTGGAGCAGCATCAAACTCTCCAAATGCCTTTGCAATATGCTCATCTGTCATTGGTGCTTCTTTATTCACCAATGCCATAGCCTTTCTGACTCTTAGAGCAGCCTTTTCCTTGTTTGGATTCACTGAGCACTTTTGCATCTTCTCAGATACGCCTTCAACTTCCATATAGCCTTGATTATCTTCAGGATAAATCTTTTCTTTCTTCTTGCCTTCTTTATAATCTTCTTTCTTTTCAATCAGACCGTCAAAAGCTCTTTTAGAGAGTTCTGGTCTGTATCGTTTTACATCTTCATCATATTTCGCTTTTTGTCTTTCATATGCTGGATTTCCTGCTTTGTGTGGAATCTCTTTACCAGTTTTTGTATCTAACTCAATCCATCCTTTGCTTGGAGGTCTTGGTAAATTTGGATCCTCTGGAATATGTGCCACTTTGCTTGTTGGAACTACAGTGAATTTCTTTTCAATCTGTTCCATCTTTTCAATCAATGAGACAACAGATTTCATCATATGCTGTCTCTGGACATGCTGTGTAAGTTTCTCTTGAGAACCAAGGTTTTGTCCACAAATGCCACACATTGCCACTCCTGCTTTATTTATCTTCTTGGATTCCCTTCCATTTTCATCCTTGTTCATCTCTGCAACACATCTATTGCAGTTTGGCATAGTCGATCCTGGTTCTCCTTTTGGAAAGTGTTTGTCTTGCTTCACTTGTCCACAGCCCCAACATCTCGTAGAACCCATTGGGACATCTGATTTCTTTTCAATTCGAACACCCTTCTTACCCATAGGCTTTGGCTTATCTACACGACCCATATCATTGTAGTCTTCTTTCTTTTCAACTTTCTCACTGGATTCAGGTTGCTTTCCTTTGCCTGTGCCTATCTTGCCACCACAGCCAACCTTTGCATTTTTGTTGTTCACGTGATAATACACACCACCACCCTCAATCACATCCTGAGGAAAATTGACTGGCTTTCCACAGCTGTCACAAGTCACGCCAGAGCCTTTATCACCCTTCTTCACATCAGCCAATAGAAGAGCCTTGTCCAGTATCCTGTTGAATTCGTTTATAGGAGGCAATGCACCTTCATCATCTAAATCACCTGCATTGATGAATCCACCAAATACATCATTCCCTTTCATATTATTTACCTCCTAATATTTTCTGTATCCCATCACAAAAGGATGTTTTGGACACGGGGCATATGCCTCATTCCCACCAGCGAACATAGTTCTGCATTTTGGACAAAAGTGTGTTTTTCTAGGCTCCTCACCTTTGGTTTTTATGTTATCTTTGCCGCTGTTTCCAACAGCCTTTTCAATATCTGCAAGTCTTTCTAATAAAGATTTTGTCATTTCAGATGCGGGCTTCTCAGCAACATTCATCTTTGTGTTTTCTGCAGATTGCTTCGCTTTAAATCTTCTAAAAGCTGCTGCTTTTGCTTCATCAAGTGGTGTAAATGGCTGAAAGTTATTTCCATAATTCTTACTTCCAGCTGGTCTTCCAACACCACTATAAAATCTCTTTTCAGCCATTGAGCCTCCTATTTTCTTCACAGCATTATCATCAAATGTTCTTCCACATTCATGGCATGTAGTCTTCTGTGTGCTCTTATTGTGAGTGATATTTCTTGAACCACATTTGCAGGTTTGAGTATGAGCCTTTTCGATTTCATCTATTCTCTCTGAGAATGATTTCTTTACTTTTTTCGGATGAATATAATCACCACTTTCACCACCATGTCTTGCCCACTTTGGATGTTTACTTTGAGGCATTCTCTCCAATTCTTCTACAGTTGGACCAAAACTTTTTGGGTCTCCATTTCGCCAATCAGCCTTCTTCACAGGAGGATATCCTCTAGGTGTACTATGTCCTTGGTCTTCACCTTTAAAATGACTTCCTTCTTGCTTTGCATCAAGTTTCTTATCAGCAGGAGCAACTTTCATTGCTCTCATCACATGAGGAATTGCTTCTGGATGCTTCTTCAGCCATGGCATCATATCAATGCCTTCATCCTCAGCTTTCTTCATCTTATCATATGTTGCTTCATCATAATTGCCTCTTCCACCCTCTTTATAGTCAGGCCTCTTCTTGCCAACCTTGCTCTCAATATCCTTCAGTCTAGATAAAATCTTCTTATTGTGCTTTGCATCAGGAACATGCTTATCCATTTCTCTATAAGCAGTATGGACTCTGCTATAATCTTCTTTCTTCACCTTATCGTTGAATGTTCTTTTACATTCACCACAATGAGTCTCTCCAGCCTTTGCATCATGTCTAAGGTCTTTAGAACCACATTTACAAGTAGGAATTTCACCTTTCTCTACCTTTGGGCTATTTCTCATTTCGACAGGCAATTTGTACTTATATCCAGCAGGTCTCTCCACACCCTCTCGTTCATCAATCTTCTTTGCCCACTTCACATGCTGAGCAGCTTGCCTATCTCTTTGCTCTCTAGCTGATGTTCCAGCCTTCTTTGCATCAAAATCCTTGGGAGTAGCATCAGGAGCAAGTGCTTTTTCGATATCTCCAAGTCTCTCTGAGATAGACTTCGCCAATGGCTTGCTTGCAAAGTCTGAAAGCTGGTCTTCACTCATACCAGTTTTGGTCTTTTTCCCTTCTCTGGCACGCTGAAGGTCAGCTCCCATAAATTTTCTTTGCTTTTCGGTTGATGATGGCATCAGCACCTCCTACTTTTTGCACATAGGCAGAACAATGCTACTCAAGCAAGCATATATCTCATTCTTAAGCAGTCTCTTTAATGAGTTCAACTGCTTCTCAGTCAGTCCCATGCACTCTACAACACTCATAACATTATTGACAAATGGCTTGAACAGTTCTTTGACTTCCTCCTGTGTCTTGCCATTTACCGAATTATACAACTCGATTGTATATCCAGTGAACATATTTTCAACAGTTGCCTTTTTCTCCTCTGGAATTACAAGGGCAACCACATTTACCAATTTGTTCCTTAGAAGATTGGTAATCCATTGTTCCAGTGTAATATCTTTGATTTTCTCTTCGTTCTTCATCTAGTCCTCCTATCCTTTTCTAATCTTTGCGTTGGTAATCGAACCTCTTAGTTTGTTATCAAATTTAGTAGAGAAATCCTCAAAAGCTTCATCCAAAGCCTTCTTTATGAAAGGATTTGCTGATAATCCCAGCGTTGTGTAGCTGTATTCTCTCACTCTGACACCATCTCTCCTGATGTATGAAGGAACATTCCTTAGTCCAGCCTTAGTGCCATTATGAACAAAGCTGGCATATGGAGCGGAGTATATTATTGCAACCCCATTTTCTATATTCTCTATTCTTCCAGTAGATCTTAGATATCCAGTATCAACTGGACACTTCTGCTGGCTGAGAATGAAAGCTTGTTGAGCAGCCTCTCTGATTGCTTGAATAACACTCTCCCTCGTTTGTGTTTTTGCCAACTCAATTCTATTCATCATTCTTATTATATTACTTCTCATCTAGATTTTAAATATGGCCAAAAATGCCTCTTCCCATATCCTACCATAGTTCTTAGCATTCCTATTCTCATAGACCCAATCTTTCTCTTGTTTGAGAACTTTAGCTCTCATCTTTTTGTCTCGTATCAACTCCTCCAACATGATATACCAATCATGCAAGTCAGGAGTGTTCTTTGCCTTCAACACTGGCTCAAGAGAATATGGCAATACATCACTTGCAACAGCAACAGTGTCCATGGCTGCATACTCATAGAACTTATTGCAACTCTTTGACCTGCTGAAGACTGTATCAACAAGAGGACACACTCCAATGTCAAGGTCAACATCAGCCATGATTCCTGGAAACATAGTGATTGGATAGTATGGCACATGGATGAAGTTCATATTCATCTTCTGCATCTTCTCCAATAGCTGAATGTATATTGGTATATCTGTGTGTAGAGTGCTCATATCCCATAGACCAGAGCTAACTGCTAATCTCCACATCTCGATGTACCCAGTGAGTGGCATTGAGGTAAGTCCCTGAATATAGAATGGGAAATCATACTTCCTCTGCAACTTTGCTATGACGTCTACGAAATAGAATAGGTCTGTGGCATGTGTTCCACCACCAGACCATCCTATACGCAGCTCTTTGGAATCATGCCGTCTAGGTTTATAAAAATCGAAGTCTATATGGTTGGGGATAACTGCTACATTACAGTGATGTCTGCTCTTCAGAGTGTCTTTAAGATAGTCTGTAGTCACTGTGACTAGGTCTACATTATCACACAAATCCTTGATAGACACAAGATTAGACTTCAGCTGATTCTCTAGAACCTTCTGAGGATTGCTCTTTAGCAAGGTCTCAAGGTCATCATCAGTCTCATATACTATCTTCTTCTTCTTGTCTTTCAGCATCATTATGGCATCCATCACCCCAGTATCGTAATGTCTGCTGAACACAGCCACATCACACCATTCTATCTCTGACATTGGAACTTGCTTATTTCCTAGAACAAACTTGATTCCATGCCCCATATCTTGCAGTCGTCTTGCAGGAAGTATATTTCTAACATAAATACAGCCGTTCATTGGGCTGTATTCATTCATAATATACAGGATATTCATTCTATTTCCAATCACAACATGTCCCTCAAAAAGCCATCTTCAATAAAGAGCTTTTGTATATATTCGTTCTTCTTTGTTTCTACACACCTTGGACAATCATCAAGTCTGATACTCTTTAATGCCTTATCATGCTCTGTACCATACCATACTTGTAAGAATGTCTGCTTATTATAATCACCAAACTCCAAGTCTAACCTGTCCTGACAAGGAATAAACTTACCATTGGCCTTCAATGCTGCAATCAGAGGAGTAGCTCTACATTTGTTGTAGCATCGTGGTGTCCAATAACCATCAAACTTCTCCATAGATAGATATATTTCAAGCTTATGTCCAAATACATCTTTGGCCAAGTCCACCATCTTCTCAAAGTATGTCTGATATATTTGGAGCATCTTATTGTCAGTATTATCACGAGTAAACTCAGGTCTGATATGAACAAATCCTACTCCAAGATAATAACCAATTTGGCAGAACTCATAGATACTCTCATAGTTATACTTGTTCAGTATCATTCCCAATCCAAGCTTTTCCTTGCTTTCCTCGGATAGAGAGCCTATGCTATCTATGATTTTCTGAAAGTTATCTGAGCCTTTAACTATTTTGTACATATCAGCATTCACTGCATCAAGACTTATTCTCGGATAATCTACCATACTAGCAATTTCCTCAGTCAAATTGATACCATTGGTAGACAATGCCACTTTCAGACCCTTATACTTTGCCATAGCAATTGCTTGCTTGATATCAGGATGCATCAGAGGCTCTCCACCACCTGAGAAATGTATAGTCTTGGCATCATTGTCTGCCGCATCATCCATAGCTCTCAATAGTGTATCTCTCGATAGCTCTGCACCACTCTTTCTCTCATCCTTCATTATACAAAAACAGCAATTATTCTGGCACTTGTTTGTAGGATAGATATGCCATATTACTGGATGTGGCACTCCACCATGCACAATATCCCAGATTCTATCGCTGTACAGAAGCGTCTTTAAACTATTAAAGCGGTTGTATTCCAACGTATTTCCCAAAATCATACCTCCTTCTTAACTCTTGCTCATTCAGTCTCATCTTTTCTATATAGTCACCAAATTTCCTTTTTGTCACTGTCTCATAATGCATTGCTGGACAAGGAGTATATAGAATCTTAAATCCAGCATCAATAGCTCTAAAAGAGAAATCAACATCTTCAAATTGATATCCTTTAAAGCTCTCATCTATCTGGACCTTATCAATCACTTTTCTTTTGATATAACACAGAGAGGTTGTCACATGGCACATGTATGCTGGATACGAAGTATCTTCTCCAAGCAGTTCGCTCCTATGTCTTATCCCATCTTTGGATATATAAGAGCCCCCATGCTGTACCTTCAAATCTGAATAGAGCAACCTGAATCCAAGGATGTCAGCATACGGCAAAAATCTTTCAAACCCATTGAATGTCTCTGGTAGTATGGTGACATCATCATCCATCAGCAAGACATCTCTCTTGCTCTCCCTGAATCCTATGTTGACAGCCTCAGGCCAGCCAGCTCCCTTTGTGATGAAGAATAAATTATATGTGAATGGAATATACTTCAGAGAAGCCAAACACACCATTGCATGTGGGTCTCCTTTGCTTGGTATTATGATATCAACTGACTCCATTGAATCTCCTTGCTGAGATGAGTGCAGGCATCTTCCTCTTCATCTCTTTTATTTCTTTGAATCCTATTTGCTTCATCACCCTCTCAAGAACTGGAAAGGTAAATATAGATATGTGTCCAGGTTGGAATAAATAATCTTCGATGTCCTTGTAATCATCTACATACAACTGAGTTTGGATGAAAATATAACCCTTATCACCCAAAATATTATAGGCTGTAGAAAGCACCTTAACAGGGTCATAAGCATGCTCAAGAGCTTCCATAGAAACCACAAAATTGAATACCATATCAGTTGCAAAATCTTCACAGGCGATAGTGTCACATTCTCTTTCATCTAGAAACCTCTCCTTTGCAAACTTAACAGACTCTGGCCATATATCTATGCCATACACCTTCCACCCAATCTTTTTTAGATTGCCAAGTAAGATTCCAGGACCCATTCCCATATCGATAACTGTCTTCTCAAGACCACTCTCTTTTGCCCAACTCTCAAGCAACTCAGCTGGATATTTGTAGTTGGACAGCAACTCGCTATTCTTATCAAGCATGTCTTTATAGAAGTCATATGCACCCTTTGCTTCTCTGAAAATCTTCTTAGTATCTGGCACAGGATTGGTGAATATCATTCCACAATCATTGCACTTGTCCCAAGGAACATAATGCTCAGTGAGGACACCTCTCACCTGAAAATACTCATGCTTGAAGTTCTCCACACCATGGAAGAAAGCAGTGCTGCTGCTACCACAAACGATACAGTTGCTCATCAAATTATTCCACCCATACAATACCATATCCCCAAATTTTCATGCGCAAAAAACGAGACCATGGGAATGCTTGGAAGCACATTATTTAGGCTTCACAACCCATAAGTTCCCGAATGTCTCATAAAACTTATTATAGTCCACTCTCTCCTCGTCTGGATGCTCTTTGTTATAGACATCTGATGCAATAGACACCAAGATAGTGTCATCTTCAAGACTCATCCATCCATGGAAAATCTTAGGAGGAACCACAAGCAGTTGAGGTCTCTTGTCTGAGAGAATCACAGTGTGAGCTTCGAGTTCTTCACTCCCCACTCCAGCTATCAACACAAACTTGGCTGAACCATGAATGATATGGAAATAGTCCCATAGCTGTTTATGTCTATGCAAGCCTCTAATTGTCCCTCTCACTGGGTCTGCAACCACATACACCTGACCGAACTTTTCATGATGAGTATATCCTGACTGTTCAGAGACATCAGGCAAATCATACTTGTGTATGACTTCATACAAACTTCCTCTATCATCAATGTTCTGCGGCAAATCTATAATCTTAACTCCGTCCATCTTTCTCTCCTATTCCATACTTTTCACTAAGATACATTCTCAAGCACAAAGACAAATCCAATGCCTTATTGCTGAAAAAGAGAGATCCAATAGCACCAATTCTTGGTCTGATGTTTGGCTTGTCTCCAGTATACTTCATAACTGGCTTTATCTTATTCATATCAAGACCAGCCATTCCTGCTATGATTAAAGAATACTCATACCAATTCACAGTGTGTGCACCAACTAAATGATAGACTCCATAGCTTACTCTTTTCTTTGGCTTGCTTGCAGCAGGGTCTACAAACCCATTAACAATCAGCGCAGCAAGAGCACTAGTATATGTTGGATTAATACTCTCGAAGGTCTTTGCATTGAAATCCTCACCAGACTGCAGCTTCTTCATCACCGCATCAACAAAATTACCATTTGGTTTTCCACTAGGAGCATGCTTTCCAAACAACCCAGATGTTCTTATGATATAAGGCTTTGCACAGAACATCTGGGTGAAGTGCTCACCAGCAAGCTTACTAGCTCCATATGCACTGATTGGATTAGGAGCAGTTGTTTCATCAGCTCTCACAGTCCCATCGAATACACAGTTGGTGCTAATGAATATCATCGTGGCATCAACTGCTTTTGCAGCCTTTGCAACCTTCATCTGTCCTAATGCATTGATGTTGAAGGCCTCTCCAGGATTATCTTCACACTTCTCTAGGTCATGCATAGCTGCACAATTGATTATCACATCAGGATGGAAGGTTGTTATCTCACCCATGATTTTATCTTGTGGCATAGTCACATCAATAGTTTCTCTTGATGGTGCCCAGAATTGGTGTTTTTTCATCAAAAAGTCTAAGATATCCTTTCCTAATTGGCCTGAACCACCTATTAACAACACTCTCATCTTACTCTCCTCTTATCTCTTGTATCAATTTTTCAACTGCCCGTCCTTGTGATTGAGCAAGAAGATTTTCAATGTTCACAACCATATCACTCTTCACAACCACATAATATCTTTGATGTTTGATCTCATCAGAAGACACCATATTGACTGCAAACACTATGCCTTTGACTACTATTGCACCACCGCTGAAGAAATCCCTACTTTCGATTGTGAATCCAACCCAATCATGAAGATTCTCATCTCTAAATTTCTTAGTGATAGGATTTATAAAGTCACCAACAGTTGGCATAACATAGTGCCATCCAGCTTCTTCCAACTCATCAGGAATTCCTCTCATCTCATCTCTCCTATTTGTATTCTATCTTACAATCAACAGTCAGAGTATCTCCATCACACAACGTCAAAGGAGGTCCTCTGTGTTCATAATATGCTTTGTTTCCCTTAATCAAAATAGAAGGTCTCTTATCAGACCATGTATTTGCATCCTTGCTGTAAGACACACCCTTATCATGGTTTAAACTATACCACCGCCAGTTTGGACACACCACTGTTACTGTTATCACTCCAAAGGAATCAGTAAATGACTTTGTCATCACCAGTCTTGCACCGCACTTCTTGCAACTCAAATCAAAGCTCATTTCTTTGCCTCTCGCTCATGTACATCTAACAAAAACCAAAGCGATATTGCTGTAGCAACAGCGAAACCGACTGCCATCTCCCACCAAGGAGAAGCCAATCCTATGAGAAACCCACAGCTACAAATTAAATATAAGATAAGCAATACAACAAATCTCATTTCCTCACCTCTTCCTTGTCTCAGCATAATGTCTATCATTATAGTATATAGTCTTATCCACATTCATCCTATTGATTAGCACATTCTCTTCAAGGTCTTGTATAGCCTCTTCAAGCGACCTCTTAGTCGGTTTGAAAACTTTCTTGTATTCAGTAAAGTCTGCCATGTAGTTTCTGGCGATTCCAACTGGCTCAATATCGATTTGTCCTGTAATGCCATAGTCTCCCTCCACCGCACCCATCGCTGTTCGAGCTAAGGATTTTGCATCAATGTTCCTAGACACCACATTGAATATCTTACCACCAACATCTGCTATTGGCAACTCTATTGAGCTGATATATGCGTCAGCAGCTTCATCTATATCTAGGATAGGTCTGTATATCTCACCATTGCAGTGCACCTTAATTTTGCCCTTTGTCACCAAGTCTTTTACAAAGGAATTGAGTATCAAGTCGTATCTCATTCTTGGAGACACACCATAGACAGTTCCCTTTCTAAGAATAGTTGGTTGGAAGTGATTATCTGCCAGCTCCATGATTCCTACCTCAGCTGCTCTCTTAGATAATGAATATGCAGATATAGGATTCACTGCATCCATTTCTTTAGACAACGGAGGATTCAGAGGAGTATCAAATGTGAAGTATATGCTACAAGAACTTGCATATATAAATCTTCCAACACCAGCCTCTTTTGCCTTCTTGGCAAGCTCAACAGAGTTGATATGATTCACCAAGTCAGTCTGTCTAGGATTATATTGAGAAGTTGGCTCAGTAGACACTCCTGCTAGATGAATGACAGCATCAGTTCTCTGTAGAGTCTTTCTGCCTACACCAACAAAATCTCCAATATACAGTTCGATATCTTTAAGACTGATGATGGATTCGTTTCCAAAATCAAGAGTATCGAATACTATCACATCATGCTTTTTGTTCAGCAGCTTCCTGATAAGAACGCTGCCAACATATCCTGCCCCACCTGTAACTAAGACCCTCATCTAGCTCTCCTTTACTTGCTTGAACATAGCCTCCCACTGCTTTGCAACTTTGGAAGAATCTCTATTCTCAATCACCCAATCTCTCTGTTCTTTAGCAAGATTTTGTCTGAATGCTTTGTCCACCACAAGCTGTTCAAGTTTAGCCTTGAAATCCTCTGGTGTATTATTCCATAGATACTTCACTTCTGTGTTATAAGGAACTACATCGCTTGCAAGAGTAGCAGCACCAGTTGCAGCGTATTCATAATACTTCACACAGCTCTTTGCTTTATTAAATACCGAATCACGTAAAGGACACAAGCCTATATCAAGATTCAGCTTTGATAGAAGACCTCCAAACATCTCTGCTGGATAGAATGGAACAAACTGAAGAGACTGCATCTTTTTTATCTTATCACACATCTCTATACAGTGCATGATGTACTCTTTCTCTTCATAAACGTCTAGTCCCAGCTCACGCATCCTTCTCCACACATACTCTTGTCCATCAAGCATAGCGATTGTAAATCCCTGAAGAACAAAATGGAATCTAGTCTTCTTCTGTATCTCCATCAAGGAATCAAGTATCAATAGCAAATCTATTGCATGTGTACATCCTCCTGACCATCCAACGATGACAGGACTGCCCTTTGTGTTCACCTTGTATTGTCTAAGGTCGAGCGCATTTGGGATGACAAAAGGCTTTTTACCATATCTCTTTTCAAGAACATCTGCAAGATATGGAGTTGTTGTAGTTATTGCATCACTCTCATAGCCAAGCATCTTCACAGTTGATAGTGTTCTATCTATCACAGCCTTTGTTGGATTGGTTGTATCAAGAGACTCCAAATCATCATCTGTCTCATAGACAACTTTCACCTTTGCCTTCTTAAGAGCATTCACAATAGGGAAGACATCTGTCTGGTATGTCCTGCTCAGCACCACGATGTCAGACTTACACAGAGATTCTATTGGAAAATTAGTTCCCAAGATGACTAGCTCAACCTCGTGTCCAAGCTTCGCCAATTCAGAGCTTGGAAGTAGATTTCTCAAATACACACAGCCGTTGAAATAGTCCATATTTTGCATCAGTTGTCTAATCTTCATCTGGTATCTGTCTCCCCTCTCTCGGCTCTGGTAGGAACTCATTATCCACCGTGAGAGTATATTTCCAAGTCACACCATATGTTGGATGTACTCCAATCAATGTCTGTGCTGGGTGAGAAGATATCTTCAGCTTCTTCAGCACCCAATCATCATCACTCACCAGCGTTCCATTCATGAAGTGCTCCAGTCTTGAGCTGACTGCATGATAGTATGCCTTGTGGAAGTGACCGCTGATTGCATAATTGAATCCAGCAAACTGCATATACCAGTTCTTCAACGCATCATCAAGAGCAAAGAACGGCACACCCTTCTGACTCTTTATACTGTCTCCATGGAACATGAAGAATCTGAATCCAAAGATAGAGAACATGTTATACCAGTCATCATAGTTGATAGATATGCCCTTTTCAGCACCAATACCAGCCTTTAGAATGTCATACAGAATCAAATCGAAGCTGGTGGTCTTAGGAGCCAATTGTTCATGTCCATGATTTCCTGGGACTGCATGGAAGGCAACTTCCTCGAAGTTCTGCTTGAAGGATGCTATCACATCATTCCATGCTGGTGCAGCTATGTGCATCACTTGGTCTCTTGCACCACACTCAGTCTCACCCAGTCTTGACCCTTGATGTGGATTCTCACCTTGTGTGTTGTCACCTACGTTTGCAATTATGAGTTTCTTTATAGGATACATGTTCCTGTGAAGATTCACTATCTTCATCGTAGACTGGAACATCTCCTCCATCCGCTCTCGATATACTTCCTTATCGAAAGACTTTGTTATCTTTCCAGCATGACCATCTCCTGCTATGAGAATAGCCACTTCCTCGTCTCCCTTTGTTGAGCTGAAATGAGGAGTTAGGAGCTTCACCCTTGGTAAATTTACAATTATCTGCTCTGTTCCTTTTTCTTTCTGCTCACACTTGTTTGGAAGAGCTTCTGTCACTCTTTGCTTTTGCCAATCCAAGACTCTTGCTGCAAGAGTAGAATTCAACGTCTTGCTACCCAATTGGATTTGTCTGATATAGAGTGACGACACTCCTATCTCTGATGCGATATCTGTTGGTGGATGGCTGTCGATAATGCGCTTTGCTTCCAAGATATCTTTTTCCATTTACACTCTCCTTATCTTTTCTTAGTCTTTCTTTGGGGGGATTCCCTTTACTTTCTTTTCGACTCGATATCCAGACACCTCAGCTATGCCTGTGCTGAGCATCTGGTCAACTCTCTTATTATAACATTCAACTGCTTCTTTCTCAAGAAGATGTTCCAAGTGTCTCTGGATGCTTGTATTTTTAAGTTTTTGAAGGCTTACCATGTAGGCGTGAGGTATTTGCTTACCCCAAACTTTCACAGCAAATCTCGAGAGAATTACACTCCTTGGGTCTCCTTCACCACTATGAGTTGGGAACGAATATCCATGGTCAATAGCGATTACAGAGTCATCAATTCCTAGCCAGTTGCCTGAATTATGTACAAATACTCCTGCGGATAAAGCAAAATTTCCTGTTTCAGTGGATATATCATAAACCTTATCTACGACACACTTATATCTCACACTCACCACTTTATGATTTATAGGAAGAAACTTCCCATTTGGATCTCTAGCTCTTGTCTTAGCTAAATTTGAATTAATCTCGTTTCTATTTTCTTTCATTGTCTGAATTTTTTCAGCATCCATGTAATCTTCATATCGTTTTCCTTTATTCCACACCCTATTTACTTTATAAAATCTTCTCAGCATACTTGAATTTTTATTCTTAATCTCTTTGGCTCTATCAGCACCATATATTTGCTCTAATGTTTTTCCTCTTTTATAAGAACCAATAAGAATTTTAGTTTCCACAGAATGTTTTCTCCCCAATCCAGCAATTCTTTTCTTTTCCTTTATCTCTGCAGCTTTTTCCTCCCCAAAAATTTCTTCATTTGTTTTTCCTATCTTCCTTTCTGAATGAATCCAAGCATGTTCCTTATTTGTAATATCTGAAAAATTATCTGGACAATTATTCAATTTATGAAAATCTTTATGATGACGAACTAAGCCTCTTTTTTTCTTTCCACCAATCAAACTATGCGTATAATGCCACTTATTATCACTTGGCTGAATTATCATTTCATATCCATGTAAAGCATTTCCACCAGTATTGTATTTCCAATATAATGGCATTAAACTGTCCCCTCGTTTTAAATCAACTGCAGAAACATATTTCCCATCTCTACGCATAAACTTGTGTTCAGGAGTACACTCAATCTTTTCACCATCATCTAATAATACCTCATATACAGGGACATTTCTACCACTAACAAAAGCAGGTGTTGCTAATGAAGCTTTAATTTTTCCTTGCTGAGTTATACAATAAACATAA
>Ga0209777_10005203_pt1 | contig 15108 bp, 12 predicted proteins | sample FrelakmetHBP12HB_FD_187147 | JGI IMG/M metagenome (GOLD analysis project Ga0209777, IMG submission 187147) | Freshwater lake sediment microbial communities from the University of Notre Dame, USA, for methane emissions studies -HBP12 HB (SPAdes)... | ecosystem: Environmental > Aquatic >... | reverse complement strand
CCCTCAGCCAGGCGCGCCGCCAGGGCCTCGACAGAGCGTCCCAGGACGGGGCGAAGCGCGTCGAACTCGCTGGCCGCCTGCTTGGCTACCGTGCTGTCAGGGATTGGTCCGGCCGCGCTTTGCGCGGGATCCCCGGCAGCTCCCACGCGGGCCAGCCAGCAAAGCGCCACGCCGTGATGGAAGGTGGCCAGCAGCGCAGCCTGATTAGCAGGCGAAAGGTCCCGCAAAGTCACGCTCGGCCCCGCCGCGAGCTGCCGTGCCCAGTCGGACCTTTTATACCCATCCGTGGGGAGGGGCAGGTCGGCGGAGTTGTCGGGGTTCAGCGCTTCTTCAAAGGCCACGCGCGCCGCATCGAAAGCCGCAGCAGCGGCAGTCCGCGTGCTTTCCACGGCCTGGAAGGCCGTGCCACCATCTTCGGCAAGAGCGCCTGAGGCCAGCAATGCACGGCCACGCTCCAGATGGGCGAGCCCTTCCAGCAGCCGGCCCCAAGCGCGGTGCTCATCGTTGGGCGAGAGCGGTGCATAGGCCAGGCGCAGGGCTTGTTGAGCCGCGGCGAGCTTCTTAGCACGCTGGCCGGCCGTCGTGGTCTGCTCGGCGTCCTGCAGGAGTGCGAGCGCCTCGGTGATCCCTTGTGCTACCTGAGCCGGCGTGTTGCCTGCCATGTTGAGACGGCGACCCAGGTCATCGAAATCAGGGGGCTCAAGGAGGCCGATCACCTTTCGGTCCTGAGGGCTGACACCCTCCAAGGTGTGCCAGGTCTGTCCTTGGCGCGACTCGATAACTCGCGATGCTCCCAGGTCCAGCGGCGTGACGGAGCGGGTCTGCTTCCCCAACAGGACGCGACAACCTGTCGTAATCGAGATGCCGCCGGGCAGCCTCTCGTTGCCAACGTAGGCCGTGCCGGAAAGCACCGTTATGGCGGCAGGATGCAATACGGGCAGGCTGGAAGCCTGCGCTACGGCGGCACCACGGGCATCCTGCCCCACGGGCTGGAAGCCCGTGCTGCCAAGCGCATCGTGCGGCTCAGGCGCAAGCAATTCGGGCCAGATGGCGTCCGGGGGTTGCGGCAGCCAGACGTCGACCAGGGAGCCGGACAAGGCCCGCACTTGGCCTTGGGGCAAATGGACGAGCACATCCGCTTGCTGTGTGTTAACGCCCAGGCGTCCGCTTTCCAGACGGAAGGCTGGCATGGGACGGGCCTTCTCCACGCACAACTTGCTGTGTTCGTCCAGGTCCAGCACCACGCCGTTGTTCAAGCGCAGGCGCACAAATTGGCCGAGGGCGGTGATGAGTTCGTCGCCTTCATAAAAGCGGTTGTCTTTGGCGAAGGGCTCTTGCGTTCCGTTCGGTGTTAGCAGGGTTGCCGCGGTGCCGGAGAGCGCCGTGCCCACTGCATCGCGCGGCTTGACCAGCCAGATGCATAAGATAAGCGACGCAGCCGCCGCCAGCGCGGCGAAGATGTGGCGCCGCACGCGCAAGGTCCGCAGCGCCTGCAGGCGCGAGCGCTCTTCGAGATGCAGGGTGGCGATGACTCTGTCGCCCAGGCGCTTAGACGGCTCGGCCAGCGGCTCCAGCGCCTCGCGGACCAGCCGCTCCTCCTCGCGCAAAGCGTCCAGGCGCCGGCGCGCAGCCGCATTGGTGCGGAGGCTGGCCTCCAGCGCCTTGCTCTCCGCTATCTCCAGGCGGCCTTCGATGTAACGGCTCAAGAGCAGTTCATCCATAGGGTCGCCAGGCGGCGGCAAGCCGGCGGCTTCAGACTCAATAGGGCTGTCAATATTATTCGCCATAGCCGTTCTCGTTACACACAGCACCTGTGATGCGGGCCGCTGTTTCTAAGGCTAAAGAGCCGGCGGCTCGCACCACCTTAAGCCCTGGCCTCGAGCTTCTCGCGAAGCATCTTCTTGGCGCGGTGAATGCGAGTCTCAATCGTCGAAACCGGCAATTCCAAGACCTTCGCAATCTCCTCGTAGCTCATGTCTTCCTGGTAACGCAGGATCAGCACTTCCCGGTACTTCTCTTCCAGAGCCTGAATGCACTCCTTGATCTGGCCAGCCTGCACGCGGTGCTCGTAGACTTCTTCCGGCCGCAGAGCTCGCGTGTCCGGACTGTGCTCCACTTCCTCTTCGCCCAAGCTGCGCGGTTTCTTCTTGCGCACCGAGTCAATGGCCAGGTTGTGCGCAATGCGGTAGCACCATTTCACGTAGCCGCCGGCCCCATTCGGATCAACCTGCAGCCAGGTGCGGTAAGCCTGAAGCAGCGCCTCTTGCGTGATGTCTTCGGCATCCTCCTTGTTGCCGACCATGCGCACAACGTAGGTGAAGAGGCTGGTCTCGTGCTCGCGAACAAAGTGCGCGAACTCGCGCAGCCTGAGTTGCGAGGCGTCCTCACCCGGACTCGGGCTTGTGGGAAGTTCCAGCGAGATGCTCAAGCCGCTCTCTAAAGTGACCGGCACTAGCCTCAAGCCCCTGAAGAACTAACGAGTTACAGGGCCAAAACTTGCGGCACTAGTGCGCTAATCCCGTTCCTGGACAGCGTAACTATTTACAGAATAACACGTTGCGCTGTCTCCTGCATAGAAAAAAAGCAGCCGTTCCCGGATCTCAGCCCAGGTTCATTCAAGACCCGTGTTCACGATCCACTTCACCACGTCACACTGCCGCTCGACGCGGCACTCCACGGTGCGCTCGTCGGTCTGCTTCACGTTCGGCTTTAACGCCGCCGCCGCGGCAGACTCGGGTGTCCTCATGCGGATCGTCACAGTCATCGGGAGAATGGGCTTGTAGGGGCTCAGCCGGCGGCTCCGGGCCGCAGCGACAGCTTCTGCCACCTTGCGGGCGGTCAAGCTGCGGGCCGTCTCTGCGTCGGGGCCGGTGCAGAGGTCGCGGCTGACGGTTCGTTTCACAGCGGCCGTCACGACACCGGGCAACAGCGCCTCCGCTTCCCGGCAGCCCAGTTCCTCGCCCTGCACCAGGACGGCCGGCACGTCGAAGTAGCCCGCGTAGCAGGCCTCAATCCCGATCTCGCCAACGCTCTGCCCGTTGATCCGGAAGTCCTCCCATTCGAGCATCCACGTGTGCGGCAGGAACGCGCCCGGCGTGCCGGCCCTGGCGTGGTGTCCCAGCAGCATCAGTCCGTTGCAGCCTTCGAGGCCGGGCATCCAGCGCGTCTTGGTCCCTTCCTGCGCGCGGGACTTGAGGAGGTACTTCACGCGAGGATCGGAAAGCATCTCTTCCAGGCGGATGTTGCCGCCGCCGTGATGCGTATCGCAGATGATCAGTTCATCCGCGCCCGCCTCAAGCGCCGCCGCGGCCGCGGAGTTGACGTCGGCCATGAGAAGCCTGCGCCCCTCCTCCGCGACCCGCTCGCTCGTCTCGGGCTCCCAGAACCAGACGTGTTCACGCGTAAAAAGCCCGCTCACGCCTTCCATGTCCCAGAGCATGAAAAACTTCATGATTTGCCTCCACCCGCCTTCACGCCCTTCGCGCCAAGGCGATTGCGGCAGCCAAGGCGTCAGTGATGTCCTCCGGCTTGGGGGCTTCCTTCAAGCTCAACTGCGCCGCCACCATCGCCGCCACCCGGGCCTTGCCCGCGGCGCCGCTGCCCGTCACAGCCTGCTTAATCGAGCGCGGCGAGAGTTCCAGCACTTCGACGCCGGCCCGAGCCAGGCAGAGCAGCGCAATCCCTCGTCCTTCACCCATAGCGATCGCCGATTTCATGTTCACGCCGGCGAACGTTTCTTCCAGGGCCGCCACGTGGGGCCGCGTGCGCAGCAGGACCTGTTCAAGCTCCGCAAAAATGTCCCGCAAGCGCTCTTTCAAGCCGAGCTTGGACGCCGGCGCAATGCAGCCGCAGTTCAGCAGCTTGAGCGCGCCGTCCTGGGCCCGCTCCACCACACCCCAGCCGACCCTGCGCGTGCCGGGGTCAATGCCCAGCAGACGCATTTTCGATTTTCGATTTTCGATTTTCGATTGCTGCGCCGGTCGCGCTTGCTTGCGCTTGGGTTTATGGCCGGTCATGCGCAACAGGTCGTCCATGGTGTAGGGGCCGTTGAGGGCCATGCGGTTTGCTCCAAGAGCTTCAAGGATATATCGTCAAGAAAGGACGCCAAGGCCAACTAAGTATCCGCACTGGCCAATCGCCGTTCCGCGGTGTAATGGCCAATATAGGAGGGCGCACGGCAATGGCGGAGGATCATCGTTCTTGCCAATCCGCATTCCGCAATCCGCAATCCGCAATGGTTGCCGCCGTTATTCTGCTTGCCGCGCCTCTTGCGACGGGGGCGGAGACGCGGAACCTTGTCTTCAACGGCGATATCGAAGCCCCGGCCACGCAGAGTCCGCCGCCGGGTTGGACGATGTGGGGCGCGCAGAAGTACAAGGACCCCTCCAACTTCACCCGCGAGACCGCCGCTCCACATTCCGGCCAGGCTTGCCTGCGCATCCATCATCCCGCCGGCACCGCCGGGTACGTAGTTTCATCGCCTGAGCACGCCATCGAGACGCACAAAGGCATGCGCTACACCGTCACCTTCTGGGCTCGGGGGGAGAAGAATGGCCGGGCGATATTCGGCTTTGACGCGTACGGGCAACTCAGACCTTTTGCCGAGGCCCCCTCGCCGGGGTTCTTCGGTGTCGAGGTGAGCCGTGAGTGGAAATGCTCCACCTTTGAGGTCCATGAAGGCTGGGATTTCTTCGCCACCCGCACACGCTTTTTGCTCCTTATCTTCAAAGCCACGCCGGACGAGAAGGAAGCGCAGACGCTGTACATTGACGATGTTTCAGTCACGGAAACGCCAAGCACGCGTGAAGGCCGCCTGCTGGAACGCGAGGAGCTGCATGTCCCGCCGCTGGAGCACCGTCTGGTGCGCGGCGACAAGCTGGCCTTCACTATTGACGCGGAAAAGAAGCTGCGCCGCGCCACGCGCGAAGCGGGCGGCATTTCCTTCCACCGTGTGGCCGGTTGGTCGGGGGTGCCTTACAGCAAGGCGGGTGAATACGTCCTGGCCCCCCAGCTCGAAGACGCCATCCGCGAGCTGCACTTGCCCATGACGCGCTTCTATGCGGTGGGAGACGAACGCTTTACTCTGGAAGCCAGCATTGACAAGGCCGCGGAGTTGTGCCGGCGCATCAACGTGCCGCTCGACAAGACTGTGCTCGAGTTTGAAACCCAAGGCGCGAGCAGCATTCTCGCGCCGGAAGTCTGGGCGCGCGGCGTGAGACATGCGCAGGAACGAGGCTACGGCTTTCAGCGCTGGGAGATTACCAACGAACCATACGTCTCCAGCGCCAAAGTCATGTTCCCAACGCCTGACGCGTATGCCGAACACTTCAAGGCCGTCAGCCAGGCCGTGCGCACGGCGCAGCCCGGCGGACAGATCGGCCTGTCCATCAGCGGCCAAAGCACGGCTTGGGGCGATTACCTGCTGAAGGTCTGCGCGGGACGCTATGACTTCGTGGTCCCGCACTTCTACTGTTTCCTGGATACCAACAAGAGCAGCGTCAGCGACGTGGTCTTGCGCGGCAACGCGGAGACGCTCGACGACGTTCTGCGCGTCAACGCGCTCCTGCGCGCCTACAATCCGGGGCGCGAGGTGTACCAGTACGACACCGAATGGGGCATGCACAGCGGCGGACCCACAGGTGAACGCGCGGACTTCAACGTCCGCAACTCCAACATTGTGGGCACGCTCCACCGCGCCGTGCGCCTTATCTACTACACGCGCGAGGAACTGCTGCGCGGCGCCAGTTCCTGGGAGATGTTCACGCGCGTAAACTCGCCCGGCTTCGGCATTCTATCTCCTGAGGCGCCGGATAAACGCTTCCTCATCTATTGGCTTTACTACTATTTTAACCGGCATGTCGGCGAGTGGGTGCTGGATATGCAGGGCACGGCGCCGTACCACGAGTGGAGCGCGGGCGGCAAGACCCTCTCCGTGCCCCAGACTCCGGTGCTGGCGACGCTGAGCGCCGACGGCAAGAGCCTGTCCCTAGTACTCGTCAATGGCTCCTGGTCCGCAAGCTCCCCCTGCGAAGTGCGGCTGCGCCATTTTGCTGCCGCGAGCGCCAAGGCGGCCGTGCTCTCGCAAGATAGCCTGGATGCCAGCCCGCTCATCGCGCGTGAGACGGATGCCATTTCCGAGCTTCGAGTCACGCTCGCTGCCGGCGTCTTGCGTTGCACGATTCCACCGCATTGCGCTGTCTTTGTCACAGTGGCAAGCCGAGAAGGAAAGGACTGAGGACATCAATTCAAAATGCAAAATTCAAAATGCAATTGGCGCGTGGTTCTTCGGTCTGTTCATTTTGCATTCTGCATTTCTAATTTTGCATTTCTCTTGGCCACCGGCTTTGCCTCCGCCGGCGAGGAGAACGAGATGAAACCGCCCTTCGCCTGGAAGCTCTCGCCGCCCCTCATCTCCCCCGCCGAGCGGCCAGACGATCCGTGCTGTTCGGTCAAAGACCCGACCGTTGTCTTCCACGACGGCAAGTGGCACGTCTTCGCCACGATTCGGAGCAAAGTGAGAACGCACCAGATTGAGTACCTTTGCTTCGATAAATGGGAGAATGCAAACAAGGCCGAAAGGCACATCTTGAAGTGCCACGATGCGTACTTCTGCGCGCCGCAAGTCTTCTACTTCACGCCGCATAAGAAGTGGTATCTGCTCTACCAGTGCGCCAACGAGGCGCGCGCAATGCCGTACGGGCCGTACTATTCGACGAGCGAGGCCATCGGTGATCCGAAATCCTGGACCGCGCCGCAGCCGTTCTATGCCGCCAAGCCCAAGACGCTGGACAAAGGCTGGCTGGACTTCTGGGCCATCTGTGACGAGACGACGGCGTACCTCTTCTTCACGTCCTGCGATGGCCGGATGTGGCGCGCGCAAACGGCGTTGGCGGATTTCCCCAAAGGCTGGTCCGATCCGCAGGTGTGCCTGCAAGGCGACATCTTTGAGGCCAGCCATACGTACCGGCTTCTCGGGCGCAACCAGTACCTCACAGTCATCGAGGCCAACCCGAGCGGCAAGCGGTACTACAAGGCCTATCTGGCGGACAGGCTCGATGGCAAGTGGACGCCTCTGGCCGACACGGCAGGCCAGCCCTTCGCCGGGGCGGCTAACGTGCGCGCCGGCGGCGAATTGTGGGCCGATAACATCAGCCACGGCGAGCTGCTCCGCGCCAGCAACGACCAGACGCTGACCGTTGATCCCGCCAGGCTTCAATTCCTCATCCAAGGCGTGCTGGAGAAGGACAAGGCGGGCAAGAACTATGGACAAATTCTCTGGCGGTTGGGACTATTGACGAATGACCAATGACCAATGACGATTGACGAATGACGATTGGGCGTGCTGTACCACCAGCCTGCAAGTGGTGCGGCGTTGAGTTCGCGGTTCGGACAGCCCCCACGCCGGCTTCATTTTGAGATTTGGATTTGTCACTGACTCCGATACTTATATTCCAGTTTCTTCAGCCGCGGAAGCTTTTTTCAGCCTTGAGAGGAGGACTTGAATGCAACTGGCCGGCAAAGTTTGTTTGATAACAGGCGGGACAAAAGGCATCGGCGCGGCCACTGCCGTGGAACTGGCGCGCCAGGGGGCCGCTATCTCCATTGTAGGGCGGAACGACGATGTCGAAGCCAGGCAAGTCCGCAGCCAGGTAGAGGCGTTCGGCCGCCGCTGCGTCCTGGTCCTCGCCGACATAGGGAAGCCGGAAGAGGCCGGAGCTTGCGTCCAGGAGACGGCCAGGCTGCTTGGCGGCGTGGATGTGCTGGTGCATTCGGCGGGGGGGCCGGTGCCAGGCGGCTTACTGGAGATCAAGCCGGCAGATTGGCTCGCAGGCTTCAACATTCACGTCCATGCCGTGTTCTTCCTTTGCCGCGCCGCGATCCCGCTCATGCAGAAGAAGAAAGAAGGAGCGATCATCCTGATCTCATCCGCGGCCGGCAAGCGGGGCATACCGGGCAACGCGTGTTACCAGGTGGTCAAGGGCGCGCTGCCGCAGTTCGCCCGCGCGCTGGCTCGTGAGTTCGCCCACGACAACATCCGCGCCAACGTCGTGGCGCCGGGAGTCATCCGCACGCGCTTCCACGCGGCCATGACCGAAGCAGTGAAGAAAAACAACCTGGAGAACCGCATCCCGCTGCACCGTGAAGGCACGTCCGAACAGGTCGCCGCGCTCATCCGCGAGCTGATCGTCAACGATTACATCACAGGCGAAACCGTCAGCATTGACGGCGGCTTGACAATGCGGATTGCCTGAACACCGCACAAGGAGGTGGAAGCGAAGATAAACGCACATGAACGCGGATAGTGACCGCTCTGCCTTGACTCCGGTTTTCAGGGGTGGGACACTGAGACTGGTGACCGCGAGGCCTTCCGGCGGTGAGTTTCTCTCTGTTGGCAAGGCGCTTCTGGTGTAGGGGAACGGAGTTTCGGGCGGGACGCCCGCGGTACGGAGTACGCTAAATCTGAGCACGCCAACTTCCGAGAACTCTTCCGCGCCTGTGCCTTCAGCCCCTCAATCAGCGGCAGCCGCGCCTGCCGCGCCGGCCCCGCCGCGCGGCCTGGGCGACCGCATCCTCAAGGCCGGCGCATCTGTCCTGGCCGCCAACCTGTGTGTCCGGCTGGCGGGGTTCTTTATCAAGAACCGCATCCCCAACCTATACGGCCTCGCGGTCAGCGATGTGTTCTCCGTCGTCAACGACACCGTGCTCAACTCGGCCTTCGTCGTAGGCGAACAGTGCCTTGGACCCGCGTACATGCCTGTGTTCACGAGCGCCAGGGACAAGGAGGGCGAACAGCGGGCGTGGCGCTACACGTCCGTGCTGTTCAACCTGCAATTCATAATCCTGCTGGTGCTCACCGCCGCCCTGGTACTTTTCCCAGGGCCGGTCATCGGCCTGTTCACCGAGTGGGGTTCGGACAAGCTCCTGAGCAACGCGGATATCCAGGAACGCCGGACGCTGGCTCTGCTTATGCTGCCATACGTGGCGCCGGCGCTGCTGGGCATGTCGCTCGCCAGCCTTACCTACTGGGTGCTGATGGGCTACAAGCAATTCTTCCTTGCGGCTTTCGGCGACGCGCTGCTGAAGTTTTCCATCCTGGGCGGGGCAGTACTGGGCGGCGTGCTGGGGCGCGGCGACTGGCATTTTATCGCGTGGGGCATTCTCGCCGGCAGCATGCTGAAGCTGCTGCTGCACCTGCTTGTGCTGGGGCCCAAGCGCCTGCGCTTCTACCGCCCCGTCTTGAGCCTGCGGGACGAGTACCTGCGCGATTTCTTCCTGCTCGTCTTGCCCCTGCTGATTGGCATCTTCGTGTCCCTCTTTCGCGACGTGATGATGAAAAGGCTGCAGACGGTCGTGCCCGGCCTGCCCACCTACTTCAGTCAGGGGCGCGCCGTCGCGGACACCGTCGGTTTCCTGGTTCCGTTTTCGCTTTCCATCGCTCTGCTGCCCTTCTTCTGCGACATCGCCGCGCGCGACGACCGCGCACAGCTTGGGCGGCTGCTGACCCAGACCATCCGCATGGTGGTCTGGTTTTTCGTACCGGTGTGCGTGGTGCTGGCCGTGGCCGCCCTCCCCGTTTGCATGGTCATCTACAAGGGCGAGATAATTGACGCCACCAAGGCCGGTTACGCCGCGCTGGTGATGCGGCTTTTCTGCATTCAAATGCCTTTCCTGGCGGTCGAAATGCTGGTGAACCAGGCCTTCTTCTCCAGCCGCCGCATGTGGGCTCCCACCGTGGTTGGCACCGTCCTTTCGCTGCTTGCCCCTGCCGTGGCCTACGGGCTTGTGGTGGGCGGGGAAATGGAGCAGCTCCGGCATATTCTGGTTGCGGTTTCGCTCTGCCTGGTCCTGCCGCGGGTCCTCAAAGCTTTCATTCTTATCTGGCTGCTCAAGCGCACCGTGCCCGTCCTGCCGCTGGCTGAAACCGCCGCGTGTGCGGTGCGGCTCCTTCTGGCCGGCGGCGGCGCTGCCGCGGCGGCTCTCGCGGCACATAGGCTCTACGCAGGACCCCTGCACTTCGTTGCCAAAGCCCTGCACAGCGAGCGCGTCAGCAATGCTTGCGAAGCGGTGCTAATCGGGCTGGCGGGAGGGGCAGTCTACCTGGCGCTGTCTCTGCTTCTCAGGATGGAGGAGCCGCGGCTATGCTGGCAATGGACCAAGGAAAAACTGCGGCGGCGCGGCGCAAAGGAATTTTAGATTTTGGATTTTTGGATTTTCGGTTTAACAGCTTTCGTAATCGCAGACCGGCAATCGAAAATCGGAAATCGAAAATCGAAAATGCTCACTTCTCCGAATACTCGGCCCATGTGGTGCTCGTTTCCGACACGCGCACGCGCTCCAGTTTGACCTGCGGACCTATCCGGTAAGCGGGCTTGCCTTCCGCGGTGGGGTAGGTGACATCTTTCCGCAGGAGCTCCTGGATATAGTCGAACATGTGCTTGGCCAGCACCTCGGTCGTGGGATCGGTGTTCTCGTAAACGATCAGGCGCGCGCCGGGCCGGCTCTGCAGCGCTGGAAGCAAGGGGTCCTTGCTGTTGATGCAGATGGCGTGGTCGAAGGAATTGAGGAAAGACTGCAAAGCCAGCTTGACGGCCTTCAGGTCGCAGACCATGCCGTTGGCGTCCAGCTCTTCCGCGCTCAAGACCACCTCTACGCGCCGCGAATGCCCGTGCGGGAACTGGCACTTCTCCGGGTGCCGGGAAAGCATGTGCGCGTTCTCAATCTCTAAGACCTTGCAGATGCGGTAAGGCATGAAAAGTATTCCTAAATCACAAACCCAAAACTCCAAGTTCCGAACTCCAAATCCCAAAGAAAAAGATCAACAACAAAAGGCCAAATCCTGCAGACCGCGCGTCCATCTTGAGCTTTGCCTCTTGCCCTTTTGAAAATCATTTTGGATTTGGAGTTTGAGATTTGGAGCTTGGTACTTGCTTGATCTCATTTCGTCCTCTTCCCAGGAGGAACTCACAGCGCATAGCGTATGGTATCCTGCACTCCCGCCTCGGCAAAGCCTTTCCGCCGCAACAGGCAGGAATCGCAGCGCCCGCAGGCCCAGCCGCGCCGCGGGGGGTCATAGCAGGAATGCGTCAGCCCAAAATCCACCCCGAGGCGCGCGGCAGTACTGACAATCTGCGATTTGGTCATGCCGATCAGCGGCGTATGGATGCGCACGCGCAGCTTTCTCTCCACCGCAGCCTTCGTTGCCAGGTTGGCCATGCGCTCGAACGCCGCGATGTATTCCGGGCGGCAGTCCGGGTAGCCGGAGTAATCCAGGGCGTTCACGCCGATGAAGATGTCCCCGCAGCCCTTGACTTCGGCATACGCCAGCGCGTAGGAGAGGAAGATGGTGTTGCGGGCGGGCACGTAGGTCACGGGTATCCCGCGCCGCATTTCGGCCGGGGGCCTGTCCTTGGGCACCGCAAGCCTGGAAGTAAGGGCCGAGCCGCCGAAGACGCGCAAGTCCATCTTCACTATGACGTGCTCAGCCGCACCCATCTGCCTGGCCACGCGCCGCGCCGCCTCCAGTTCGACTCTGTGGCGCTGGCCGTAATCAAACGACAGTGCGCAGCATTTGAAGCCTGCTTCCTGCGCCAGCGCCAGCGTGGTTGTCGAGTCCAATCCGCCGGAGAGAAGCACAACAGCGGTACTGAGTGCCGAATGCCGCGTGTTGAGTACTGAGTCTGTCACACGCCGCCTGTCACTTGTCATCCGTGGCCCTCACTTATCCGCGGCCGAGCAGCTCAATCGAAAATCGAAAATCAAAAATCGAAAATCGTCAAACGCCCTTCGCCTCCGGCTTCCAGATGAATTTGTGCAACTGCAACTGGAAGCGCGCCGGCAGCTTATCCGCCAACATCCACTCAACCACTTTGGCCGGCTCCAGTTTGCCAAAGGCCGCCGACAATAGAACGGCCTGCACTTTCTGATGCAGCCCGCAGGCCGCGATCTGCTCGCGCGCCCACTCGTAATCGCCGCGGCTGGCCAGCACGAACTTTACCTCATCGCCAGGCCTGAGTTGCGCCACATTCTCACCGCGGTTTCTCCCGCACTCCCCCGAATCCGGACATTTCAGGTCCATGATGCGTATGATGCCCTCAGGCAGGACCTCGATGGGCAGCGAGCCGTTGGTTTCCACGAGAACTGTGTGCCCGGCCCCCCGGAGCCTCCGCGCCAACAGCGGCGTGCCCTCCTGCAGCAAGGGTTCTCCGCCTGTGATCTCGACCAGTTCGCAGTCGAATTCCTCCACGCGCCGCAGGATATCGTCAATACTCATCCACGTGCCGCCGTCGTAGGCGTAAGCCGTGTCACACCACGCACAGCGCAGGTTGCAGCCGGTCGTGCGGACGAATACGCACGGCAGCCCGGCCCAGGTGGATTCGCCTTGGATGGACTTGAAGATCTCCGTGATGCGCAATGCGTCAGACACGCTTTCATCCCGCACTTTGCTTGGGCAGCCAGGGCTCCGGTGAGAGCGGCGGCGGCTCATTCCTGATAAGGGAAACAATGATCTCGCCTGTGAGCGGCGCCAGGCATAGACCGTTCCGGTAATGACCCGCGGCCACAAAAAGGCCCTGGAGGCCTGGCACGGGCCCCAGCAGCGGGTGTGGCCCTTTCAGGCCGGGCCGCAGGTCCGCCCAGCCCTGCAAGGGCGCGTTATTGAGCAGTGTGGGCAGGAGCTTCTCGGCGAAGTAGCGGAGCATGGTCTGGCCTTCCTGCGTAGTGACGGCCTCGAAGCCGGCCCTCTCGGTCGTGCTGCCAACCAGAAGCACCCCGTCCGGCCGCGGCACAACGTAGCGCTCGCCCACAGTAACCAGGCGCGAGCAAAGCGGCGCGGGAGTCTGATAGCAGACGATCTGGCCGCGCACGGGCTCAATGCCGGCCGCGCGCGGCACGGCCCGGCTCAGCGCCTTCAACTGGCCCGTCCACGCGCCCATGCAGAGCACCACGTTAAGGGCGCTGTAGCGCGTGCCATCCGAGGCGAGCACGCCGGTCACACGCCCGTCTTCGATGCATATATCGGCGACGGCCACGCCTTCTTTCAACGTGGCTTCGCGTTGGCGGCAGGAGCGGGCCAGCGCCCGCACAAAGCGTGGGGGGCGGAACTGGGCGTCGCCGGGCAAAAGCAGCGCCGTGACCACATCGCTCGTGTTCAACTCCGGTTCGAGAGCGTGCAGCTCGCCTGCGGTGAGTTGTTGGCAGCGCACGCCGCGCTCTTCGCAGCCTTCGATCAAGCGTGTGAGTTGCCCCAAGCGTTTGGCATCTTCCGGAGAATGGGTGTAGACCTCCACTGCGCCGCAGTGCTGGAAACCAACGTCCATGTCGGTTTCCTCGCGCAAGCGGGCGGCCCATTCCTCATGCAGTTTGATGCTGGCTATAAGCAGGTCGAAATAATCCGGCTCGCCTGGCCGTGCTTTGGGCCAGGGGCGGCAGTTCAGCATCCCCGCACCGGCCCAGGAGGCGCGCGCGCCAAGCCGCTCGCGTTCCAGCAGCAACACGGACATTTCGCGGCGCGCGGCGCACTCAGCTACACTTAACCCGATCACTCCGCCGCCGACAACCAGGACGTCTGGCACTGAACCTTTCATGAACCGACCTCGCAGGCAAGAAGAGGGCCGCAGCACGTCTTTCTTCTAGATGACGACCATATCCGTGTCATTCAAATCCGAAACTCGAAATCCGAAATCCGCTGCTCGTGAATCGTGGAACGTGGCGCGTAACCACGATCCACGCTGCACGAACCGCGCGCCCCTTACGGACGGCTCTCTATGCAATACAGGTTTAGCCCCCCGCGGACGTACATGCGTTTGCCCACAAAGACAGGTGTGCCGCCGGAACCTTCCCCCAGATCGTTGTGCTTGAGCACCTTGTATTCGCGGCCCGCCTCCAACACCAGCGTGTCTCCGGCCGTGTTGCTGACGAAGAGGCATTTGCCGGCGAGCGTGACAGACGGATAAACGTCCGCCTGGGGCATGCCCGGCGGACTGCCACGCGTGGGAATTTCGAGCTCCTTAGTGGCCAGCACCTTGCCGTCCTTGGCGTCAATGATACTGAACTGGCCTTCGTTGCTGGCCGCAAAGAGCAGCCCGTTGTCGTAGACAGCCGAGCCGTAGAAGATGCCCTCGAGATCGTCCTCCCAAAGCTTCTTGAGCTGCAGCTTGTTCTCCGGCTGCGCCAGCACTTCGAAGGCAGCGTACTTGCTGCTTATCAGATAGACGACGGAACCGTTCACGATAGGACTGGTGTACTTCATCTCGAATGTCTCGCCCAGCGGCGACCCATCGTCCAGCCGCACGACATGCCCGGAAGGCGCCAGCACCACCTCGGCGCCGCCCGGCTTTGCGACCAGCGGCGTGCCGTGCATCTCGGGCACCTTCTCGTTCTGCCAGAGGACCTTGCCGTCATTGGGGTCCAGAGCAATGAGGTGGTCGAAGCAGACGAGCAATTTACCGGAGGCCAGGACGGGCGAGGCGCTGCGGCCATATTCGCTCAGCGGCGGCTTAGCGAAGTGTTCAATCCAGCGGCGCTGGCCTTGCATGTCGTAGCAAGCTGCGAGGCCACAGCCGAAAACGGCGCAGACGAACTGGCCATCGCAGACTGGAGTTGCCGCCACGTTGCCCGCGGCGCCGCGCGCGGGCTGCTCTTCAGCGGCCTTGGGCAGGTCGGCGAAGGTGTTGGGTTTTTCCCACAGAAGTTTGCCGGTTTCAGCGTCCAGGCAGAGCAACTGGGCGGGCTTGGAGATCACGAAGACCTTGCCGCCGGCGACTGTGGGCGAAGAGAATGGGTTGGCGCCAACCTTGGCCCGCCACAGGACGTTCTTCTTCGTCTCGCCGTCCCATTCGACAGGCGGCGTGGCCTCGGGATAGCGGCCCAGGCCATCGCCGCGAAAACCGGAGGCTTTCCCGGTAGCCGAGGTCTCCGCGCCCCAAGCGGGAAGCACCAAGGCTGAGGCGGCGAGCAGCAAGCAGAAGTTACTTCGCATCGGTGGTCTTTGGTACTCCTATGCAGTACAGGTAGGCTTCGCCGCGCAAGTACATGTACTTGCCATCAAAAACCGGCGCGCCGTAGCTGATCGTTTCCTGCGGCGGGATGGGCCAGACGCGCTGGATGAGC
>Ga0209777_10005202_pt1 | contig 15109 bp, 16 predicted proteins | sample FrelakmetHBP12HB_FD_187147 | JGI IMG/M metagenome (GOLD analysis project Ga0209777, IMG submission 187147) | Freshwater lake sediment microbial communities from the University of Notre Dame, USA, for methane emissions studies -HBP12 HB (SPAdes)... | ecosystem: Environmental > Aquatic >... | reverse complement strand
AAGAAGCGGTTTGTCTGGATTTGGATCCTGCAAAACTGCGGTGTTTCAAGCCCCCCTTTTCGGGCAGGGAGTGTAACAGGATCCCCATGACGGGAGAACGGGTATTGCCTTCTCCCGAGAACACTTCGGAAACGGGAAAATTCCTGTACTGGACAACAACGGTTTTTGAATCCGGTTTGTGAAGTCAATGCATTAGTATTCCAACCCGCAAAATCTATCTCACACAAGGGGTTGGGCAGATGGACATCTATGAACTGATTTCCGTGAAGCGGGATGAGATCCTTTCTTTAGCAGAGCGGTTTGGGATAAAAAATATCCGGGTCTTTGGCTCGGTCGCACGCCATGAAGCACATGACCGGAGCGATATTGATTTCTTAGTAGAATTTCCGCCCGGCGCATCCCTGCTCACGCACGCAGCATTTCAGCGTGAACTATCTGTCCTGCTCAGTCGGGATGTTGATGTCGCATCAGTCAAAGGTCTTAAGAATCAGATCCGCTCAGCTGTCCTGCAGGAAGCGATCCCTCTATGAGATCCGATATTGATCGGCTTTTAACAGAAATACCTCTTTCAAGTTCGACGTAAAAATCATCAATGACTTTTGCTTTTATCGTTGCCGTACCGGAAACACCGGTTTAACGCTTGTTTAAAATAATGTGTGTGCGAAAACCAAGTATATTTGAGCCTATCCAACGAGCCAAGACAATTGTTGGACAGGTTTAGTACAGGAACCGTGTACTATACAGTCCCGAAAGTATTTCTTATATCCGACGTTGAGCTAGGAAATTACAGCGCCAGTCAGCAGCCAGTATAATGAATTTCCCGCTAAATCGGATAAAAAAGTATTTCACCGGTTAGATCTTCCCGTACTTCTTGTGAGCCTGTTCGATCGTCATGATTTTGTCAATCCATACTGTATCGTAATCGACGTAGAAGAACAGGGTATATTTCAACGATATGTGCATACGCCAACGGGGTTTGCGGGTATGGAGTTTCCTGACATTCCCCATCGCATCCGGATGATCAGACAGCCGTTCGATATGTTCGCCGATTACCCGGCGATCTTTCTCAGGGAGTTCCCGGATGAACTCTTTTACACGGTCTTCGATTTTGATCAGCACACTATCTCCGTTCAGAGGCCGAGGTCCTTCTTAGCCTTCTCCCATGGGATGAAATCACCATTCGCGTCAATCTCATCGAGGTCCCGTTCCAGCATCCGTTTCTGATGCTCGGTGATAAGGTCAGCAACCGTATCGCCAAGAGACTTTCCCGGGGTTTTTATATTCGAGAGTGCTGCCCACGTACTCGGGGTGAGAGCCACCCGCTTATTCGCTATTTCCACCAGTTCGCCTTTTGCTTCAGCCATGTCTTCACATCTCCACTCAACAGGAATATTTTGTCATCTTCAGATTTATAACTTGCACAACATTACAAACTTATACAGTTGTACAAACGCCGGCTAAAATAAAGGTTGTCGTTGAACCGGGTTTGCCACTCATCCCACCGTTCGGGCAGTGCCGGGAGACCGGAGGTATTGATGACAGCGTACTGTTTGCTCTGGAGTAGATCGGGCCGACTGCTCTCCACAATCTTCCTGTTTTCCACTTTGTCTGCATATCTCGTGGGTAAAGCGATGCAAAGTTTTTATTTATTGATTTCTATTTCATAAAATGTAAAAATTCATCTTCAGTAAGTTCTGCTGCCTTCCCTGATTGATCCGGGATTTGTCCGGTCAAGTTCGTCCTTGAAGTGGAATAGTGACATTCAGTACAAATCCTTAAACTGAATATAAAATCAAAAATTACCATGCGGGACATCCTCCACGAGGAATTAAAATTTGAATTTCTCAGGAACAATTGGAATATCATATCCCCGGGCACCACGAAGGGATCTTATGGGTTTTTCTTCAGCTATCTTTGAACCTGCATCCTCAAAGGGTGGGAATAAAGAACGTACCGTATCAGGTATGTTGTCCTTTTTTATCTGAACCCTTTGCCCGGTGATATGGATTAATCACGGTGATGGAAGGTATACGGGCAAGATGCCGGTCCTCAGAATACAGTAAAGAGAGCCCGTGCTCTTTCATGGTCGCAATGATCAGGGCGTCCCAAAAATGAATCTTGTGGAGTGTCTGGATTTTTATTGCTTCCTCTATGGTCTTACCAGAATATCCGATCTTGATCCACCCGTCGTAAGCAATTATCGTATGAATGAATGCCTGAACGGTGTCAGGAGGCAGGGGGCTGGCCACTTTTTCTGTCACGATGACTGTAAATTCAGCAAGATTCTGGACCGAGATGGCATATTGTATCTCCCCCTCCCAGCACTTCGTGAGCAGATCACGCGAGATTTGCCGTTTTTCCTGTTCCCGGGAATCGAATACATACCCCAGAATATTGGTATCAATCAGGGCAGGTGAGCCGTCCATGGAGATCCTCCCGTGTGCGGTAATGCCGGGCTCCCATGTCATACTCCTTTTCCATGAGGATAAGAGCGGTGCGGGAGATCTCTTCCTGCATCTTTTCCTTAACCCAGAGGTCCAGTGCCTCTGTTGTGGCTTCACCCAGTGCCCCTTTTCGTTTGCCGTGCACCCGTATTACAACCTCACGGAATTTTCTCTCTGTTTCATTGTCCACACTGATGGTGATGGTTGCCATAATTATATGTATAGTTTTAATTTATTTAAATAAATTGCTTTTCTAAATATTATAAACAATCGGGATTCAACTCTATGCATACGATACCGGTATCATCCCCGGAGCGGGATACTACCGTTAAACCCTGAGATATTCGTACTCATTCGGGTTGATACAGCACATCCGGTCTCACGGGGCACGCTCCCATACCTGACCTGGTATCAGAATTCTGATCGGACGTGAGGGGTTCCAGAACCGCATATACACATAACCCAAAAGAAGAATGCGAGGGGAGGGATTTGAACCCGCGAACCCCTTCGGGAACGGATCTTGAGTCCGTCTCTGTTGACCAGGCTTAGATACCCTCGCTCATACTATGATTTGTTGCAGGATAGTAAAAGGCTTTGAGTTTTATGAATCTTACGCCAGAATTGAATGAAAACGCCGGGAATCTATCATCGATGTCCGGCGTGATCATCCCACGTCGAGGGAGTTATGCCGGTGAGAATATTTAGTATAACAGCGGATTAGAGGCTGTCATAACAGCATCTTATCGTCCGACCGGGTAATTCTCTTCGATCATGGCAACTCGCCATCTGCTGTCCTTACGATACTACAGTCTTTGCATTCCTCGCATTCGAATTCCAGCGTAGAGTGTTGGATATGGTACTTTTCAAGGCGCTTCTTGATCTCGCTCTTCATCTCTTCAATCCTTGATGCATCCCGTTCGCAGGAATAGACGTGAGCATCGAGCACGTTGATATCAGAGCTGAGACTCCAGAGGTGGACATGATGCACTCCTTCAACATCCCTGACCGAAGTCATGTCCGCGACAACCGCATCAAAATCTACGGATCTCGGGGTGAACTGGAGCAGGATGGCGATGGTTTCGCGGAGAATGCCTGCAGCTGAAATAAGGATCATAACCGTAATAAAGCCGGAAAGGATTATATCGGCGATGACTTGTCCGGTGAGTGTTATCCACACCGCAGCTGCAATAACAGCAACCGAAGAGATGGTGTCGCCGATGACATGCAGGAATGCACTCCGTACATTCAGGTTATGGCTCCAGTGAAGCAGATACACGACCGCGATATTGGAGATAAGCCCGATTACCGCGACAGCGCCCATGAGACCGCTCTGGATTGGTGCGGGGTTCAGCGATCTGAGGTATGCTTCCCAGAGGATTATTATGCTCATACCGATGAGCAGCAGGGAATTGATAAACGCTGCAAAGATCTCCGCCCGGTGGAAACCATACGTTCGATCTTTGGTTGGAAGCCGTCTTGCAAGCGTAATTGCTCCCAGGGAGAGGATGAGGGAAAGGGCATCGCTGAACATATGTCCGGCATCGCTGACAAGGGCAAGTGAACCCGAGATCAGGCCGCCCGCCAATTCTACCACGAGGAAGATGGTAGTGATAACCAGCGCGATCTGCAGGGATCTTTTAAAATCATGGTGCTCGTGGGCCATTTTTGTGCCTGAAGAAGTATCAACGACGGGAATAAAAGAGTAGCGGAACGGGCAGACAGATCTTCAAATAAGTTTTTTGGTTCGCCTCATAGGGTGAATATTACCGTTGACATTCTTTCGGTCCATCATCGGGACCAGGTTACATAAAATCCGCAAGCCCGAGCTGTTGCTGCTTCTCTTCACCGAAGGTAGAGGTGATCGCAAGGTCGAGCACTTCGACCCGCTGCTTCGTATACTCCGAAACCTTATATTTCCTGCAGATCTCCCGGGACATCTCAAGATATTTTTTCACCGACCCTTCATGCACGGTAGGAATAATATTCCCGTTGCAGGCGCTTTTTCCCCTGAATTTCGTGCATTTCCCGGCGAGAGGCATCCGCCGGTAGCTCGTGTTGCATTTCGTGCACCGGAACTTTTGTTTGGAGAATGCAGAGAGGTTGCCCATCAGGTCGCGGATGAAATGGGTGGTGAGAACGCGCTCTGCAACATCATCGGCGTCTACAGCACGGATCTTTTCTGCCAGGACAAGTTCTGCTTCAAGTTTCTCGGTCATGGACCTGAGCTGGGTATACATCGATTCGATCGGTCCTGCCGATATATCTGTGGTGTCATGGGTGAACTGGAATCCTTCGAGCTGTGCAGGAGTGCCAATCCTTCGTTCAACACGGTCGATAAGGCCGGTCAGCGTTTTTGGCTCGGCATACGATAGTGCACCCGTATAGAGTTCCAGGGGATAATGATCGCAGACATCGATGTTAAGAGATTCTTTGTCGATCTCCCCGGGATCGATCCTGCTCGTAAGCACGAGGGGTGCATCCATCGACCCTCCACGGTTCTGGGGAAGAAACGAACGGGAGAAGTTGATCAGGCCGTCAAGGAGCAGCATAATGCAGTCCTCATCCCCGTCGCACTGCCCGGTGAAGATGCCGTTGGCAACCAGGGTATGGTCATCTGCTACCGTAAGACAGTATACCCTCTCTTCAGGGGAAGGAACGACATCAATCGACTGTACATGATCGGCAATCACATTTGCTCCTACAAGTACCGGGACAGCGTCCCCGACTTTGAGTTCTAAAGCCCTGATCTTCCGGAGGTACATCGTGTCCCAGACCAGCATTGCATGATCGGGAGTAACCGCTATCTCCTTTCCGAGATGTGTCCTGAAACGAAGAAGTGTTGCAGGTGATCGGTGAATGGATACCGATGTGATCCTGCGAAGATGCATGATCCCCCCGGTATCAACAGTCCGGGTGAAATACGGTTGTGCAGGATCGGAATAATATGTCCCGAGCCGGTCGATCCCGGGACGGCTTACATCGAAATTTTCCAGGACAAATTTGCGCACGGGAGAGTTTTCCCAGTTCCTGCCGTCATATACCTCGATCTCAGTATCGCCGTAAAAGCAGTTCCGGCGCTTGGCGGCATGGAAGAACGGGTGTGCATACCCGACATTTGCCCGGGTGAAACCGACGATCCGGGCGAGGACACCGGCACTTGTGTGGGGGGCAAGCCCGATGACAAGGTGCCCGACAAGATCATCGGGCTTTTTGATATTGTAGAAGGGTTCAAGGCCGTAGTATTTCACGAGAAGATCGTCCATGAACCGGGCAACGTGTACCATGTATTCGGCGCAGGAATCCGAGACGAGCAGGTCCTGCGGGTGCAACTCAACCACCTGCGATCCATTCTGGAGATCATAGCCATGGGTATCTTTGGTATAGCCCAGAGAACGGAGTTTCCCGACAGAGACCCTCACCTCATCCGGACGGATATGGGTAAGCGGCAGGTCGATCATGTCAAACCGTGTGGTCCCGTCCTTGAAGACGAAAATATCCTGGATCGCCCGCAGGATACCTTTCTCCATCGACTCCACGGTCTTTTCCCGTGATATGACTCCTTTTACGCCTTTTACCAGAGCAACACAATCAGGCTTGAGCCCCAGCCGCTCCATCGCCTTTGCATACTCTGCTTTCAGGTTAACGGTGACTCTCTGGCTGCAGGTCGTCGGGACATCACAACCGGGACAGCGTTCCATCAGTGTCTCTCTTCCGCATTTGGGGCAGGTCGTAATAGCAATGGTGTGACCCCCGCATTTCTCGCACCGGTTGGTATACGTGATTTCCTGGCACTCTGTGCATCGTCGCCTTCCCACTTCAATCTCGATGATGCCCCCCTCTTTCTGAAAATCCAGCTCGGTAATATTTACATCCACTTCCGCTGTATGGCTGGACGCAGACTGGAATGACCGCCGGGAGCCCCCGGAGTCACCGAGCGGGAAGAGTACATGCGGTGGCGGGTTCATCTTCCGGGGTTTGGATTTCCCCGGCCTGCCCATGCGCCCGCCTATCCGCGTGCCTGCCCGTGACCGGAGTTTCAGCCCGGAAAGATGCATGACCAGAGCAAGAGGAGCATCGAAGGGCGCATCATTCCAGACATCGCGTTTTTTCAGGTTTTCATCAAGCCCGAGACAGGAAATAAATGCACGATAGGTTTCGATCTGAACATTCCCATCCCGCACTTCATGAGGAATGAGCAGTTCTTCGAGAATTGTTTTTATCCGGGGATCGTGGGGAAGCTGCAGTAGATTATTGGTTATTTTTCCTGTGCCGGTGACGGCATCCGCCAGCGTCCGGATTTGTTCTGTCGAGAGATCGTCCCAAAACCACGTATATGCAGGGTGGAGATAGCCTCCGGCGCCCGCAAGAGCAAGGGCTTCTTCTTCGGACTCGGGAGACTTTGTCCCGGCCCCAGCTTCGAGCTGCCACCACTCACTGCAATAGCCACTGGGAACCAGCGGGTGGTTGTTCTCGAGGAATTCACCAAATGAGATGAGAATCTCGCCAACATCAAGGATTTTTTCAATACCCGGTCCAAGTTTTTTTGCTGTCGCTTCATTGTCGATACGCAGCACATCGCCATTCTGCATCCTTACGGTAGGACCTTCGATGGAATCAACCGGGACTACTCCGCACGCCTTGCCCGGTCGCTCGGTCTTCATCTGGGTGCCGACGGCAAGAAACTCGCCGAGAATATACAGGGTCGCAGGGTGAAGACCGGCTGCAGCAAACCCCGTGTTGCGCGACCTCCCGTAACGGAGCCGGAACCCCCCTTTGCGCATCGGATAGGAAAACACGGGTCTCCCGCCTATCAGGTCGCGAAGGTACTTGTCCAGGGGTTTGATGCTGACCGTTCCCTCATCTGTTTTGTTTTTTATGAGTTTGCCAAGCCAGTCCCAGCCGTCCATCTTCATCTTCTCGACTTTGTTTTTGAGTTTTGGTGCCTTTCCGGCAATTCCTTCCGCGAGAACCAGCGCCATACCGCCGCGCACTGTATTCGTCTCCACCCGCTCAAGATTACGGTGCCCGGAGATCTCTTCCTGTTCGGTTGCTTCTCCGTCAATGCAGACCGGGCAGTTCTCGACAATGAGCCGGATCTCCTGTTCGCTGGGCAGGTACTGCAGGTTCATAATGGAGTTATACTGCCGTATCTCCTCGATATACCGCTCGACCTCTTCCTGACGGGGGATGTAGCGGTTGATGCCAAGCTGGCGGCGGACATAATCGCCTACCAGGACTGACAGCGCCTGTGCGGTTCCGCCTGCACTCCGGATCGGCCCCGCATAGAAGATCTTCAGGTACTGGCTACCGTCATCGTTCTTCCCAAGCCCGATTTTTGCAATCCCTTCTGTGGGCGCAGCAACGACGCCCTCGGTCAGCAGTGCCATCGCGGTACGAATGGCATGGTCAAGAATCTGTATGTCTGTCGTCTCGCCAAACTTCCGGGCCACAAAATCGTCGCCGATGCGCAGCGCAACCTCTTCACGCGACATTTGGGATTCGAGCTCGCGTATCCGTACTGCTACGCCTTTGATTCCCAGCAGCGCTTCAACCCGGTCTGCAAGGTCACTGGCTATGGGAATTTCGATATCGGTGGAGGGATCAAAACCACGGGAGCGGGCTTTTTTGGCTATCGCTATTGCGATAAAAAGATCGTCCATAAGGGACTTTTCGTACGCTTCCATCGCAGGCGAAAGCACAAGCATACCGGTACGATTCTGCGGGAGCGGATTTATCTGTTCGTGTTATGGACTAAAAGTGAGGGGGAGGATACGCGATCGGGTTATTCCTGTTCCCTGAGTTTGTCTACCATGGAAGGAAGTCCTGTTTCGCCCATCTGCCAGAGGGTGAGCGTTGCGCAGGACCGGATAATCTCGTTCGCATCGTCAAGACGCCGGGTGAGAGGTTCGACAGCGGGTTTTCCGATACGGCAGAGCGCAAGAGAGAGAAAACCCCGCATCTCCCGGTCATCATCTGCCATCGCATCAATTATCGGTTCAACAGCAGGAATGCCGATATTTCCCAGGGATGCAGCTGCAAAACGTCTGAATTCATTCTCCTTTCGAACGCGCATTGAAGAGATGAGCGGGACTACCGCTGCCTCACCGATACCGGATAGTGCAACCGCTGCATACCATCGATGATCATTATTCTTTGCGTCCGCGAGCGTATTGATCAGCGGTTCAACTGCAGCCTTCCCGGTTTTTCCAAGTGCCTGCACTGCCTGGTGGCGTATGTCGATGGAAGGATCATTCAGACAGGCAATGAGACGGTGAATTTTCTCTTCTGCCGGCACCTGATCCTCCATGTTATTGTCCAACTCCGTCATTATTCTCTGAGAAGGTACTTTCCTTTTTTTGAGCATTACCCTTCATGAGTCTCCGTGAGAGGGGCTCAATCGAAGGGATCAGGATAGCGTCAAGGGCATCAGCAATTTCCACCCGTTCATCCTCATCGGCGGTTTCAAGGATCTGCACGAGTGGCTGGATGGCATCGGTATCTTTCATTTCTCCGAGTGCGGAGACTATTTCAATTCGTACGGACCGATCAGAATCCTGTAAAAATCGGATGAGGGGTTCTAATGCAGGTTTTCCGATGGCTGCAAGGGACTTGGCAGATTCCGCACGGACGTTCTCATATTTATCTGCAAGGGCCCGGATCAGCGGGTCGATCGCCCGCTTGTCATGGATCTTGCCGAGGGCAATCGCCGCGCCCCACCGGAGATTCCCATCGCCTTCGCGGAGTGCGAAGATAAGGGGTTCCACAGCTGGTTCACCTATCAGTCCAAGCGCATACGCGGCACGGCTCTTTACAAACCGGTCATCATCGCACAGAAGACTGATGAGCGGGGCGATCGCCCGTTGATCGCCGATCTCCCCAAGGGCGATCGCCGCTTTCCACCGCACATCATCATCACTGTGCCGCAACGCTCCGACGAGGGCATCAACCGCAGGGGCGCCGATCCTGGAGAGAGCTTCTGCCGCCTTCCAGCGTACACCACTTAATTCGTTATGCGTCAGTGCAGTTATCAACGGTTCAATTGCCAGGACATTTCCGGTCTCGCCAAGTGCTTCTGCTGCATCGTATTGAATTTTCGGATCCTTATGGTGCAGTGCATGAATCAATCCCTTCAGGTTCCGTGTTCTTGAAAGTTTTTTGACATCGGGCCCGAAAAGGTCTCCATAATTGAGACGTTCAAGAAACGACAGCCCTACAAGTACTATCAGAATGGCGACGGACGGAAATTTCTTTTGACCATAAAACCGCGATGAGGATTCCATCTGATGTTAGTATAGCAAAAACCAGATAAAAAGATAGTGGAATGGATAACCCTGATCACTCTGCTCTTTCTGGAAAGTTCTTTCACCGGCCCTTTTGCGATGCTTTTGAAAAAACACTACAGATTAACGAGATCACCGTGGATTTCTGCCGGAGGAGATTCAACAAAACTCCGGGGGTTCTATCTGGATGCTCAAGCGGGTCAGGAGAAGCCAAGATAGCCGGGTACGAAGAGGAGGATAAAAAATATCCCCATGATCACGAGACCAATCGGTATCCCAATCTTCGCCCATTCCTTGCTGGTGATCTCTAGTTTACATGCCGCGATGATATTGGGGATGTTCCCTGGGATGAGCATTCCTCCTGCAATCAGGAGCCCCATGAGCGCCCCGGTAATCTGCTGGGGGGTAAGGGCCGGGCTGATCTCTGCCGAGGCGAGAGTTGCATTGTCCAGTACTGCCGATACAATATTCACCCAATAGAGTCCTGCCGGGGGAATATTGATGATATATTCCAGGATAAGCGGCTTGAATCCCTCACCGAGAAAGATAAGCGCCATGATAAACAGGTAAACTTTCCCGGCCCTTACCACGACTTCGGTGATGCTCTCCCGCTCAAGGATACATTCCAGTTGGTTTTCATCATCCTTCGATCGCAGGAAGAGCACCAGTCCGACAACCCCCAGAACAAAAACGGTAGGGATGATATAGATGCCGAGTTTCTGGAAGAGGAACCAGAAATCTGCATGATACGGAGCCCCGGTAAGTTTGGCGATAACTATCGTCGAGAGCGGTTCTCCCAAAGGAGTGAGCCCGGCACCAAGACCGATGGAGAAACAGGATACTACGGCGAGTGTGATCTTTGACTGACGCCCGATGGGGAGTGCATTGACAATTTCAACCAGGATAATAGCTGCAAGGATGGCAGAGATTATGCTCGATACAAGCCCGAGGACGATGATGGTACCCGGTACTATCACAGTGAGGGGGATGCGTTCAATCATGGCGGTGAAAACATCCTGGATCTGGTGGTGGAAAAAATAAATTACCAGCCCCATGAGCAGGACAATCTGGACAATCCCAACAGGAATGCCTGCTATCTTCATAATGTTGAGGGGCGTGGTCAACGCTTCGGTAATTATTCTGGCATTCCATCCGGTTGGTTCATTGGGGATACTTATGAAACCGGAGAGGGTCAGTGCAGCAGCGCCGCAGAAGAAGAGAAAAATTTCCAGGTTGCACTCGATACATTTGATCCTGAAAGGGAGGACGAGGACGAGAATAAAGATGATCAACAGCCCAAGGTTTGCCAGGATGTCCATGAAAATCACCATGTGCCCATCAAAATAAAACCGAATTGGTTTCTGATACCAGATTTGTGGTTAAGGGGTTTAATGAATTCCTTTTTGAGGGGATATAAAAAGTGATAATCACGGTAGTGTTAAGGCCACCCATCCTTTCTAGTTACCCGATCAGTTCCTTCACTATAGGAAGCTATTTATTTAACCTATACGGTAAAAACCAACATAATATAAAAAGATGGTTGTCCGGGAAAATGGTAAAGGATCTGACAAAAACTATCAATTCGTTACGGTGCATTGCCGTAGAACGCTGCAGGGATAGGCTCGATCAGGCCGCGCAGAAAGCCAAAGGCCTCATCAGGAACGGACAACTGGTGGAGAAAAAAGAGAACCCTCCGTGTGGAGAAGAACAATATGGAGTTACCTCTCTTATGAAACGCAAACACGGTTTATGAAGGAGGGAATATGATAGAGGAGAAAACACTGCTACAGCAGATACGGGATAAAGAACAGGAATTTTCCAAAAAGATTGAAACAGTAAAACAGGAAACTGACGCACAAATTGCAGCCGCCGGAAGTGAGAGGGAAACGGTAATACATGAGGCGGTGACATCAGGAAAAAATTCCGCTAAAGAACTATACCAAAGGGAACAACAAACGACAGAAATCGAGATTGACCGGATGAAAAAAGTGGCGGAATCCGAAACAGAAACAGCTTTAATAAAAGGGAAAAAAAATCTCAATCCTGCAGTTGACAAAATCATAGGTTATGTGACCATGGAGTAAGTCCTGATAGCCGTTTTGGAATTCTATGCTCCAGAAGATGAAAAAAATCCAGGTAATAGGGCCGAAAAAGGAGTTTCCCCAGGTTGTTGACCTGTTATACAAGGAAGGAACTATTCACCTTGAAGATGTCTGCAGATCGGTCAGCGAAGAGGAGATTCATCTAACCAAGGTGGAAAAGGAGAAAACTGCAGAAGTCGCAGAAATTTTAAGCAAAATTTCCGGAATCCTGACTACTCTACCACGAATCCAGGATGATGCAACCGCCCAAGAGGCAGTTTTTCATCAGTTGCAGAATAAGACCAGGGATGAAATAATTCTGTGGGCAAAAGATGTAATCCATGAGCTGGAATCCGTCACAAAAAATCTTGCAACCAGAAAGAGCGAATTGAAATTATCTATTACCGCTCTGGACAGGTACGCAAAAATTCTCAATATTATTCAACCAATGGAGCGGGAACTCCCTGTTCTCGAGAACTATGAAGTGACTATTCTCCTGATACAGAAACAATTCGAGGAGGTATTACACCTTATACGAGAGGAAATGGAGAAGATTACCGGGGACCGGTTTGAAATGACATCAACTTCAGTAGATGAGGAGACGCTGGCCACCCTCATGATCTTCCATAAACGATATTCCCAGCAAGTCCACGCATTTATCTATTCTGTTAACGTTAACGAAGTCCGCCTCCCGCAGGAATACATAGGTAAGCCGTTTTACGAGATGTTTGCCCAGATTGAGACAAATAAGATCCAAAAAACAGAAGAAATGAAACTGATTGACGAAAAACTTGCCGGTCTTTCCGTTGCATGGTACCAGGAACTCGTGATGCTGAAAAAAATGTTTGAGGATATCGGCGGGGAACTGGAGGAATTCAATAAATTCGGCTGTTCTGAATTCGCCTTCGTTGTTATGGGATGGATCCCGAAAAAATTTCTGGCGCGGGTGAAAGAGGCCGTAAAGAATGCTTATGACGATAGGGTTGTCATCCAGGAACTGGTTGTAAGCTCAGAAGAGATGGAGAAAGCACCCACCTTTTATGATAACCCCCGATGGGTGAAGCCTTTTGAATTTATCATGAAACTGGTCCGACCGCCCATGTATAGTGAGATTGATCCCTCTCCCATCCTTGCGATCTTTTTCCCCATTTTTTTTGGTCTGATGGTAGGGGACATAGGATACGGGCTGGTCATCTTTGCCTTCGCGCTGATAATTAAGAGAAAATTCAGGGCAATGGAATTTGTACAAAATCTCACAGATATACTCATCATATCCTCAATACCTACAATTATTTTCGGATTTCTGTTCGGAGAATTTTTTGGCGATTTCGGGGAGATGATGGGCTGGCTGCACCCGGTATATTTCCTTGGAGTAACCTGGAACCGGATGGAAGCAATAATACCCATGCTTATCTTGGCCATAGTCATAGGGGTGATCCATGTTTTTTTAGGACTTATCATCGGGATTATCAATGAAATTACCCGAAAAAACAAAAAACACCTCTCAGAAAAAGTAGGAATGCTGCTCGCACTTTCGGGGCTTATCGCCATAATCGCCCTTGCCCTTGAGATGATTCCGGCGTGGACTCTATACCCGACGGTCACTATTGGGATCATTGCACTCATATTGCTTATTTATGGTGCCGGTGCCATGGGTCCTATGGAGATCATGAGTACGGTGGGAAATATTCTGTCATATGCCCGACTGATGGCAATTGGTCTGGCGTCGGTAATTCTTGCTTTCGTGGCCAATAAGCTCGGTGGAGAGATGGAAGTCCTCGCTGTAGGGATTCTCATTGCCGTCCTCCTTCATGCGCTGAATATCGCTCTTGCTATGTTTTCCCCCTCAATCCACTCGATGCGACTGCATCTGGTAGAGTTTTTCTCAAAATTCTATGAGGGCGGGGGCACGGTATACAAACCTTTCAAAAAAGAGATGTAAAAGGAAATTTAATTTCCCTGACAGCGGGATACTTAAGGTTACGGAATGGTTATGGAGATTTTTTCTTTGCCGCTTTTTTCTTTCTCTCGATAATAGTTTTCACTTTCTTTAGCCGGAAAAGATCCTCTCTTTCACGTTCCTCAATGGCGTTTTTGATATATTTTGCCTGATTTTTCAACTCAGGAATCAGGATCTGCTCAAGGGCATTCACCCGCCGCCTGTTCATCTGTATTTCAGCACCAAGCCTTCTCATAGCAGTTTCTGTTTCAGCAAGTCCTATAAGAAGATCAATTTCGGCTTCAAATCGCTCTGCGGTCTCGTCAATTCTCCCGCTCGTCGATATAATACCGTATCCTCTTTCCAGCATGCTTTTTGAGACCCGTTTTTTCTCGATAACCGGGACAGGTACGCCCATAATGTTTTTTCCGCTGATATCCACGGTAATTGCTCTACGGGTGGCAAAGGAGGCGGATTTCAAGGTTACCGGGTCGTCAACGGCTTGGGCAATCAGGAGAGCCATGTCGGCGGAACGGGAAACCTCTTCAAGTTCTCCCCTTGAATTTGAAACGGTGGTTAAGATTTTAAAAAATTCCTGAATAAGTGCGTCCATTTTTTCCCGCAGAAGATCCCGGCCCTGCTCGGCAAGTTTTATCTGGGCCTTCGTTTTCATCAGCTCCATTCTTGTCGGCTTTACCTGCTCCATACCTCATCCTTCCTTCATTTTATGCGCAGGATGATATTTTTTAATAAAATCCCGTTTGATCCGCTTGAGCTCATCCTCAGGCAGGATGGCAAAGAGATCCCAGGCAATCGAAAGTGTCTGTTCTATGGAACGTTCTTCGTTTCCTTGCGATATAAATCGTTTTTCAATCTCATCTGCAAACTTCAGGTATTTTTTATCCATTTCCGTGAGCGCTTCTTCCCCGACGATTGCGACGAGCCTCCGGAGATCTCTTCCATAAGCATACGATGCATAAAGCTGATCGGCAACACCCCGGTGATCTTCCCGTGTCTTTCCGGGGCCGATCCCAAGGTTCATGAGCCTCGAAAGGCAGGGAAGTGCGTCGACTGGCGGGTCAGCACCCCGACGAAACAGGTCCCGGGAGAGCACGATCTGTCCTTCGGTTATATACCCTGTCAGATCAGGGACCGGGTGGGTAATGTCATCGTCAGGCATCGTCAGGATGGGTATCTGGGTGATAGATCCGGTTTTGCCTTTCAACCTGCCTGCACGCTCGTATATAGAGGCAAGATCGGTATACATATAACCGGGATACCCCCGCCTGCCAGGTACCTCTTCGCGTGCCGTGGAAATCTCACGGAGGGCTTCGCAGTAGTTGATCATATCAGTCAGGATCACCA
>Ga0209777_10005201_pt1 | contig 15110 bp, 15 predicted proteins | sample FrelakmetHBP12HB_FD_187147 | JGI IMG/M metagenome (GOLD analysis project Ga0209777, IMG submission 187147) | Freshwater lake sediment microbial communities from the University of Notre Dame, USA, for methane emissions studies -HBP12 HB (SPAdes)... | ecosystem: Environmental > Aquatic >... | reverse complement strand
CCCCTACAATGTATTTGTACAGGGACCCTTATCTAGTCCTATAAGTACATGTAGTCATGCTTATTTCTCACAGGTACCCGGAGATATTGGGTTATGGAGAGCCGGAGTAGGAGATACAGCAGCTCAACAGGTACTTGGTACAGTTGACGGTTATACCTATGCAATACCCCTATTCGCAGTTACACGTCGTAATACGAGCGCATATGAATCCGGTATACGGTCAAATGGAAATGCAAAAACATTATCAAATTATCTTAGTGGGTATGCCTCCGACAGGCCTGATAACCTATATAATAATTGGATAGTAGCAACAGATATCCTGGATATGCGTCATAAAGTTTCTCCATCGGATAACATGAAAGAAATTGCTGAAGACGCTTTTAAAAAACTTATTCGTGGAAAAACTCGTAGTGTAATGGCAGAACAAATAAACGGTGAAGACCGCTTTGGAACTGTTCTTGTTCAAGCGGATGCCATAAGTAGTAGTTCAACCCCTCCAGGTGCATCCACAATTGCCGCAGGGGATGGTCTCAGAAGAGCGTTTACAAATGCTGAAATTACACAGACTGAAACCATAGCTTATAAAACAATAAATGATAAACTTCCAGTTCCGGGAATCGCATGGGCTGCAAATGATACAGTTACTTTATCATTACCCATAAGTTCTGTAGCATACCCATATGGAAGTCAAATTACAGGGGTTCAACAGATTTATAGCCGTAATATCATTACCGGTGCGTATACACCATTGGTTATTGGACCTGGAAATGATTATACCTTATCGACGCTTCCGTCAAACTCTCTGACAATTACCATATTGGGTACGTCATCTTTATTTGGGACTACTTTCCCAATTTATATTGAGTATACAATACAAATGGCCGCAGGACAAGGTGGGTTCACGGCTGTACCGGAACAAATGCTTGAATTTCGTAGCAGCGTATCTAAAACGACAGCCTTTGCTCTTCCCGATGCAGATATCAGGGTAAGAACATCAGCACCTGTAATAACTACGGATGGAACGAAATTTAACATGTTATCCAATCGTGGTGGGAATGAAACACAGCCCTATGACTTTGGTCAGCAAATGACCTATCATGCTCTTGGAACTGGTGCCACTACGGTTCAGGTTCCACGAAATGTAGGGGGTATTTATCCGGATGGCTTCCCAATTTTAGGAGTTATTAGTGCAAAAGTAGATACAACGTATTGTACTATATCATCTGTTTCTCGTGACACCAATAATTATACTGTAAACTTAGGAACGGCAGTAGCTATTGGTAAAGATGTTGAATTAGGCCTGTATACCGGTGGTAAATTTTTTGAAACTAATAAACAAGGAAGAGGAATTGTAGAAACCTATGAGATGGCTGAACTCAGACCTATTGAGGCGGCTAATGGGTCACGGGTAGATTTTCATGTTGATAGTACTACAAAAGCCATTCTTGGAATAGCATCCGGTTACAATAAGAATGGGGTAGGTATCGCGTATGTTAATGGAGTACAAACGACTCTCGTAACTAAAAACAGTGACCTACCTAAAGACAGTACCAAATCGGTTGCTACACTTACGTTTTCTTCCGGTGGCGATGCTCCAGCCGGAGCTCTGATTGAATTCCCTCTTTTAATGAAAAGTGCGGTAAATTATTCAGAAGAATATACATTTTTTTATAATACGATTCCATATCAGGGATTATTGGATTCTACGGTTACCGGGTCTATTGAAGGGGTTGGACCGGCCATTACCACTACGTCAGGGTCTGGAGCAATAACAAATCTTACTTATACGATTGGAATGGCATTGTTTAATGATACAACAGTTGTACGTGGATTAGGAACAGAGTGGTTATCAAATGTAAGAGCGGGTTATGTTATTCATAATGATGCTACGCCCCAGAAAGACTATGTTATCTCCCAAGTTGCAGCGGATGATGTTTTATACCTGACCGGTGGAACGGACATGTCATCCACAAGTATGGGTAATAATTATACAATAACTGCGAAAGACAAACCATTTTTTATAGAAAGAAATATTATAGACCGACTTCCTACGCTTCTTTCAGAAAATGATTCAAGTGGGGTTAACGGCTATATAACTACTACAGGAAATTATAATAACGCATACCCAGTTCTGAATACAAAAATAGTAGCGGATGTACAGGATATCACGACACTTACACCGAATACAGTAATTATAGGTGTTAACACGGCTGACCGTGGAAGGTCGACTGTTAATATACCGGATGCTCCTCTTGGTTTAGGAAATTTAGGGGTACAATTTGAAAATTTAGATAACATATCTACTTATCAGAAGTCCTATCAAACCTATATCCTAAATAAAGATAATTCTGGTAAGCTATACCTCATGGTTGTTGGTACAGAGACAGGTAATGATGATTACGAACAGTATTTAAATGAAAAATCGAACAGTGACTCGGTAGATATCTTTGAACTTCCTGGACGACCCCTTACGAATCGGAGACTTATTTAATGAAAATGGTATCTGATTACCTTCGTAAAATAGCCGGCCAGATAGAAGAAACCGGAAAAAAGGCTAAACTTCATATTGAGGGTATTAAAATCTTTTTTAAAGCCCCAGACCCTAGGCATCCATCTACGGAAGAGGCTTTAACTAAAGAGAAGGAAAAGTTTACCGAGGCCAATTTTCAGTGGGTTGCATACCAGGTTTTATTTACTGTAGAGCCTGATAAAGAGAACTACTATGTTTATAGTACCCCATTAGAATCTAACGGGGATGCGAAAGAACCCGCTATAGTGTTTGATTCAGACTCAGCGTGGTCTGGAGCTCATAAAAATACCCCTTCTAATAATTATACCCCTGGAGATGTTGTTAGGTCCTTTCCGCAACTTTTAAAAGGACCCCTATTACCAAAAGAGGGTTCAGGGCCGGAAAAATTTGGTCAGGTCCTATATATAGGTGCTAAAAAAAGCGATATAGGTAAACGACCCTATTCCTCCTCAGAATTCAAAAGATTATTCGATAACGATTTTTATGTAGTTTTAGACTCAGCGACAAAAGAACTTCGAAATCCCTTCGGAAAAACTATCGGAATTAAGCATTAAAAAGGACTTTAATCATGCTAAGAATACCATTACCTAAAAAAATAGAAAAAACGATTGAAGAGAAGACAAAATATAACAGGCCTGATAAAAAACAGGAACTTAAAAAAATAATTCAGGATGTTTCAATGGAACTTAAAAAGAAATCTTCTGTAGATTTATATAGAGCCGCGGTTAGATTAGCTTCGGAAAAATTAAAATCATTTGATGAATCCGAATACGATACTGGTGGGTTTGATATCATGAAGCAGGTCGTTAAGCATCCAAAACCAGTAAAAAAATCAGAAATTAAGCTAAGTTCTCTTACTCATAATTCTACATTAAATGATAAAGAGCCCACATGGTCGGATGTAGATAAGACGTCGTTACCCCGTAATGCCTTCGCTGAACAAGGAGAAGAAGGAAAAAAGTCCTCCTGGAAGTATCCACATCATTATATTGTTGGTGGTACTAAGAATGACGACGGAATATACGAATCCGGGGATATGTTTTTACATAAGGGTGGATTAAATGCTGCATGGGCGGCCGCTAATGGGGCGAGGTCTGGACAAAAAGCTAGTCATGCGGTTATATCCCATTTGCAGGAACATAAAAAAGCACTCGAAAAGTAAATCCTGCTAAATTTTCTATTCTAATCTCAACGATTCCAACACGATACATTTTCTTGTTTAATTTTCTATCTCTATTTTATACCATCTATTATGAGTTTTGAAGAATATATGAAATCTCAAGGATTTAAACGTATCCTAGGCAGGACTGGGGAGTTTGAATATATTCGAATGGAAACCTTTCCTTCTGGAGATATTTGTTATAAACTTTCGAACGAAATGCTATTAGGTTATTACTTGAAATATAAGGATGAAAAGTCATTTAACGTTCTTTGGAAGGAATGTTCAAAAAATATTTTATAGTTGGCACGGTTATCGCAACATTATAAGGCATAGTGCTTATAATAAATAGAAAGATAACCGTGACGGACAAAGATGACCAAAATCATAGGACAATCCTGTCTTATTGGACAAATCTGTCTATCACATAACAGAAGAGGTGCTTCATGTCTAATGTTAAACTAACTTTCGTGGGAACCGGTTCTGCTTTTGCAAAAAAGAACTATCAGAATAATCTTCTTATTGAAAACTGCACAGAAAGCTTACTCATTGATTGTGGTAGCACAGCGTTTCGGTCCTTAGCAGAAATGAAAAAGAACCCCGCTAGCATACAAAATATTTTTATATCCCATCTTCATGCCGACCATACAGGAGGACTAGAGGAGCTAGCATTTTTAACCTACTTTGTATTCAGACCAATGGCCCGAAAACGGTTTGAGGAACTCTATAAAAAATTGGATACAGAAGGAAAACTTGAAGAACCCGTATTATCGGAATATAATCGTCTTTTAAAGAATAAAGAGGATGATTGGAAACCCACTATTATCTCTACCATTAATGTCCTTAATAATCTATGGGATAACTCATTAAAAGGCGGCCTGAATAGCATACAGTATCAGTTGACTCTCATGGAGGATTATTTCAAGACAGAAGCTTTAGTACACAATGATAAACGACATGCGTCCTTTTCAAAATGCGGGCTTAGATTTGAATTGATACGATCAGACCATATTTACATTGAAAAAAAGTTTGACGTGCCTTCTTACGGCCTTATAATTGAAAATCCTACCACAAAGAAGCAGATTCTTTATACGGGTGATACTAAATTCGATTATGATACCTTCCAATGGCCTTTTAAAAGCTGTGACACCATCTTTCATGATTGCCAGCTATTCGACCAACCTGCCTCTGTCCATGCCACCTACAATGAACTTAAAGGCCTTCCATCGGAGATTAAAGCTAAGATGTGGCTCATGCACTATGGGGACAATTTTGAACAATTCGACCTGAAAAAGGATGGGTTCAAGGGCTTCGTGAAACAGCACCAGGAAATGGATTTTGAGGAGGTATAAAAATTTACCATTCATTACTTTCATATTTATTTTATTTTGGGTTACAGGTTTAGTAATTTTTCCATCTGCATGGATTGTGGTTTTCTTGATGAATAGCTCTTTGAAATCTTAAGAAATCAGGCTCTGTCTATCCCCTTTTAAAAAAGGAAGGTAACCAATGTCCGATTTACCCGTTGTTCAATTTCCGGAGTTTATTTCTGGAAGTCTTTCTTGGGAAGATTTTATCAAGAAGATATCTTTGATATCATCCATCAAGTCAGCCTACCCATTACTAACTCCTAATAAATTTGCCGATATGTTTGCCCTTCTCGAGGCTAAAGACATCCGTGTTGCTGAAGTATATCTCAATCCAATGTCCTATAGTGATGTGAGAAAATGGGGAAGGGATGTTCTCGATGTAGAGACCCGTAAGGAATGTCTGCAATTGGGAATAATGTCCATGGTGTGGGGAGCATCTATTATTGTAAGCACCAAGATTCCCAATAATACTGTCCTTTTTTTATCAGAAAAAGAACAGAATAGTGGAGTTCTGTTACAATATAAAGATGCTTCAATACCGGAATCCAAAGAACTCCTTAGATGCTACGAAGAACTGACAAGGATGTCTTCTGAACTTCAATCTGTGTTGAGAAAGGCATCTGAATCGATTTATAATATGATGGATGTAATAGAATCTATGGAGAAAAATTATAAAATTAAAACTATTTAACTTTTTTAGGGAGTTTCCCATAAAAAAGCATTGTTAAGATGGCAGAAAAGATGCCTGTTAAAAAATAAGGATGATTTACAGAAGCCTGATTTCTTTTTGATATTTCGGACCTCAGTGGTTCTGAAATTATAAGCCTTGTTAAAGAAAAAACAGGGAATTAATCACTCTTTATATCAAAAAGAATCGTATAATGTATTAACAATGGGGGGATTATGGGAAAGAAAAAAGTTTCTGCTAAAAATAAATCTTCAAATTTTAAAAAAGGAATGCGATACAAAGTTATCACAAGAGATTGGAAAGGTACTTATGAAAAAAGTCCAAAAGGATGGGCGCTATTTGAAGGAGAAGATAAAATAAGCACGGGTCAAGATTGCTTTGCTACCGTATTCTCGAAGGGTAAAAGCACGAAAAAGATGTCTGGTCAAGAAATTTACGATATACATGAATTATTACTATGTGGAGAAGATGTAGAAGGTTACGACCTGGATGCAAAAGAGGATAGTATTTTAATAGAGGCAGCGGCGGCGGGACGCTAGGGAAGCCAACCGCACTTCCTTACAACACAGCGAGTGCTGGTATATCTTGTAAAATATAAGGAGCTGAAACCTAATAAAATTAGTATAATAAGGGAAAGGGCATTATGGATAGTTCAGATTTTTTTAAAGGGCATTGTAGCATTTGTAAAGAGCCTTTCGAGATTTGTCTAATATCAGAATGTATGGACGATATAGATATGGTAGAATGCGAAGAGGAAGTTCATGCCCTTTGCAAGAAGCATATAAAGGATTTCGACCCTGCTATGATGCTTGATGAGAATGAAGAATTTTTAAAGAAGGAATATTGTCCCTTATGTAATGGGACAATAAAAAAGGAACCTATAGAACAATCCATATTGGATATGGAAAAATTCCCCCTAACCAATTTACAGAAGAATATGGTTAAGTATCTTCACGAAAATATAGATGGGTTAACCAAATTTTTGAAATAGGGTGAACCGTTAATCTATCTAAATATAGGAACTAAAATGCAACAATTTGTCGGGGTCCCATCCTGCTATCCACAACTCGTAGAATTACGAAAATCAAAAACCACAGCCTTTAAACAAAATAAGCATCTAAAAGAAACAACCAAACTTAGGTACTACCAAGTAATAGGTTCCCTTCATATGCTCATGTTAGAAAGAATGGTACTCGGAGATTCTACGGGGTTAGGAAAAACCATTATTTTTATTGCTGCCCATACGTGGATACTGGATAAAAACCCAAATGTTAAGGTACTGGTGGTTACTAATAAATCCGCTACATCCCAGTGGCAGGAAGAATATGAAAAATTTACGAATGGGATAACAGTAAGAATTATTGCAAATGAGTATAATGGTTTAACCGGGTATAATGCCCGTAAACTACAATATGAACAATTTAAAGAGCACGTCATGATAGTAGGGTATGCTACCATTAGAAATGAGTATGAAGCAATCCGTGAGGCACTGGGCAATGAAAATTATGTAATCTGCTATGACGAATGTTTTGAATATCATACCCCCATAATTTTAGAAGATGGAACTACTGAATTAATAGGAAAAATTGTATCGCAAAAAAAACAAATTAAAGTTTTATCATTTAATAAAACGACTAATAAAGTGGAGTCAAAAAAAGTGATTAGTTTTTTTAGGACTCCTATGACTGAATGGCTTATAATAAAAGGAAAAAGAACAAATTCATCCATATGCTCACCGAATCATAAATATATAACTATAGATGGGGAGAAACATGCATCTGAGCTTAAAGTTGGAGATACAATTTATGGTGTTGATAGGGGGTACTCGGATACACAGAAGCAGATAATTTTAGGGTCTATACTTGGGGATGGAGGAATTGCTAATTACAAGCAATTTATAAATGATAAACCTACTGGAATGGTGCTAATGCAATCCAGTAAAAAGTCCCAATACATATTTTTTAAAACACAAATTTTATCAGAGCACATAGAAAGGGTATGGAAACAAAAAGAAGGATGGAATAGGTATCCAGTTTGGTATATATATACTTATTCTAATCCCATAATGTTAAACTATTTAAAAAGTATGGGGATAGTTAATACTAATGGTAAAAAACAGATAACAAGAAAAGTGCTAGACTCTTTATCCCCAATCGGAATAGCTATATGGTACTGCGATGACGGGTCTTTTTGTAATAATAGAATGATTTCATTAAATACCCAGTGCTTCACAAAAAGAGAAAACAAAATTATTATAGACTATTTTTTAGAAAAATGGGGTATTGAATTTAAGCCATGTGTAGATAAATGTAAAAAAAATGGGAACCTTCATTACATCCGTACCGGCGTAGAGGGAGTAGAAAAATTTCTCCGTATTATATCTCCGTACATTCCAAAAAGTATGGGATACAAAACTAATTTACCGTGTGGTTCTTTCTGGGATAGTTACTATGAGAAACCATTCTGGGATACGTATACTGATGAAATAGAGATATGTGAAAAGAAAAAATTTTCAAAAGGTACCTTTGCAAAATTTAAATATAATATAGAGGTAGAAGATAATCATAATTATTTTGCTGGAGGGGTCCTTGTTAGCAATTGTGTTGCTTTTAAGAATCGAAAAGCAGATACCCATTTCGCCGCATCATATCTTTCTGAGCATGCAAAACGGGTTTATGGGTTATCAGCTACTATCATTAAAAATGGCTTAGAAGAAGTTTATGGAATTTACGCGGTAATAGTTCCTGGGCTATTTGGAAGAATAACTAAGTTTAAAGATACCTATTGTCAACAAAAAATGATGCGACTGGTGATAGGTGGTAAGCCCCGAATGATACCAAAAATTACGGGGTACAAAAATCTTGCCCAATTCAAGCAGGTATTAGACCCTTACTTTTTAATACGAAGAAAAGAAGAAGTCGCAACAGAACTCCCAAAATTAATTTCCAAAAAAGTTGTACTTGAAATGTACCCTGAACAGAAAGCCCTATATAAGCAGGCACTGGCTGGTATCATTTATGAAGAAAAAGTAAAACAGGAATTTTTTGAAATTTCTGATAAAATAAGACAGGGGTCTGCAACTGATAAGGATTTAGAACTATTTAAAGTACGAAAAGAAAAATATGATAAGTTCTCAACTGAAGAGGGTAAGAAAAGGGGCAAATTAGCTGCATTAACATATTGCCAGATGATAAGTAATGGTCCAAGCCTGGTAAATCAACCAGGAGAATCCTCCAAAGAAGATGAATTCCTTCGTTTAATGAAGGAGGAATTATTAACTGAAAAAGTTATTCTATACACACGATTCGCGTCCGGCATTCCATCTTTAGAAGTTGTATGTGAAAGAAATAGAATAGCATACGTGAAAATTACAGGTTCGGATAGCGATTCAGAACGACAAAAAGCTAGGCATAAATTTCAGAATGACCCCAATTGTAACCTCATATTTATTACTAATGCAGGAAGTGCTTCTTTAAATCTTCAGTCCGCGGGTTGTATCATATTCTATGATACTCCGTGGTCGTATGGGGACCTGGCTCAGACCATTGGGAGGGCTCAACGTATTGGAAGTATTAAGGACCATATTCTTTTACTTCATTTGGTCAATAAAGGGAGTATAGATATGAGAGTTATCAATAAAGTAACGGATAAAAAAGACCTGAGTGACCAGATACTAGGAGATACTGCAGAAGGTGCTTTAGATTTCACAAGTACGGAAGCAAACGTAGTTGATGATTTATATTCAGGACTTTTAGAAGATGCTAATAAATAATATAAGAGGTACCAATATGGAATGCCCACAATGTAATAAATTTTATACCGATAAAGAACTGTCTAATTTTATAGACCGGTCAAATTATAAACATGACTCATGTATAAAATGTGACTGTGATGGAATTCTTGCCATAATCAATAGAAATCGACTATCCACGACTGAATTAAGTATAGAGAATACAAAGAATGGATAAAATTAAAGAACAAGAAGAATTAGATAGATGTAATAGGTACTTTGATAAAGTGGAATCTATTTTTCAGCGTTTTCATGATGACTTTAAAAAAACAACAGTTACTGTTATAAATATCGACGAATGGGAATTTCTTTGGAATCATATAAAAGGATTGAACAATATATTTATCGAACATAGTAGAAATTGTAAGGGGGCAAAAAATGAAAATAAACAATTTACCTAATAAAATAAAAATATTTGATACAGTTTTCAGAATAAAATATGTGGACAGGTTGATGACTGACTCCGGTGGGTACATAAGGGGAACAGTCCATTATATATCTGGAGAAATAGAGATATCGTTAAAAGACCACAAAAATTGTGATAGATGTGAAACCTTAATATGGAGAACCCTTTGGCATGAAATCTTCCATGCTGTGCTTGATGCAATTCATAGGGATTATAATACATCTAGCGAGACCAGTAAAGAAGACCTGGTTTGTATGCTTTCCTCCGCTGTTAATACTATATGCTTTGATAATGGAATAAGTTTTAAATCGGAGAACATAAATGGCTGATGTATGCCCACTATGCGGTGGAAGCGGTAAAAGGATATTTAAGTCAATACACGGACAGACTGAAATGCCAAAAACGTCCGTACAGTGGTGTCTATGTACTAAATCCCGTATTGTATCCGATTCCCCCGATTGTAGGCTACTGGCATACCTTGGAGATGCATACCCTGAAAAAATAAATAAAGAATTAGTGCTGGATATTAATGACCTGGGTAAAAATCCGAATCTATTAATTACCGGTCATTTCGATACTTTTAGGCTGAATATAAAAGGTGTAGTTATGAACTACCGATTTCATCCATCCCAGCCTAGAATTTATTGCTGTTATGCTATAGACCTTCTTAGAAATTTTTATGTAAAACAAGAAGAATTTAGTATGTCTGATGTAGAGCAATTTGAATTATTGGTTTTTTCCCTTGGAACGAAAGAAAAAAACTTACAGTTGAATACAGTAATTAATCAGGTTGTGTATTCCCGGCTAAAATGTAGAAGACCAACATGGGTATATATGCCGACGGTACAATTAAACGAGTGTATTCAAGAATACTCATCGGAGTTAGAAGAACATTTTAAGCAGTATAAAAAAATACGAATAGAAGCTGACGGGATTATTACTGATAGGTCCCAGTCAAAAAATGAGGCAACCAATTTTTCATTATGAAAAGAATATTTCGCTCTATAATCAACATAAAAAAATCAGGTAATCCAACTATCAGTCCGGAAGAACTGGTACAGAATTATAAATTATTTATTTCCAGTAAGATACGGGCAGAAGACCCTTCCTTTATTAAACTCTACACATGGGTAGAAGCCCATTTTAGGACCTATCGAGAATTACCCTCTATTGAACTTCTCTATGAGAAAGCAGCCGGGGACCCCGCAGTAATGTCTAGCTTAGAAGAGATAGCTACACAGATACCTTACATAAAAACTGATTATAGGGCTATTTTAAAAGAAAAAGCGGACCAACAAGGTAGCGAAGATTTCAGAAGTATTCTAACAAAAACATGGCAAGTTGTCAGCTCCGGGTTAAAACTTAAAAAGAAAGAAATAAAAGGGATAGTTCCGGCGATTGAATATTTTAGTTCAGAATCACGAAAATTCAGGATAAACGCTACAGGAGTAAAAACAGAGAGTCAAATTAGGAGTGTTGAGGATAATAAAGAAGTCATAGAAAATTACGAGAAAAGAAAAAAGGACCCTATTACAAACTGGGGGCTGTTTTCTTTTTTAGAACGTATGGATGACTGTTTTCGTGGGGTAAAATTAGGTGAATTAATGGTTATTGCGGCTTTCGTAGCACAGGGGAAAACAACCTTCGCTGCTAACCTGGCCTATAATGGAATTATGCAGGGATTAAACGGTATGCTAATAGCCATGGAAATGAACTTTACTGAAATGAGGGACTTTATTTACACCCTCCATACTAGTAACCACGAATGGTACGACCATCCTAAATATAAAAATTTATGCGGAAAAATATCCTATGAAAAAGTGCTCTATGGGGAATTGGACCCCCTTGAATTTGAATTTTTTCAGGCGGCTGGAAATGACTTTTCTACTAAGCCAGGATTTGGGGAATTACACATTTTTCAACCGACGGATAACATGACCCCATCCCGGCTTGAAATGGAACTACAAGACCGACAAGCAGAGATGTCTGAACGTGGAAAATCCCTAGATTTTTTAATAGTCGATTATGTAGGGCTCATGTCTCAAGATAAAAATGAACGTTATGGAGACTTTAATACGGATTTAAATAACATAATTAAAAGATTAAAAACGATGGCTATTAATTTTAATAATGGGAAAGGATTGCGTGTCATTACCCCTTTCCAGGTTAATCGTGAAGGATGGAAAGACGCGGTAAAAAATGACGGCGTTTATAAATTAACTGCTCTTTCTAATGCTAATGAAGGGGAACGTGCAGCAGACCAGGTCATAAGTCTTTTTATTGCTGACGAAAATAAAAATTCGGGCATTATGAAAATAACTTGTTTAAAGAATCGCCGTGGGAAGCAATTTGCTCCTTTTGAAGCCTGCATAGATTTTACATCCAGACGTTTACGGGATGTTATTGAAAAGAAACCGGACGGAGCCCCGGCCGATGACATGCAAATCAATGAAATTCCATTAGATACATGATGACGATACTCAATTTTATATACCCACTTATTGGGGTCTTACTTTTCTTTTGCATTGTAGCAAGAGAGGTATCATTTAAGAAAGAAAAAAGTCTGTATTTTGTAATTCTTTTCTTTTATACCTTTGCATGGCCCGCTATACTTATATCGGGAGAATCATGAAAAAGCCAAGATACGTTATCCGGGTAAAATTAAGAGACAAATGGAAGTTCGCCTGTGCAATCGAGGGGAAGTATATTTTACATCAATTACGGGAAGAGGCCAAAGTAATGTTTCACTGCTATGATACCGCTACCGGGGTGGAGATAAAAAAAGAATGAAAGACCCAATTAAATTAAAAGACCTCATCATTAGTAAAATAGATATGTCTAAACTTATGATGGACTATAACGTCAGCTTCATATATAGCCCTGAAAATGCATCAGAAGTTCAGTACAGATGCCCTTTCCATGGGAAGGATAATAAACCATCGGCCCGGTTTTATCGGGGCACAAATTCTGCCCATTGTTTTAAATGCAGAAAAACATGGAACCCCGTGTCTTTTATTATGGACAAGGAGAATTTCAATTTTATTCAATCCGTAAACTACCTTATAAACCGGTATAATATAGACACGTCATCCATTTCTGATGACCCGGAATTTAAGAACCCCGAGTCAAAACCGGTTTCCAGGGCAGACGTGAAATTATTATCCATAAAAAATAGTATCCGGGAATATAGGGGTAAAATACCGCTTGAACGATATCGGGCATTATGCTTTGCTTATTATACAATATCCTTTAAAAAGTATAATAATGAAAGTATAATAAAGGACATCGAAAAATTAGAATCAAAGATTAGGATAAATAATAATTATGAATAAAATCGTAAGTATCGGTCTAACTGAATTTTTAGAGGATAATGTGAAAGAAATTACTTCCACCATGAAATGGATGGAAGGTAAAGAAATGCGGTTGATTAAAAGTATTGAGGAACTAAAGGACTTCGTAGATAAAGCCATTAATATAAAATTATGCGCTGTTGATACGGAAACCACAGGTCTTAATACCAGGACTCGTAATGGTTCCCCCACAGATAAGCTAGTTGGAATTAGTATGTCTTACGATACTAATATAGGTGTGTATGTACCTATAAACCATCAGGCTGGCCCGGAGTATAATTTACCGGAAAAAGAAGTTATTGAAGAAATTAAAAGGCTCTGTGCAAGTTGCACCACTATATACCATAATTCTAAATTTGACCTGCAATTTTTTAAAAATTATGGAATTATTATTACAGACCACAATTTATTTGAAGACACACAAATTCTTGCCCGCCTTTATGACTCAGGACAGAAAGAGATAGGTTTAAAGCATCTATCTAATCTCCTTCTAAATCAGCACATGATAGAATATACGGATATAGCTAAGGATGCTAAACGATTTGACTTTGTCCCACCGAATGTGGGGTACTTATATGCTGCTTCAGATGCCATTTGTACGCTTGGCCTTTTTCAATTTTTTATGAGTCAAAATATTATAAAAGGACAAATGGCTGTGTACCGCTTAGAAAAAAGGCTCGTACCTGTTGTTATGGAAATGGAAGCTAATTTGGTTATGGTCGATGTCCCATACCTTTTAAAATTAAAAGCTGACGTAGAAAAACGTATAAAAGAAATAGAGAAAACTATACATAAATTGGCCGGTAAAGAATTTAACGTAGCGAGTTCCCAACAATTAGGAAAACTTCTTTTTGATGAACTAAAATATGAATACCCCAGTAAGGAACGAACAGCAAGTGGGCAGTATAGCACGGATAGTGCAACATTGGGAAAGATAGCCGACCAATATCCAATTGTAGGGAGTATCATTGAATTTCGGGAATTAGAAAAATCTCTTGGAACCTATATAAAAAATCTTATTACGAATCACGACGAAAATAATCTTATTAAATTCAGCTTTAATCAATCCGGGACTGATACGGGTCGGTTCTCTTCTCCAGGCGGGCGTGGAATTGATGAAGATGGGTATTGCGGGGTTAATGCTCAAAATATCCCATCAAATTATGACCCGAGTGTCCCTGATATACGAAAAGCTATCATAGCCCGACCGGGTAGAAAATTAGTTTCCGTAGACTATTCAGGTGAAGAGTTACGAGTAGCAGCCAATTTATCCCGGGAATCAAAATGGATTGATGAGTTTTTAAATGGGGATGGAGATTTACATAAGAAAACCGGTCAGGTTCTATTTGGAAGAATGGATATAACGAAAGCAGAACGAGGGATCGCAAAAACTTTCAATTTTCAGATTCTTTATGGCGCCGGAGCCCGAGGATTGGCCCAGCAAGCTAAGATATCTGAAAATGAAGCTAAACGGTTATTAGCCAATTTCTTTTCCGGTCTACCACAATTAAAAAAATGGATAGATACCGAAGTTAAAAGGTCCAAAAAATCTAAAGAAGTAAAAACAGCTTTCGGGCGTATCAGACCATTAGCAAAATATTTTGAAACGGAAGATTTTGCTATGATAGCACATGGAGAACGCTGTGTAGCCAATTCACTAATTCAAGGCGCGTGCGCTGACATTATGAAAACAGCTATGGTACGAATTTATAATTGGATTCATAATAATAACCTTCAAGATGATATTAAATTGCTCCTAACTATTCATGATGAATTAATCTTTGAAATGCCTGAATCTAAAATGTCCGAATTTATAC
>Ga0209777_10005200_pt1 | contig 15113 bp, 14 predicted proteins | sample FrelakmetHBP12HB_FD_187147 | JGI IMG/M metagenome (GOLD analysis project Ga0209777, IMG submission 187147) | Freshwater lake sediment microbial communities from the University of Notre Dame, USA, for methane emissions studies -HBP12 HB (SPAdes)... | ecosystem: Environmental > Aquatic >... | reverse complement strand
TCCCTGGGTCATTCGATTGAGAGCCGTGGCAAGGGTTCCCGTTTCATCCTCACTGAACCACGGGATAACGTCCTGTCGCTCACCGCGGCTTATTTTTTCCGCCGCGCCAGTGATCTGTTTAATGGGCCAGCCCAAATCTCCGCTTAGAAGCGCTCCCATCACCGTGCCCACTACTGCCGCGATAAATACCGCCGCTATCGCAGTCCCCCACATCGTTCCTCTTATATCCTTAATCAGGTTCGCATCGTTAATTCGCTGCTGCAGCATGCCGAGAAAAAAAGTGTTCATCGTGAGAACAAGAAGCCCCATAACGGCAATGACGCATACAATCACCAGTAATACCTTGGCGGTTATAGGGATATTAAGAGGATGGCGGAGTTCCCACATAGCCGGGTTTTCCTTGAACAATTCTTCAGCTACCGGTCTAAGCGCGCGCTTGGTGATAAAAAAGAGAAAAGCAACAACGAAAATGATGCCGCTAAGAGACACTATTAACGTGTATAGCACCTCGTTCCAGGAGCGGTGCCATCCCACCCTTATCGCCACGGCAAGTCCGATGGCGCCAAGGCCTATAAACATTGCAACGCTGATTATTCCGACAACAGGGTATGACAAGGTTACGATCCTTGCGGCCTCGAATAATTTGGCATCTGGCTTTTCGCCCCTCTTCCGCATTCCCAGAAACTTCACTACCGGCACGAATCTGAAATGAAGGCGGAGACCTCCAACCAATAAAAGTACTGCACAGATCACGCAGTAGACGGAGAATGTGACCTCGAATGAAGAGCCAATGTTTTTAAGAACAGGGTAGCTTGCCAGCACAACGAAGGTCATCACAACCATAATCGTGCCAAGCACAACTATCAGCATTTTTACTTCTAATCGTTTTCCCATCTGTCATCTATTCCGTAAGTGATAAATGATGAGTGATGAATAAAGAGGAATCCCCGCTTATTATTTTTAACTCATCGCTCGTAACTTATCGCTTATCACTCATTATTCATCACTTTTTTTAAGCTCCACCTCGATATATGTGGTTGTTCCGGTGATCTTGCCCTTGTAAGTCTGATAACCCTCCTTGCGTATCTCAATGGTGTGCGGCCCCGGCCCAACCACATGGAGCAACTGCAAGTCCCAGGCGTTCCCCACAAGCCTGTCGTCAATGATAACGGCGGCGTCCGGTGGAATAACCTTAAGCTCAAAGACAAGCCCCGGCGTCGGAGAAGATACTCGCTTTTCAGAGCGCTTCACACATCCGGTCAGCCCGGAGATGATAACAAGCGCCGTTGCCGCAATCAAAATCGTCTTTTTCATTATATCGTTCCTCTCTTGCGCCTGCCCGTATTGGCCTGCATTATGCGCAATTTAAGGTAGTCGTGGAGTTATTCGATGTCAACGCGCCCGCGATTATTCAATTTCCCAACCCGTCAAGCCCCCATAGAAATTCAAATCTTTTTGCATCATCATTTATTAAGGCTGTAGGTAGTAGGCTGTAGGCAAAAAAGAGAAACGCCAAACCTTTTACTTGCTGCCTTCTCCATCATGGCTGAGTTCAAGATTAAAACCGACTTCGTTCCCAAGGGGGACCAACCGAAGGCAATCGAAGAGCTTTCTAACAACCTGGAACAGGGGGTTGGCAGCCAGGTGCTTCTCGGGGTCACTGGGTCCGGCAAGACGTTCACCATGGCCAACGTCATTGCCCGCTTGAACTGCCCAACGCTCGTCATCGCTCACAACAAAACACTTGCCGCACAGCTCTACGCCGAATTCAAGGGCCTGTTCCCCGAAAACGCCGTAGAATATTTCGTCTCTTACTACGACTACTACCAGCCCGAAGCATACATCCCCAAAACGGACACCTACATCGAAAAGGACAGCTCGATAAACGAAGAGATAGACAAGATGCGCCATGCAGCCACCTACGCGCTCCTCGAACGCAACGATGTGATTATCGTCGCATCCGTAAGCTGCATTTACGGCCTCGGCAGTCCAGAGGCATACCACGGAATGCTGTTGCAGGCCGAAGTCGGCCAGGAGCGCGACCGCGACGAGGTTTTAAAAAAGCTCGTCGAGATAAGGTACGAGCGCAATGACCTCGATTTTCACCGCGGTACCTTCCGCGTGCGGGGCGACGTCGTTGAGATATTTCCCCCCTATGAAGAGGACCGCGCGGTGCGTATCGAATTCTTCGGTGACACGATTGATTCGATCTCCGAAGTTGACTCGCTCCGCGGCAAGATCATAAAAAAACTGGAAAAAACCGCCATCTACCCCGGCAGCCATTACGTCACCCCCGAAGACCAGCTCAAGCGCGCTATCGAAAACATCAGGATTGAGCTTCAAGAGCGCATTGCGCATTTCAGGCGCGAAAACAAACTTCTCGAGGCCCAGCGTATCGAACAGCGCACCCTTTTCGACATAGAAATGCTCGAAGAAATGGGCCATTGCTCGGGCATCGAGAATTATTCGAGGCACCTCTCCGGCCGCCAGCCCGGCGATCCGCCGCCAACCCTGCTCGATTATTTCCCCAAAAATTTCATCATGTTCATTGATGAGTCCCATGCCACGGCACCGCAGATCGGTGGAATGTATCGCGGCGACCGGACTCGAAAGGAAACTCTGGTCGGATACGGCTTCCGGCTTCCCTCCGCGCTGGACAACCGCCCGCTCACCTTTGAGGAATTCAACAAGCGGCTCAGCCGGGTCGTTTATGTTTCCGCAACTCCCGCCGATTATGAAATGAAAAAATCGGGCGGCCTGGTGGTCGAGCAGATCATCCGGCCGACGGGCCTCATAGACCCGGCCATTGAGGTGCGACCCGCCAAAAACCAGGTGGATGACTGCCTGAGCGAAATACGGGAGCGCACCGGGATTGGCGACCGCATCCTTGTGACAACCCTCACAAAACGAATGGCCGAGGACCTTACTGACTACTACCAGAACGTCGGCGTCCGCTGTAAATACCTCCACTCCGATATCCACACCCTCGAGAGATTCGACATTATCCGCGAGCTGCGAATGGGCCAGTTCGACGTCCTGATCGGCATAAACCTGCTCCGGGAGGGCCTCGACATCCCCGAGGTGAGCCTGGTGGCGATACTCGACGCGGACAAGGAGGGTTTTCTCAGGGGTGAACGCGCCCTGATCCAGACCATAGGCAGGACCGCGCGAAACGTGCGCGGCAAAGTGATACTCTACGCCGACACCCTCACCCGCTCAATGAAAATCGCCATTGACGAAACCGACCGCAGACGCCACATTCAGGAACAATTCAATCGCGAAAACAACATCACCCCCGAAACAGTCATTAAAAGCATCCAGGCCATCCGCGAAAGCGTATATGAACAAGATTACATAACCGTGCCAACCGAAATCGAAGAGGAGGAGAAGCTTTTGAGCGAGGGGAAGCTGCATAAACTCCTCGAAAAGTTGCGCAAGGACATGAAAAAAGCCGCAAACGACCTCGAATTCGAAAAAGCCGCCGCCATCCGCGACCGCATCAAGGAACTCGAACAATTGGAAGTGGTATTGGGATAGTTCTTATGGGGAGGGCGGGCCAAATCCGTATTGAATCACAGATTCAACGAAGTGAGAGTGGCGCCGCTTGCCAGCAAGCGGCGCCACAATGTTGAATCGCTGATGAATTGAAAAGCTTGGCGGCTCACTCGACGGGCAGGGTGAGCACAATTGTGGAGCCCATATCCTCGATCCCAACAAGCGAAAGGCTTCCGCCATGGGCGCTGATGATTCTTGCGACCGCCAGGCAGGCGGGATCGCATTCCTTTGACCGCAGCTCATCGTCCGGGAACATCTCCGGAACTTCGTCTTGAGCAAGTGTTTTGCCTGTCTGAGCTATGCAGACAAAGACGGTGTGGGCATCCTTCTCGTCGTTGACGCAACCGGAAACTGTTACGGTGCGCCCTTTTCCCGCGTTGATGATTTGTCTATTTATGAGATGAATGAAGACTTGTAAAATCTTGTCTTTATCGCAGTTTACATTGGGGATTTTCACCTGGAAGGTTTGCAGACTGACCATTTCTTGTGCCGCTTTTGACTTAAGGCTGTCGTTGGCGCTTGACAGTAGAAGAGAGAGGTCGCAGACCGATTTTGAAATCCGCAGCTCTCCGGAAATCGAGTCGGTTATATGCAACAACTGCTCGAGGCGATTGACGACATCCTGCGCCCTGCCGGTACCCTGTTGGAGAAGGGAGAAACCGGGATCGGCGCGCTTGACTGAGCTTTCGAGGCGCTTGAATGTTTCGAGGATGTCGAAAAGGGGCGCGTGCAGGTCGTTCAACAGCATGGATATGAATTCCGCCTTGACCCTTTCAAGCTGACGCTCCTTCGTAATATCTGTGAAACTATACACTATTCCGGTTACGTGGGCGCTTTCGTCGGTTATCGGGCTTGCCCCTACGCTGTGGAAGCGGCCTCCCTGCTGGAGGACTATCCTCCTCTGCTTGCCGATCTCCTTGACTTTTTCCCCGGTCTCCACAAGCGACTCGACCGCCGACGGCGGCAGGAAATGCTCCAGGTCCTTGCCCAGAGCGTCCCGGAAACTTACCTGGAAGGCTTCTTCAAAGGCCGGGTTAATGTAAGCGGTCTTATAGCCCATGCTTACTATCAACACGGGCGCGTCCAGATAGGCAAGCACCGTCCGGATGCGGCCGTGCAGCGATTCTATGTCTTTAAGCTCGGTCACCGATCAACTCCGAATCGCGCCCGATTCGATCAATTGCGCAATGTGGCCCATGGCATCGAGACGATTCATCCGGGCCAGCGCCAGAATATCTTCATAAGGAAGCGCACCGTCCACAAAGGAAAGGATAAACCCCGCCTCCTTGCTGATTTTCATCGTTTTTATATGATCCAGGTCTTGGGCCAGTTTCGGCGCCGCGCTGAGGTCGCCAATCACACCCATATATTTCTCGAGGCGATGCGCCACAGCCAGCAGCCCGTACCCATGAACATAAGGATCTTCTTTTTTTTTGCTCAGGGCCGACTGGAAAGCAGACTGGGCATCTTCGAACCGCTCCTCTTTCATCAGCGCTATGCCCATCCTCAAGTCGTCGGCGTAAGATGCGCTGGGGGCGGCAACCGGAGGAGGCTCAGCCTTCTTCTCCCCTCCATCCATGTCTTCTTTGGCAATACCAAGGTACTCCAACGCCAAGGGATGATCGGGAGAAAGCTCCAGCACCCTTTTCCAAAGCTCGACCGCTTCCTCAACCTTGCCCAACCCATAAAAGGTCAAGCCGTCCTCGAGGAGCTTGTCGGGCGACACATTGGCTTCCTGCTCTTTCAAAACGTTCTCACTTTTTCTTTGGGGTTATCGTTTTTTTCTGCGTCTTTTTACGCGCGGCCTTCTTTGCGGGTTGTTGAACTTCCTTCTCATCCATTCTTGACAGAACGAATTCCCTTATAAAATCCCGGCTCTCAGGGCTTATTTCCACGAAGCGCACACCCATGCCCTTCGCAGGCTCCGCCCCATTCTTTTCGGCAAAATGCACCACCTCGCCAAGCGCGTCAATATACATCAGCTCCTGATGCACAATGGAAATCTTCAATTGTATTTTGCTGCCCACGGGAAGTGGATCGTCAGTCTCAATGTAAATCCCGCCCTCGGAAATATCGCGGGAATAGCTTTCGATAAGCTGATCAAGGTCTTCATAAACAATATGAAGATGTAAGAACGCCTTTGCTCGCGGTGCGAATCGCCGTTCGTTTTTTTCAGATTTCATTCATACCTCGGTATGGTTCCCCCCTTTTAACCGCGCGATGACCCTCGATGCAGCGGCTTATTGGAGGTCACCTTTTCGCCTATCATATTATAATTACTTCAAGTTGCATCCTTCTGCAAGGGCTTAATAAGCCTGATAAACGCCTTAGAAGCCTCTTTTGCAACCGATTGAAGCTCATCCAACGCCTCGTCCGTAAAAAGCTCCGCCGGCGCAACGGCCAGCAAGAAACACACAGTTACCTTCTGATAATAAACCGCCGCGGCGACCATCATCAGCGATTGCTCCACTTTGATGATCTTCCTCAGCATCTTATCCATTGGGTTGACATCCGGCCCACTTTGGATCGCGAGACCTTCTTCTATAGCCTTTTTTAAAATAGACGGGACATTGAGCGGAATACGAAGCTTGTGGACAAATTCATCGCTGTGTGGGGAACTGGAAGCGCACCATCCGAGAGCCATCTCGCCTCGAACCGCAAGTATGGCTCCCATCGGATAGCACATAGACAGGTATTCGAGCAGAGCTTTGCCGACGGCATTGCGATCATGAGCCGACCCCAAAAGCTCCATCGCTTTGTCGCTGTGAGAATGAGCCTTTATCGAATCTTCCTTTTTCAGATGCTCCTTTTTGACCCGCAACATGCTCTGGCGCTTTTCGCGAAGCTTCTGGACCTTTTCCTGGATAAATTCTTCGCTCACTTCGTCCCCTTCCTTCACGGCGCTCTTGTCCCGAGTTGTCGAGACAGATGCCCCAGCCTTTTTTGAGAATATCTCGACCGATGGAGCGGTTTCGCGCTGCTCCGCTTTTGGGGCCTCTTCCGATGGCATTCCCTTCTTTTTATGATTATCGTCCTGAAGCGGCTTGTATCTGGCGCCTCGCGCTATGCCATAGTGAACCTCAAGGGCCTGGGCAAGACGAAGCTCCGGGGTCACCATTGGCTCGATAACGTAACCGGTGACAAAAGAAATTTCTTTTGTGGCCTCGAAATCCTGCGGGTCGGCCATTACCAGTCTTAGACGCTTGCGCTTGATCCCAACCGGCAACACACGATACCGCTCGGCGATATTGGGAGGCACCAGTTTGATCACGCTGGGGTCAATATCGAGAAGGGTTTTAGGATGCGCGTATGGCACACCGAGGTTCTCACTTAAAAAGTAAGCTAACGCCTCTTCATCGAGATACCCCAACTCGACAAGGTTCGTCCCCAGCCTTCCCCCGAAGATCATTTGGGACTTCAGCGCCTCGTCAAGCTGCTCTTTTGTCAACATGCGCCGTTCCAACAGAAGGGCGCCAAGCTTTATTTTCTCCTGCTTAGCTACTTCAAATTCTCCTTTCGCCAACTAATAAACAATATTACACAATATGTCGAATTATTGCAATACGGGAGAATAATTTATCCCGACAAATCCGGGATTCATCGGCATGCCCTGCCGGTGGGCTGTGAGCGTAAAACCATGTTCGCGATAAAATTATCAATGAAAGATTGAGAATCGAACAGGGGTATATGCTCAACCCGGCGCGCTAATTGTTCGGCCCTGTTGAATTCATCCTCTTTAAGAAACAGTGCTGCGCCAAGCCCCGCGCCGTTGGCGATTGATATAACACGGCCCGGCTCGACGGGCGGCAAAACCCCCAGCTCGAGCACGTCGCGCACGTCGAGACGGCCTCCGAAGCTGCCTGTAAGATAAACCCGCTTCAGGTCGCCGGGCTTCATCCCCAGATTATCCAACAGAGCGTCAGCGCAGGCCCTCACCGCGCCCTTGGCCTTCTGCATTTCCCTTATATCGTCCTGCGTGATGCAAATATCCTTGCCCAGGGAAATCCTCTTGCCGTCTTTACCCCTTCCGACCATGCCATAGACATCTTTTTCCGGATCAATGATCCTCCCACTTTCCGCGATAAGCCCCTTTTCGCGCAAAAGCCTTATCAACGATAAGAGGCCGGACCCCGCAAGCCCGATGGGAGGATATTTTTCGCCGATTGTTTCAAAGATTATCCGGTCCGATTTAACCGTAGGGTCATCATGCCACCTCACCCTGACAACCGCGCCAGGCGCAGCGCGCGCGCCGCAGGATATATTGACGCCCTCGAACGCTGGGCCTGCCGCCGTGCTTGAAACCAGGATGCGCTCCCCATCCGAGACCATGACCTCGCCGTTGGTGCCGAGGTCTGCGGCCATAGCGGGCGTCGCGCCCCGCTCAAAACCGAAATACGCAAGGCACGCAAGGGTGTCGCTTCCCACAAATCCGCCAATAACCGGTGGAATCCATGCCTTGAAGCCCAAGCCGACATCCAACTCTCGTCGCGCATCCAAATCGGCAGGCTCAAATGGGCGAACCCGCAATCTGCCCGTCGCCAAGCCCAGAAAAAGGTGATGCATCGCGGTATTGCCGACCACCACGGCCTTCCCGATGCGCTCCTTAGCCTTTTTAGACAGCTTCAGGCCATCTATTGCTCCAATGAGAGATTCTTTCGCCAGCTCCGCTAAGAGCCTGCCCTCCGCCTCCGACTTCTCCAGACGCGAAATTACATCCGCCCCATAGGACGATTGCATGTTAAGCACGGCGTGGCCGGCGATTACGCGACCGGTCTCCATGTCAATCAGAAATGCGGCGACCGTTGTGGTGCCGAGGTCGAGGGCAAGGCCGAGCCGGGCGGGCAGTTCTTTCAAAGGAGGCGCTTTTCCAAATATCTTATCGCTGTGGACAATATCTGACTTCAGCTCGACTGAAGCATCGCCCACAACGGTGACCTGGCATGCGAGTCTCCATCCGCCGGCAAGAAGAGCGGCGCCAAGTCGCTCCTTCTCATTGCCCGTAACCTCGCCAAGCTCACCTTTCGCAACGATTTTACAGCGCCCGCAAGTTCCGCGTCCCGCACATTGGCGCTCCACGAGGTAACCGGCCCCAAGCAGTATCTCATCCAGCCGGCCATCCCGAGGCGCCTCAATCTCGCTTAGGCGCTCTTGGAAAGTTATGATCAGACGGGGCATATAAAATAGGCTGTAGGCGGCAGGCAGTAGGTTGAGCGTTGTAAGTAGAGTGCTTATTTTTAAGTGTCTGTTGCCTGAAGCCTATGCGGAGAGGGATTTTTATTTATCGCCTTTGCGTGAGGATTTCTTTCCGGGCTTTGGCTCATTTGCAAAATATTCGTTTAGGCCCTTCACTAGACTCGCCAGATTCGGCTCGAGCAGCCGCTTGACCATCTCCTCGATGGGTCCCCTTATGCGCTTTGCCAGGAAGTTCGGCACGCCGGGGAAACGCTCTGGATATATCTCGAGGTTAAAAGTCACCTTGACCTCTGTTTTGTCAGTCCCGATCGGTGTGAAGTAATTAGTGCCGGAAAGATCGAAGAGTTTGTTGCCGACGAAGCTTTCGATGCGATAATCCACGCAATATTCGTCGTCTTTCCATGTTGCAAAGTCCTTCCACTGGAAAAATTCGGGCTTGATAAAGGACTTGATCACAGAGGGGACCTCCGCCTTTGCGTGCCAATGGTTGAGAATCTCCACCCGCGTGTCGTTGATCCGCTCATGCTTTACTGTCTCAATTTTATCCACATTTGGCAAAAATGGAACGATCTTTTGTATTTCGTCCCTTACAAGCGGGTAAATGATGTCTGCCGGCTGATTGACGACGCCCTTGCTCTCCGAGTGCATTCTTTTCCTCCCTGTTCAAACTTGCTATGCAACGGGCAGTTATTGCTTTTCCGCCCCTTCTTCATCTTCGGTTTCGCGTAAAAGGTCGCTCATTTCCATGCAGAAGGTAAAGTTGTCATTGAGCCTTCGCAAGCGCTCCGCCAGAATGCGCGTGAACGCCTTATAGAACTTCCGCTCGATGTCCTGATGATTAATGAGCAGGTTTTGGAGCGCGGGACGCGGAATTCGAAGAAGCTCGCAATCCTTTTTCGCATAGGCGCTTGCGGAGCGAGGCAGGTCCTGAATCAGCGCAAGTTCGCCAAAATGCTCCCCCGGCTGAAGGAGCGCCAGCTCGCGTTCGTTCCCCATGCCGTCGTACTTTGTTATCCGGACCTCGCCTGACTTGATGACGAAAAGCGCGTCCCCCTCGCTATCCTCCCGAATGATAAGGTCGCCTTTCCCGTACCAGACACTCTCGCTGGCGATGACGACCATCATGATCTCCTGCGGGGTCAACTCGGAAAACAGCGGTACATTTCGGAGCAGCTTGATATTATCAACGGCCATCTTAAATACCTCTAATAAAACCAGCAGCCCAGTCCCTACAAGGGGTACCCCGCCTTCAGTGAAGGTGGGGTACCCTTTGCACGACGCAATAATTAGACGCCCACGCCCCTCACCCCTACCCCTCTCCCAGTGGGAGAGAGGCATGTGTATCTACAGCCTACGGCCTACCGCCTACAGCCTAATAACTTGGCGACTTCGGGCGCGAAGTAGGTGAGGATAATATCGGCGCCAGCGCGCTTGATGCTTATGAGGCATTCCATCATGGCGCGTTCGCCGTCAATCCAGCCTTTTTGGGCGGCGGCCTTTATCATTGCGAACTCGCCGCTCACGTTATAGGCCGCAACCGGCAGATCGAACTCCTCCCGCACCCGCCTCACGATATCGAGGTACGGGAGAGCCGGCTTGACCATGATGATGTCCGCGCCCTCCTGGACATCGAGCGTCACTTCGCGTATGGCCTCGTCGGAATTCGCGGGGTCCATCTGGTATCCCCGGCGGTCTCCAAACTGCGGCGCCGATTCGGCGGCCTCCCGGAAAGGCCCGTAGAAGGCGCTTGCGTACTTCGCGGCGTAACTCATTATCGGGATGTGCTCGAAGTCGTCCTCATCGAGCGCCTCCCTGATGGCGCCGACACGCCCGTCCATCATGTCCGAGGGAGCGACCATGTCCGCGCCGGCCCGCGCATGGCTTACCGCCGTCGCGGCTATTGTTTCGAGAGACTCGTCGTTCAACACCTCGCCATCCTTGACTATGCCGCAATGGCCATGCGACGTGTATTCGCAAAGGCAAACGTCGGTAATTAACGCAAGCCCCGGAACTTCCTGCTTCAGCGCGCGAAGCGCCCTCTGCACTATACCCTTCTCGGAATACGCCTCGCTGGCCACCTCGTCCTTGCGCTCAGGAATGCCGAAAAGAATAACTGCCGGGATTCCCATGTCCCGGATGCGCTTGCATTCATCAGTCAGCATATCCACGCTGTAATGATAATTGCCCACCATGGAAGAAATTTCCTTTTTGATCTTCCTCCCCGGCACGACGAACATCGGGTACACGAGGTCGTCGAGGGTGAGAGTAGTCTCCCGTATAAGACGCCTCATATTTTCAGTTCTTCGCAAACGTCTCGGTCGATAATCTGGGAATTGCATGATTCCGCCCCTTCTAATGTTTTGCACCAGTGTAGTGTCTCATAATTAATGCCACTTATTCTGGGTACCACACCTTAACCGCAATCCCGATGAAATCGGGATGAGGACAAGGTGTGACACCCAGAGAATGTCATTCATAGCTCGTTTGGTACTCCACCTTGTCCTCACTTCGCTCCGGTCAAGGTGGAGTACCCCGTACCTGCTTCGTTCTTATAAGTGCAAAACAGAATGATACACTACACTAGTATAAATGGGAATCAGGGGGATTTCAAAGCGGAATCAAGTCATCTTGATTTTACAAATTGTTTTTTCTTTGCTTAAAAAACATTATTCCGGGAACTTTAATCGAAAAATGGACTCAATATATTTAAAAGCTAAAAACCGCATTTCTCTCCTTTCTTTTTCCTTCCTGCCTCCAGGAAAGAAACCCCAGGCGGCCCACCGAGGGCCGCTTGGCATTTGGAATAAAATGATAAACGATGAGAAATGAATGATGAATAGCGTATCTCGTATCTCGTATTACGCTTCACGAGATACGCTTCACGCTTCACTCATCGCTTATCACTTATTAAGCGAACCTTTTGCGTTGCTCTCTATTATACCCGATCAGCGGAAGCGAATGTGGTGATAGGGAGAAGAAAACGCTCGTGCCGAATGGAATGTGGTATTCGGTCGGCTGCCCGTCAACATAAACGGCCCCGTCTATGGTTGTGGATTGAATTTCGAGGTGTTCATCGGGATTTATAATTCCCCCGGGTGTGCAAGCGGGGTTATTTAAGGGGTACAATTCTCTTACCACGAACTGGAGCTTTTTCGAGCGGATGGGGAGAACGCGGCCGCCTGCTGAGTGTATGGCGGCGGTGCTCCCCGCCGCCGTGGCTATCCACACGCCCGAGCTTCTCTGCGGCTCGCGCCTGCCGCGGTAAGCCAGGATATATCGGGAGGTGGAGGCGGGATTTCGGTGGGCGAAGAGGATTTCGTTCAGGGCGGGCGGGCAAAGCGGCCTCTCCTTGATAGTGGCCTGAACCCGCTGAATCATGACCGGCTTCATCACGCCCTTTATAACCTTGTCCAAGACAGGGGAAATTGATTCCGCAGAGGCTCCGCACAACATGCCCACACTATTAGCCGGCGAGGAATTTACTCCCAACATCGGCGTCCTCATCACCGTATGCGAGCTTCTCAGGAGCGTGCCATCTCCTCCTATCGTTATGACGATGTCGTAGCTGTCTGCGATTCTTCTCAGGCGCGGCAAACCCGCCCGCTGAACAACATCATAACGGATCCTGCGCTCATCAAGCGCCCTGCGAACCGCATGAAGCGCTTCCTTGTGAAGTCTGTCGCCAGTTTCGAGGCTTTCGATAGGCGCATCCTTCGTGTCCAACTCCCGCTTCGAGGAAATCCTCTCCAGCGCGCTCCTTTTCACCACAATTAAAACTTCTCTTATTTCCATAAGGCGTCCTTAAAACAGGCATTAGGCGTTAGGCTTTAGGTTTTAGGCCTTAGTATTGAATTCTTCTTCAACCTAATGCCTAAATGCCTTGTCGGGTAACATTGGCTATTCACATTTAATTTAACACATTCCAAAGAGAGTAGACAGCGAATAAGAAGAAAGTGATGAGTGAGGAGTGATGAATGATGAATTAAAGAAGGATCTCATTCTCAACTCATTACTCATCTTTCATCCTTCCTTCAAAATTCGCTTATTGACAAATCCGCCGGAGCGGCTACAATCAATTATAATTGATCGAAAAAACCGCTTCTGGGGCTGTAGCTCAGTTGGGAGAGCGCTTGAATGGCATTCAAGAGGCCGTCGGTTCGATTCCGATCAGCTCCACTGTAAAATCAATAACTTACGAGTCATTTCCCTTTTCCTTTTTTTCCGCGCTGCATTTTTGCTGCACTGTTACGAACGCATCATAGAGTTTTGCAGCCTCTCCCAAGTCTTCGGATGTCACTTTATCATACCTTCGAAACATCGCCATCGTGGTATGCCCCGTGATAGCCATTATCACATGATCGTGAACACCAGCTTTTCGGGCGTTTGTCACAAAGGTATGTCTGAGGTCGTGGAAGCGGAAATTCTCAATGCCTGCCTTTTCACATGCGGTGACAAAGGGTCTGCGTCATAAAAGTGGGTTTTTAAGCGGCGCGATGTCGAAGACCCGTATGGGATTCCCAGAAGTCTTCCATGCGAGAGGACAGGTGGTTGCATCGCAAGGATAAGATGGAGTTTGCGCCGGGGACTGACCATTCCATGCCTGATTGTTTGAGTCGCTGTCCCACGATGGTTTTGCAGCCGGCTTCAACGACGCCGGAGCCTACAAAAAGCCCTTGCTCACGAAAATTGGCATATCTCATTCGTTCCTTATTTTCCTCGAAATAGGCAATTTCGGTTTCGGCCTTTTTTCTCAATTCAGGGTCATCGGGCAGTTTTATTTTGGCCTCGCGGGCAATTTTTTCGACATTTCCATCCTCGAGGTCTGTCCACCAGCGGATGCGATGGTGGGTTATCCGATTTTCGTTTGAGCCGAACAGCAGTTTACACAGGTTTGAGATGTGTTCTTTTGCGTGATAGAGGTCAACGATCTGGGTTGCCATGGGGAAGTGCAGTTCGGCAAGCCCTCTGATCCAGCGAGCGCCATCCCCGAGAACAACGACTTTTCTGGCTTTGTACAATCCCCGGCGAACCGCCTCGGCGTAGATTCGTTTGCCGAACGCTTCCGCCGGCTCGATTGCTCCGACAAAGGTTGTTGACCCCGGATCGCGGACGGGGCGACCTTTCTCATCGGTTGTGGTCTGAGTGAATACACAACCCAATTTTGCCTCGCGGGTTTTTGCGCTTCCGTCCGGCTGCTTTCCTTTGCGTCCCTTGAGTTCCCCCGGAATCATCGGCACACCCGTTCCGTCATAGGAAACATAGAGAATCGGGATGGTTTTTAATTGTCTGACAGGCTCCTCTCTCGCTACCAACTCCTCGCGTTCCACTCTCAGCCACTCCTCTATCTCCATCCCAATCCTCTCCGACACCCTTTCCACATCCTTGGGACTGACCCTGATCCCCGCGTACACCCTCAAGTCCTCGCTTCCCTCTTTGAAGGTCTCCTTGCTGCCCGCTCGAGCCATCATTCTTCTCAGGCCCGGAGAGCGCGTTGTCCCCACAATGTCCAACTCCTCGTCTCCAGGATAGCGGCTACGGCCGCAAACGGGACACTCATACATAGAGCGATTGAACGCAGTCTCGCCGAGGATAGTTAATATGGTCTTCTCTCTTAACCCCTTGCTGTTCATTTTCGCGCCGCAGGAGCATATTAGAGGCGCCGCTCTCCTTCCACTGCCGATCCCCGAAATCAATTCGCCTAAAACCTTAGCCCCGGCCAAAAGAATCGCCTCTCTCAGCGCCGTCTCGACCGCTTCAAGATCAAACCCCTTCGCCCTCGACGCCCTCTCAAGTATTCGTTTTACCTCCTCGTCCCGCTCAATGGCGATCTCAGCCGTTTTTTTTCCGCCTCGTCCTTGTTGTCGGCGCGCTCAAGCTCCCCAAGCCGCTGAGTCAGTTCCTCAAACTGACGGCATAGCTCCACAAATCGCTTGTGAGCCTCCACGTCCCGACGCGCTCGCTCCAATTCCTCTTTAGTCTTGATGTGGTACCCTACCGTGCGATTTTTTTCCCTGCGGCTGATCACATAATACGGCCCCCTTGCAACCGGCTCCTTCTTGCCCTTGTGGTGAACCTTTACGTAGTGTTCATTTATCGTGCCTCTTTCCATTGAGCGAATCCTACGCATTTCATCGAGGATCGCTTCTCGCTGTGCCTCAATCTCTTGAATAGTGCTCATGACCGCCCCCTTGTTGTTGACTATAATCAATAATATTATAGCGCAAAAAATAGAAAAATCAACAATACCCTCTTTTCTGGACATTCCCCAAAAAATTTAGGTATCGAAGAGGGGTAACAGAAAGGGCACGGGGTCGTAGGGATCGGGTGGCGCTGGGCGGCGCGGGAAGCGGCTCAGTATCTCCTTG
>Ga0209777_10005199_pt1 | contig 15114 bp, 1 predicted proteins | sample FrelakmetHBP12HB_FD_187147 | JGI IMG/M metagenome (GOLD analysis project Ga0209777, IMG submission 187147) | Freshwater lake sediment microbial communities from the University of Notre Dame, USA, for methane emissions studies -HBP12 HB (SPAdes)... | ecosystem: Environmental > Aquatic >... | reverse complement strand
AACTTATGTATCGAAGATTTTCGACTTTGGCTCAGATACACAGATTGACACTGTCCAGTGGAGTGAAACCGCGCCTGCGGGCGCCACCGTATCGGCGACGATTCGCATGGGGCAAACTTCAGCCCCCGATGCAAGTTGGAGTGGTTGGATCCCCGTTCAAAATGGTTTAGGCGCTCAAATCCCAGTAAATGGTCGCTATGCTCAGTACCAGTTTGTGTTGACGCAGGACGGCAGCCAGCATACGCCACAGGTTGACAATATCAAGATTCATGGGTATTGGGCTAATTGGAACAAAGTCGCCGAAGTTAACGTAGCAGGCGGCAGCGCTCCTTCCGCAATTTTCACTGATACATCCGGCGCGGATTTCCTTACAGGCGTGACTCAAAACACAACTGTGGCCAACAATGGCTATGTTTCATTAGCGCCTCAAATCAGCCTTGAAAATTTCGCCCTAGGAAGGCCTGTTACAAGCGACATCCCTTACAATACGACCCTTTCAAGACTTGTTGACGGCGTCCTGGACTACGGGGATGGTGCAAACGGAGAAGGCGCTCCCATAAGAAAATGGGGAGCGGGCACTTGGATTCAGGTTGACCTAGGTTCAGTCCGCGATTTGTCTCGAATACACGTAGTAAATGCGTACCAGAAATATTCCGTTTCTGGCTGTTATGAAAGTTATATGGTTGAGTCCTGGACAACAGGATTCCAAGCATATGTTTCTGAAACGGGCAGCCTTGACGATTATCAGCTTGTGTATACGGGGGGTTTTACCGGCCCCGGAGGAGATATAACTATTGACGTCCCTGGTGTAAAGGGAAGATATATAAAGATCATTCCAGATTGGCCCGATTATTGGAACAGGAGCGTTTCACTAGCCGAACTTGAGGTTTTTGGCTGGGATTATCCGTCGTCAGGCCAATACGTATCCTCTGTTCATGACCTCGGCCCCTCACCGGATGTAATGAGAACGGAATGTGTAACAACAATTCCAGATAACACAGGCCTTACCGTGGATATAAGGAGCGGGAGTTCCTCTGTTCCGGACAGCACATGGACGCCATGGACAACCGCCCAGAATCATACAAAGCCAGATATAGAAGGCCAATTCTTCCAATATCGAGCCACATTCAGTAGCAATTATGTGCATGCTACTCCTGTTTTTGATTCCTTATCACTCGTTGGCAAAGGTTTGCCGGGGCAGTTTTCATTCCCCGGTTTGCAATTCGATCCGGGGAATAATCAATATGCGGCGCGAGCACGCGGCGCGTTCGATGTTTATAGTCCGTTATCAGATCCGGTGACCATTAACTATGTCAATCCTGAACTGCCCCCTATTGCTGAATTAAGCATTCCTTCGACAGGCAGTATTGTTAAATGCGTGATATTGATAAAGGGAACTGCTTTAGATTTAGTGGACTTCCGCGACTATACGGTTGCTGTTTCAAAAGATAACGGAGCGACATGGACTAATCTCACAGTGCCTCCAGTGACCTCGCAGGTCAATAACGGTATGCTCGCGGTTTGGGACACGAACCAGTTCGATGATGGCGTGTATCAGGTACGTTTACAGGTTAGGGATAGCAAGCGGATGTCGGTTGCCGAAGTTCAGAAGGTCATAGTAGACAACAAGCCTCCATCCACACCTGTCATTATGGCGCCGACAGTTGCAGGTTCTCCGATCACGGTGACAAACAAGCAGACTGTAGTAACAGGTCTTGCGCCTGTCGGCTCAAAGGTTGAATTAAATAAAGACAACATGCTTATTGACACAGTAACTGTATCACAACAAGGTGAATTCACATCAACTAATGTTCAGCTAACTGAAGGCCTGAATGTTATTTGGGCAAGAGCTATAGACGAAGCTGGTACGGCCAGCGCAAACAGCGATTCCATCCAAGTTACTCTCGATACATTTAATTTAACGGCTTCTTTCCCGCCTTTCTTGAACCCAATGACTACAGCAACGGTGGAAATAAATCTTTCGTCCACTGTTGACCCGACAGGTATTTACCAAGTGACAATTTCGCTTGATGATAATGTGGGATATGAAACGCATACCGAAACCACCTCAGGCGTAACACTGGGGAATCATTTAATTCCATGGACGGTGGGGGCGTTTCCCGATGGCAATTACACAGTAACAGTAAAGGCATGCAGTGAATCTAACTTATGTGAAAAAGTAGTTGCGCCTGTAGTTATTGCTCCCGATCTTAGATTGATCGCCAGAGTTTATCCGGACAAGACAGAAGTGCATTCGAATGAGACAATTAATATTTCTGCCGATCTGACCAGCCAGAGCGTCAATCACGTTTTTAAGAATCTTCTGGTAAAATTAGATGTTGTTGGTCCCGCTGGAGATACCGTAAAGAGCTTTACGGGACAGCAGGATAGCCTGTATCCTGGTGGTCATGCCTCACTGATCTTCCCATGGAATTCATACACCAACTCTCCCGGAAATTACAGGATGCTTTATAAAGTTTATGAAAACTCGTCCCTAATTACCGATGGCGAAGGCACTCCTGTTAGCATTCTTTCGGATGGGAAATTAGACGCTTTGATGGCCATACTTAACGTAATTCCTGCTTATGCAAAGCGCTGGGATGACGTAAAAATACCCCTGGCACTTAGAAACATTGGTAACACAGACGTGGTAAATGCAGACATAAGCGTTCTTGTCGCGTCCGCAAAGACGGGAGATAAGCAATTCGGACAGAACTGGGTGGTATCTCTACGCATGACCGAGACCTCGGTTGTGACAGCTGAAACTACGGCTGGCTGGTCTGAGGGTTACTATTTAGTGGCGGCAATGATTGGAACCGAGGAGCGCGCCCAAAAAACATTGACAGTAGACGGTACGGCGCCAACGGTCACTATGGAAGTCGGGATACCTTCGTCTCAACAACAATCCTACCTTTATATAACCAGTTCCACGCCGATTACCCTGAATGGGAAGGATGAGATATCAGGAATAGATCACTATGAACATTCGGTGGATCAAATTGCATTTTTAGGAGGACGGGTTTTCACACTAACGGGCGAAGGTCCTCATCTGTTGACTTATCGGGCAGTGGACCGAAGTGGAAACATCGGTTCCGACAACATAGATGTTTGGGTAGATAATACCTCTCCGATCATAGCAGTTGATGTATCCGATCCTAAATATCTCGCAACAGAATATACAACGGATGAACAACCTGCCGCTGTCTATTACATAAATGATGACACGTACTTTTTTGTTTTCACTCAAGACGACGCCGTAGGTTTGCGAAGAATCGAATATCGCGTGGATGAACAGGACTGGGTAGAAACCGATATTCCCGATGGTCTAATTCAGTACTATTTGTGGACAAAAGTTGATTATGGTGACATCGGACGACACGTTGTTGATTTCAAGGCCATTGATTTGCTTGGTAACGAAAGCGAGATGGCAACGTTTAATGTTATCTATAATGATCCGCCCGCCATTGAAATTAGCAATCTACAGACAGACAAACCATCGTATGTTCCCGGCGACTCGATTCATACCTCGGCTGTGTTAGCCAACCATGCGCCTTCAACCTACGAGGTTGCGATTGGATGGATGGTATCAGGTGGGCCGATAGGATATTGGCTATATACTTATTCTGAGCCGATTTTGCTTCTTCCCGGAGATCAAGTTGACATTAGCGGTATTCTGTGGCTGGACTGTGGTTTCTGGCCGGGAAATTACACCCTTTCCGCATCTCCATTACTTGGCACTCTGCCGGTTTCAACCGCTTCCGTTGATGTCCCAATACGTCGCATGGAGGCTGTAGTCTCGATGACAGGCATACCGCCAGCCGGGGGATTCATTGAAGGGCAAGTTAATACTGTAAATATAAGTATCGAGAACACAGGTGAAACTGATATTGATCCGGCTAGTCTTAAAACTCATTTTTCTGGCCCCAATTATAGGTGGGACTGGAAAGGAGCCTCTGGCCCTCTTGCGTCTGGAGCCACGGCAACGATAGCTGTTGATATAGCGCCAATTACTGTATATCTGAAGGACCAAGGGCAATACTTGGCAACCGCAGACGCTTGGTTCGGCAATTGCGGTTCGAGCCATTGGGAAAAGACCTACACGGCTGATTTTAATTACGAAGCGCCTAGCGTATCCGCCCTCTTGAATGAGGATATTAACTACGGTGTAGTTTTGACTAATACGGGAGACTTCCAATTGCCGCTCACTATTGACTGGAATGTCCCGGAAATGAGTATTGCACAGGAACTAGCTTATACCTTAAAAGTTCCGGTTGTATTCGGCGCCAGTGACGCCATAACGTTTGACACTGTTCATATTCCTCCAGAAACACCTCCCGGCGCCCATTCAATGGATCTTACCTTCAGTATTCCATCGGGAGACGCAAGGCAATACGCGAGCAAATTTGAAGTAAAGCCATTGATAATAGATGCGCGCTCGCTCACCGACAAATTGTCATATCGTGTAGGTGACACGATAAATCTCACTGCGGAAATGACTATTTCTCAGTTTGCACAAACTCTTACAGGCAGTTTTCAGATTGATATACCCGATATAAATATTCACACAACCAGCCAGGTTATATTCGAATCATCAGGGGCCACGAAACATGCAATTTTTCCGATTTCGATACCGCCCAGCATAAATTCAGGATCATATCCTATCAATTGCATTCTGAGCTTCCCTAATGGGCAAACACGCTCATGGTCCAACTGGCTTCAGATTAGGTCTTCGCGGTTTACTTTAACGCTTCAGGGAGATACGTTCTCGGCAGGCGACACACTACCTTTCATGGTTACAAATGTAGGAGGTGTGGATAGCAGCTATTCGGCGACAGTCACAATATCCGGCGCGGGGGCCTTTAAGGAAACCTTTACATCAACGGGTGATGCCCGCGCGGGCGAAGGCAAGAACTTTAGCATAAAACTGCAGGATCAATATGTTTCAGGAGACTTTCTTGTCAGCGGAGATGTTGTTGATAATAAAACAAATCTGCATGGAGCCCTAAATAAAGTAATTCATGTCTTGGGCGCAAGCGCGACTCTGAACGTACGGACCGACAAGGATAACTATATATCATATGAACCCGTTACCGGGCTGGGAACACTGACAAATGGCCAAGTTGGGTTGGCCAATTTAGACCTCCATCACCAGGTGGTAAGGTTGGGATACCGCTGGGAGAAATCAGTATTGCCACAGGAAGAATGGCCCAGCGCGAGGCATGATCCTGCAAATACAGGCGTTTCATTGCTGCCGGGTAATTTTAGAAACGGCGTTCTACCTAATACTTTATGGTCACGGGATGATATTCAGCCCATGTCATCTCCAGTAGTTGCGGATATTGACGGCGACGGTGTAATGGAAGTTATTGTGGAAGGGAAGATGTGGTCAAAGACGAACGTGAATAACTTCACCGAAGGACTCTTTGTTATGGATGGACTAACTGGTGTGACAAAGTGGTCATACACATCAGAATGCGCCTCGACGTTTCCCTGCCTCGCAGTTGGCGGAGGTCCATCGCCTGTTATAGCTGATGTCGATCCATTTAGTCCGGGAAAGGAAGTGATAGTGGGCAGTGGGTCACAATGGGGGGGAGAACAAAATGGATTATTTGTCTTTTCTTCATTTGGAACATTGCTTCACCCGATAGACACAAATTATCCAGTTTCAACACCGGGTGCAGCCGATCTCAATGGAGACGGTTATGCGGAGGTAGTGTTCGGCACCGCAGATCCTGCCCAACAAAATTGGGGGGAAGGGCCTTTTATACTGGATTTGAGCGGAACCTCTCCAATTGTTACCCCTTGCCTGGACACAACTTTAGAATTGCAGACCGGCATGACAGATGCTCCGGCTTTCGCCGATATCAACGACGATGGAAAGATAGAATTTATAGCCGGCTTTGGCAGGCGATATAGCTATCCATATGAAGGTGGAGTACATGCCTTTGATTCTAATGGCAACATGAATTGGTCATATTTAGGTGGACCGGGGCAGACATTTGGGTCTTATGCCGTTCCAGTATTTGGTTCACCGGTGATCGGGGACATTGATAATGATCCATCGAATGGACTTGAAGTAATATATCAAGGCTCTGGAATCATCGTATTGAGCGCTTCTACGGGGAAATTTCTTTGGTTCAAACCGGAAGCTGAAGGCGCTGAAGGGTCCGCTCCCGTATTGGCAAATCTTACTGGGGGGCCTGGATTGGATATTGTCGTTAATAATGGAAACGCAATTAGTGTATTAGACTCAGACGGGACCGAAAAATGGACGCGAACATTGGGCTACCAGGGCATATGTGGGTCGCCTTCGGTCTTTGATGCGAATGGTGACGGGCAACTGGATATAGTAGTCTCTGATTGTTACCAATCAGACACCCTTTTCGCTCTCAATGGGAGCAACGGCGATTTGCTATGGTCCGTACCTGATAACACCACGTTTGCGACAGCTATTGCAGATATGGATGGCGATGGAATCGCTGAAATTATTGCATCCCTTGACTATCGCACCGGCGGATCCTTGATTGCACTGGCTGGTCCGGGAAGCAAGCCAACCGATAGCGCTCAATTGGTTGTCACGGATGTTTATTACGACCGTCATGAGACTCTGGGAGTAATAAATCCATCAGAATCTCATGATATCAATGAAGCTATTGGCTCCTTTCCTGCAGACGCAAGGGGCAAATTGTACTACATGGTTACCGCCACTACGTCGAGCGGGCAACAACTGGCCAAAGCTTATTATCCCTTCTATGTCGAAGATGGGAGCTTGTTCCTCACCCTCAATCCCAGCGCAACAAACTATCCGGTCGGCGCGCCTGTCCATGCCGAAATGCATGTCAAGAATCTCGGTCAAAGCACATCTACCGGTCTAAGGTTGGAATTAACCGCAGAGGATCAGCATCACAACATTGTAGCTTCCATGCAAACGGAATATTTCGACTTGGACGCCGGCGCTGAGCGAATATTTACATGGGATCCCATATTAACAAGCGCCGGGAAATACAGGTTGTTAGCCCGCTTAACGGCGTCAGATTATCCTGTCGCCGAAGCTCAGGATTTCATTCAGCTCGTTGCTCCTGTTATCCTGGTAAAAACAAGCGCGCCACAAACGGTAGGCCCTGGTCCTTTCCCGATTGGGGTCAGTTTACAAAATGAGGGCCTGTTCCCAACCGATATTACTGTTAACCTGGACGACCACATTGAACCGGCTCACCCGCTACATCTTGAGGTCCACGAAATTGCTTACGTGACGTTCGAACGCTCCATATCCCAAGACACCACCTTTACAGTCGAGATTCGCAAAGATTATATCAATGACATCGTTTTGCCGATTCATTTTGAGGCAGAGCCTGACTTAATGGTTACACTCACACCAGATTCGCATACCTATCTTGCAGGCGCTCCTATTCATGTTGATCTGCATATCGAAAATATAAGCCAGTCCGTTGAATACCCAAGTTTCTATGCTTGGGCCCTGAATAATGACGGAGAATCAGTAGAATCCACTGGCTATTACTACGCTAAACTCGATCCCGGCGCTGGGATTACACAGCCATGGGATTTTACAATAAATAGCCCCGGCATGTATTTACTGAATGCTGAGGGATACTTTAGCTACTGTTACAATTGCGCTTACTCAAACGGGAGGGCTTCCGACATCATTCAGGTTGTTTCGCCCGTAGTTCCGCCTGTAGCGAATATCACCGCATCCGCCACCGCGCCTGATACGGCAGGGCCGGAACCATTCGAGATAATCGCTATTCTGACTAACAGCGGCGCCAAGGCCGGAGACGTGACCGTTAATCTTTCCGATCATATCGAACCGGATCGCAGCATTCATCTTGAATCCGGTGGATACGAATTGGTGACTTTTGAACGTTCTATAACCACCGATACGACCTTCACCGTCGAGGTTCGCGGGGATTATACCGAGGAAATTCCGTTACTGGTGCATTTTGTTCCAACTCCTATAGCAAAAGCCGACATTGAGGTCACCGCGGATTCTCAGTATCCCGAAGGATGGGTAGAGATACCTTTCACGGTCACAGGGCTGGGGATTGGCGATTGGGATTATCCTGTGTATTTCAGCCTGCGTGACTCCGCAGGCTCCCTGGTTGAAGAATGGGACTTCGAGTACCACCTCAATAGCGCCAACGAGACCAGCATTGGATCCCAGGAGAGTGGCGCTCTATTGGTGTATCTTGCCGGAGGAGAATACACACTCCACGGAGAGACAACGGGAGACGCCAAAGATTTTACAATAGATGTCATCCCTCTGAATGGTAGTATTACACTTACAGCGCAATCGCCGGTCATAGGGAATTACTGGCAACCGGCAGAAGCATTCTACACCATTAATAACAGCGCGTTCTTCGGTGGTGATTTCAATGCCACATTTGTATTGAGTCAGGGGTCAACGGAAATATCCAGAAGTGAAATCATTTGCTACATACCCGCTAATGGGGATTATTCGGGGCGTCTGGACTTTTTCGATTTACAGCCCGGAGTCTACACCCTTACCTCTTCACTTCAGCCCGGCGGCTCTACCAGCCAGGTTGTGATACAGGTTCTCGGTCTATCCGGTGAAATTATTGATTTATCAGTATCAATGGGGGCTAAAGATCACGGACATCGTCAGATAGATGCAACTGTTGATTTGACCGCCATCTATCCGTATTTTTCGGGCTATGTGACAATTTCAACGCCGTTCTGGAATGATTACTGTTATGTAGATTTGTCGGATGGAGTTACCACCACTCAAACTTGCTCCTTCAACATGGATTACTCAATGGTTAATCCCGGGTCGTACGAATTGGATGCGACGCTTGGCTGGGACAATGGACAAATTGTAAAGACGGTGACGATACCGTTCGACGTAACGGGGCCTGTCTTCGAGGCGACGCCGCCGCCATCCGGCGCTATTTTCGAAGCCGGAAGCAACATGTCCTTTGCTTTCAGTGTGGTGAATGTCGGAGATCAGGAAAGCGACGCCACATTGGATATCGATGTGCCAGATCCTCAATTCCAGCAATCAAAAACCTCATCATTTACTTTTGATTCCGCTACCGCTGAATATGAATTTATCTCCGCCATTCCTGCAGAAATTCCAGCCGGTTACAAAGTGGCCAAATGGGCGCTCACACCAACTCGAAGAAGTATTCATGGGCTTGATAGAGGAATAATCCCGTTCAGGATCGAAGGGCTATCGGTTGATGCAACAACCTCGTTGGACCGTCCGTTGTATCGTGCAGGCGAAACTGCGCAGTTAACGCTTGATGTAATCAATGCCTCGCCTTTGAGTGGGGTTACCCTTGAGGCGCAAGTGGATTATCAAGATCAGCGCCAAAATCAGACATTTGTGCTGCCCACTACGGACATTCCGCTTCAATTCAGCCTGAACGTGAACAACTTTGATGATCCATCCGCTAATTATACAATTTCATTCCCCTCGGGCGAAAAACTGGCTATGGGCTACGCCTTTATACAAGAGCGCCCAGCGAATATTCAATTGTACACCGATAAAACCGTCTATAATGCCGGGGATGTTGTGTCAGTTACGGTTGTGGCAACTGAGGATGGGCCTGTCTACATCGAAGCGTATAGTTATCAATTGTCCTGGAACTTCGATCTCTTGGCTAACGAACCCACTACCTTCCAGTTCACCCTGCCCGTTGATTGGCCAAGCGGGTTGGATTCAATAAGCTACTCCTTCGGAGACCAGTACTACTATTATCTTTATCAGATCAAAGGCATCTGGGCCAACTATGTGGGCATTACGACTGATCGTTATCAGTATCATACCAACGACACCCTTGCCGTGGATATCGTCCTTCAAGCCGGGTCAGACTTCTACGGATATGTCACATCAAATGCTTATGGCCCGAATGGGTGGTTCATGTTGCCTAGCTATGAATCCAATTTCACAAAAGGTTTGAACTTCTTCCAACTAACAGACACATTAGAAGGTGTTCAACCGGGTGAATACACCATTGATTCCGTTCTGTATCTGGACCCGGAACAAAACCTTTTCCTTGCAGAAGGCTTGACACAGATAATAGTAGGAGACTTTGCGATCACTGACGTAAGGACGGATAAATACTTTTATGAGTATGGATACGATCCCGTCCATGTCGACATTGATCTATACGGGTCGAATGCAGAAGGCACGCTATCGCTTGTTCTCGATGGGTGGGATGTCGTAGGCAGCCAAGATTTAACGCTTGATGGGTCAGTTACCTTTCCATTCGATATCGCACCGGCAGATGTAATGAATCTCGGTTTCAACAACCTATCTGCAGCTTTCACGTCCGGCGGCTTAGAAAGCATAGGACATACGTATTTCTGGGTTCAGGACACAACACCACCCTTGATCCAGATTTCCGGCTTTGAAGATGGCATGATCTATGACCATGACATCACGCCGCACATAGAGGTGACAGATTTGCTCCTTGCCGATTGGGAGGCCGTCCTGAAAAACCAACCGTTCGTGAATGACACCCTTGTGACTAGTGAAGCAAGTCTCTTTCAGTTGAGCGTTGGCGCTTGGGACACATCCGGCAACGTGTCTCAACAAATAAAAACCTTCGGGATTGATAAAACGCCGCCAGCCATTTCCTTCGTAGGCGTGGAAAACCAGGGTATTTACAACCATAATGTCAACCCGATGGTGGATGTGGTTGAAAACAACCTTACATCTTCGGATATACGCCTGAATGATTATGAACCGTTCTATGAAACCATGTCTTACACCACAGCAGATGGGTTGAACCTGGCGCACCAGTTCGAATTCAGCCGCGCTCTTGATGATGGGTTTTACTTCATATCAGCGCACGCAATAGATGCGGCAGGGCATGAATCAGACTCGGTAATTAATTTTATGGTTGACGCCATTCCACCTGAGATAACAATTTCTGGTGTGAACGAGGGCGGACATTACAATCAGCCTGTCGTTCCAACGGTAAACATAAATGACCTGAATTTCGATGAGAAGGATAAGATTGTCCTATTAAATGGACTGACGTTTACGAGCGGTGATCCGATAATTGCCGATGGGAATTACACAATGTATGTACAGGCGTGGGACGCCGCAGGAAATTATAGCGAAACATCTGTAGATTTTGTAATTGCGAAGACAGCCATTGCCCTCACAGTTACAGGGATAGAGGAAGGCGGTCTTTACCGCACTGATCGCTTGCCCGTTGTGACTGTAATTGATCAGTTGCAGACTACGGTGGCGTTGTCTCTGGATGGCATCCCATATTCAGAGGGCACGCCAATTTCGGCAGAGGGCGATCATGTCTTCCACGTTGATGCGCAAGATACTGCGGGGAATTCCGCATCTATGGATATTTCCTTCACAATAGACAAGACCCCACCCGCTCTCAGTATCCAGAACGTTACGAATGGAAGCTACTACAACCATGATGTTTCCCCGTTGGTAACGGTTAATGATCTCCATTTGGATGTGTGGCAGGCCTTCCTGGATGGCACACTTCAATTCCATAATGGAGATATAGTTAGCAACCAAGGACAGCACACCGTCCAAGCAAACGCAGCAGACAAGGCGGGCAACACAAGTCAATTAGCCGTGGGATTTTTCATCGATAAGACACCGCCCGTTGTCGTAATATCCGGCGTAACCGATGGTTTTATCTATAATCATGATGTTACACCTATTGCCACTATCATTGATACGAATCTGGCCACATCTACGATTACCCTAAACGGCAATCCCTTCACGAGCGGAACAGTGATAACTTCCGAAGGCAATTACACCCTCTATGTTTCAGGCACAGATCTGGCGGGTAACCGTAGCCAGCAGACTGTCCACTTCACAGTTGATAAAACTGCGCCAGTTATTGTTATTACTGGCGTAATTGATAACACGTACTATAACCACGACGTTGCACCTGTCATAACTGTTACCGATACCAATCTCGCTTCTTCCACAATTACCCTCAACGGTAATCCCTTCACTAGCGGAACAGCGATAACTTCCGAAGGTAATTACACCCTCTATGATTCAGGCACAGATCTGGCGGGTAACCATAGCCAGCAGACAATCCATTTTGTAATAGATAGGACTCCGCCTTCTGTTGCTATTACCGGTGTGTCAGGGGGCGCTTATTATAACTATAACGTCACCCCGGCGATTACCGTTGCCGATGCGAACCTGACATCTTCCACGATTACGCTAAACGGGAATCCGTTCACGAGCGGATCAGAGGTTTCAGCCGAAGGAGACTATGATCTTTATGCTGCAGGGAGTGATAAAGCGGGTAACCATGCTCAGCAAGCCGTTCATTTTGTCATTGATAAAACTCCGCCAGCTTTCAATATGCATGTGGCATCGGTTTTCTATAGCACAAGCCTCACATTTACACCTGAGTTGACAGAAGTTCATCCCGCTTTCTCATCAATTACGATCACGCTGAATGGAGTTCAGTACGGCTCTTATAGTTTCGGCAGCCCAATAACTCTAACTGCCGAAGGACAATATATTATCACAGCGTCAGCTGTAGACCTTGCCGGCAACGAAAACACCACCACAATTACACTAACCATAGACAAGACAGCGCCGATTATTCAGGTTAGCGGCATAACAAATGGAGAATATCGAAACGGCAGCGTTTCGTTGCTTGTTACGGTAATTGACACCAACCGCGATCTCAGCCATGAAAGTCTGTTAATCAACTCATTGCCTTCCTCGATGGATCAGGTGATCACGCTTGTTACCGAGCAGACCTATACCCTGCACGCCGAGGCTAAAGATATGGCAGGCAACTCGGCGACTCCTGTGGACATGACCTTCACGATAGACAAGACACCGCCGCAGATAAATCTGGGCATTGCGTCCGGCTATTACAATAACGCCAAGATATTCACGCCTGCGCTGACAGAACTTCATCCCGATCATTCTTCAGTAACCGTGACCATGAATGGAAGCTCCGTGGGAACATATCCGTTTGGTCAACAAATTTCGCTTAGTTTGGAGGGCGATTACACAGTTAGTGGATCAGCAAAAGACCTGGCCGGTAATAGCGCCACAGCATCGGTGTCCGGCATAGTTATTGATAAAACCGCGCCACAGATCACCGTAACGGGAGTGGTGGACGGTACAACCTACTCTAGCCAGGTAACTCCCAATATTCAGATAACCGACCTGCGCTTAGCTTCTTCAACCATCACACTTAATGGCGCGATCTACCAGAGTGGCACGCCGATCACTAACGACGGCACATATTTGTTGGAAGTGAAAGCGCTCGACCTGGCCGGAAATCATTCGCAAGTGGCTGTTCATTTTGTTATGCAACGCTCCCGTGGTCTTGATATAACCAAGAAGTTTATATCTGTGCCGCGAGTGTTATTCTGGGCAAATTGTACAAGGGAAGAACAAAGTTCAAATAGCCGAACAGAGGCCTACTCATCAATACCACAGAAAAACGATCAATCTTACATGGTCGAGTCGCGCTGCGAAACTCCACCGACTCCGCCGCCATCAGAGTGTTTGATTAAAAATTTTGTTGAGGAGTCACTCATAGAAGCGGGCATATCCTACCAGACCGTGAATAATGAAGACGATTTCATGGAAGATTTCCGCTCTGGTCTATTCAATGTTTATCTGCTGACCAAAGTGAATAATCGAGAGGATGGCGAAGATGATTGGGACCTCGCAATTAAAGAGTTGGTGGAGAGCGCCAATTATGGAAATGGTATTATTGCGATCATGGATCATCCAATCGAGTTGGAAGACTTATCTGACGTGTTAGGAGCTTATCCATCACGCCAGAGGAAAGAAGAAACACATCATTTGCAGGTCAAAACCATGGAGTTTGTCGTAAACGGTGGCCGCAACTCCGCATCCAATCTCTCAATTAAGGATGCTGTGGTCATAGGCTGGTATTTAGGTATTAATAATAAAACCGATCCCGCAGTAACGCTCAAACAATACGGTCATGGGATCTCCTCGCTAATTGGGTTTGATGTCAGCATAGTAGAAGACAATGATCGAGAAGTTGCAGAAGAATTCCTGGCCAACATGATTTATCAGGTGACACCCCCAACTCCGTTCAAGCCGTTGGCGCTCGATACAGTTCAAGTTGGGACCAACGTGAAAAACAATGATTCTGATATTATGTTGGACGGACTTGAAAGCATTCCTTCCGATCTGAAAATCGTCTGGAGTGGCGGAGCGAACCTGGCGCCGGGAGGACTTGAGTGGACATTTAAGCTTGCCGAAACGCAAAATGTCACTCTGGAATGCGGATTGCGTTTACCGAACAAGACGGGTAATTGGACATTAGAAACTGAAATCAGCTATATGGCAAATGGCCTCTGGATTCCTTACGACAGCTATCCACTGACGCTATCGCTGAATATTGGCATAGCCCAGGAAATTGACACAGCCTACTCGATGGTGGGAAAAATCAAGCCATGTAACTCCCATGAGACAACAGCGCTATCAAAGATAAAATCAATTCTTCAAAGTGTTAAAAGCGAGAATGGCTCAAACATCAATAGCCGCTCTTATGCCGATGATAAGATCGAGCTTGTGGAAAACGCCATATGGTATTTAACGTGGGTCAAGAACCCAGCCACTGGCGATATTCGCCTACAACTGGACCGTATTCTCAGGTATTGGGAAGCAAGGTGGTATCTTGCGAGATAGCTCACTGTACCAGACTATGATTAACCCATCAATACGTCATACCGTAACCTCAACCGGCTGTGGTATATGTCGTACCGTGGGGGGTAGGGGAACTCAGCCTTGAGGTATATGCCATACCGTGATCTCAACCCGTTAAAGTATACGTCGTACTGTAACCCTATTTAAGACATACTGTAAATATCTTGACCCCATTGGGATATCCCACTGGGTTGTATAATGGGCTTAGGATAATAGCTACCAAGCTTGCCCCTCTTATTGATGGGAAGATTCTTAAGCGTCGCTCTACCCCAGGGGAAGGAATGACTCTCAATCGTCGGAGTATGTCCCGTTTTTAGTTGAAGGTGGGTGGCGGTTCGTTTCATCATGAGGTTAGGCCACCTTCATTTTTTGGACAACCTGCTGTTCGTCCAACACTGCTTTTAGCATCCAAAGATCACGATAAC
>Ga0209777_10005198_pt1 | contig 15117 bp, 11 predicted proteins | sample FrelakmetHBP12HB_FD_187147 | JGI IMG/M metagenome (GOLD analysis project Ga0209777, IMG submission 187147) | Freshwater lake sediment microbial communities from the University of Notre Dame, USA, for methane emissions studies -HBP12 HB (SPAdes)... | ecosystem: Environmental > Aquatic >... | reverse complement strand
TGGATATGATCGCCGACGCGCGGCTCGATATCCAGCGCGACTCCAACTCCACCCCCTGGCTCGCCGACCTGGCGTTTCGCACCGCACAACGCCTAGGGTATGGAAAATATTTCCTAAACCAGCAAGCCGGCATCGAGGATGACCACATTCCCTTTGTCAATGCCGGAATCTCCGCAGTGGATCTCATTGACCCCGATTACGGTACGCGAGACAGCACCCATCCGTTCGGAAGTTACTGGCACACTGCGTTAGACACGCCCGAGCATTGCAGCCCTCTGAGCATGACGATTGTGGGACGCGTGGTCGTGGCCACGCTCGCCGAACTCGAAAAATCCTCTCGCCTCAAATAGATCTGCCTTGGGGCGACCCGAAGGATCGCCCCTACAAAACGTCGAATCTCCGCAAGGATGCAAGATGGCCGCTTGGCTGCCCTGGGTGGTTTTCGGTCTGGTCGTGCTGGCATTGATGGTTCTGGACCTGGGGGTCATCAATCGCGCCGCCCGCCTCATCAGCCTGCGGGAAGCGGTGGCTTGGAGCGCGGCCTGGGTGATCTTGTCGCTGGCATTTTGCGCTGGAGTGTATTTTTGGCGAGGTCCGATCCGGGCACTGGACTACCTCACCTGCTATGTCCTGGAGAAGTCGCTTTCGTTAGACAATATCTTTGTAATTGCGCTCATTTTCGAATATGCGGCGGTGCCTTCGCATCTCCAACGCAAGGTCTTGTCCTGGGGTGTGTTGGGCGCGCTGGTGATGCGCGCCACTTTCATCTTCGCGGGAATTGAACTCGTCGCGCATTTCCAGTGGGTGTTCTATGTTTTTGGAATCTTCCTGCTGCTCTCAGGGACCAACCTTTTGCGCCATCCGCGCCGCGACTTGGCTCCTGCCCGCAGCCGATTGTTGCGGCTTACGCAAAAACTGATTCCGGTAACCGATCTGTACGAAGGCCCGGCCTTCTTTGTGCATCGCGCCGGCCGCCGCCTGGCGACTCCCCTATTCTTGGCGCTTCTCATGATCGAACTGGCGGACTTGCTCTTTGCCACGGATTCGATTCCCGCCGCCTTTGCTGTAACGCAGGACCCTTTGATCATATACACGTCAAATGTCTTTGCCGTCTTGGGCCTCCGGGCGCTTTACTTTCTCCTCGTCCACACCCTTCAGCGGTTCCGCTACTTACACACCGGGCTTTCCCTGGTGCTCATGTTTGTGGGGGCAAAGATGCTCGTTGCGCGCTGGGTCCGGATCCCGACGCACTGGGCCCTTCTCACGATTCTGGCCATCCTGGTTATTGCCGCGCTGGCTTCACTCCACGCTGACCAGCGTGTGCAAAAGCTCCCCCCGAACGGAACACGCGACGAGGAATCGGGAAGCTGAGAGCGGGAACAGTGGCGGTCATTACTCAAAAAAAACGGAGGAGTCCTTGCAAACGTAGGAATGTTTCGGCGGGACCGAATCATTTTTCAACGGGAAGTCCGAACGATAGTGAGCCCCGCGGCTCTCTTCGCGTCCCAGGGCGCAACGAGCGATCAGGCTGGCTACTTCCAGGATATTCTGGGCTTCGCAAGACTTTCGTGACGGGACTTGAGGAGGAACCAGGTGGAGGGACTGAAGTTGCCGGACCGCCTCGCAGAGGTCCTTTCCATTGCGGATGATTCCGACCTTTTCCCACAGGGTGCCACGGATTTCCTCGACTGCCCGCTCGACATCGGGCCGATTGACCGGGGGACTGACAGGGGGTCCTCCGCCCGAACCCAGAGGGGAAGCGGCCGCGCGGGATGGATGATGGTCCGGAAAATGAGGAGTGAATTTGGGGACCTTTCGCAAGATCCCAGAGGCCGCACGCGCGCCAAACACCAGCCCTTCCAGCAGTGAATTGCTCGCCAAGCGGTTTGCACCGTGAACACCCGTGGCGGCGACTTCCCCGGCTGCATACAGGCCCTGGAGCGACGTCGCTCCGTGCAGGTCCGTGGCCACGCCCCCCATGGCGTAATGGGCCGCCGGGCGGATGGGCACCAGGTCAGCGCTGATATCAATGTTGTGTTTCAGGCAGGTCGTATAAATCCTGGGGAACCGCTTCTTGACGTAATCGGGGTCAAGTCCCGTCAGGTCCAGATAGACGAATTCGCTGCGCCCCTTCTGAATTTCCATGACGATGGCCCGCGAGACGATGTCGCGCGGCGCCAATTCCGCGGCCTCATGATAGCGGGGCATAAAGCGTTCGAGCAGGATGTTGCGGAGGTACGCGCCTTCGCCGCGCAGGGCCTCCGAAAGCAGGAAGCGCGGCGCACACTTCACGTAGAGTGCCGTGGGATGAAACTGCACGAATTCCATATCGCTGAGCAGCGCGCCGCTGCGATAGGCCATTGCGACACCATCGCCGCAGGCTACAGTGGGGTTCGTGGTTTCCTTGTACACTTGTCCCAGACCGCCCGTCGCCAGAAGGACCGCCCGCGCGCGAAGGGGCTTGAGCGCACCCGATTCCTGGTCAAGGTACGTCACGCCGCAGACGCGATGGTCCTCGACCAGCAAGTCCACTGCAAAAGAGTGGGGGAGCAAACGGATGGAGGACAAACTCCTGGCTTTAGCCATGAGCGCGCGCAGGATTTCACTGCCGGTAGAATCGCCGTGGGCATGCAGGACGCGCGAACGGCTGTGCGCTCCCTCGCGGGTGAAGGCGAGCTTGGTCCCATTTCGATCAAAACGCATCCCCCATTCGATTAACTGCTGAACTTCCCGCGGGCCTTCCTCCACCAGGACTCGGACAGCTTCTTCTCGGCACAAGCCGTCGCCGGCCAGCAAAGTATCGTGGAGGTGGAGGGTGACCTCATCATCCTCACCCAGGGCGGCGGCAATTCCGCCTTGGGCATATTCTGTGCTGGACTCAAACAGTTCATCCTTGGTCAGGACAAGGACGCTCCCGGCGCCGGCAAGTTCGATCGCGGCGCGGGTCCCGGCGATTCCACCCCCCAGGACGATAAAGTCCACCTTTTGATCCTTACTCGTCATGTGAACGTACATGATAGCTTCGGGCTTGCGCCTCCGCAACCTATTCTCCCGGCCAGACCCCTGCGGCCAAGCACTGGCACCTGCCTGCCGCAGACAGGTCTTGTCCGTCCGGGGCCAATGACCGGGGGCGCCATGTTCAGAACAGAAGGCCGCCCCAGGAAAGCTTGTCGTGCGAGGGACTCCGTGGTATCAGTATGGTTCTGCCTTGCGGGCCAAGGCTGGGCTGAGACCTTATGCGAAGGCTGCGAGTGTCGTCCAGGAATTTCGACTACGAGGTGGTAGTCGGTCGCGGATCGTGGCGTGGGCTGCGCCGCTTGACGGGCTACTCTTCCCGGTTTGTGCTGACGGAGCGCCGCATTTGGGAGCGTTGGGGAAAACACTTCGTCCGCGAAAGCCGCGTGGCGCCCCCCGCTCCTTTGTTTATCCCGACCGGGGAACAATCCAAGAGCTTGCGGATCGTCGAGGGCTTGGCGCGGCAACTGGCGGAGCGCGGCGCTGACCGGGGCTCGCTCTTGGTGGTGCTAGGTGGCGGGGTCGCCGGCGATGTAGGAGGATTTGTGGCCTCGACTTTCATGCGCGGCATAGACTGCGTTGAGGTGCCGACGACCGTGGTCGCGCAGGTGGACAGCGCCATCGGGGGGAAGACGGCCGTCAACGTTGGCGCCATGAAGAATCTGGTCGGGACCTTCTACCCACCGCGACTCGTCCTGGCCGATCCAAGTGTTTTGGTGTCGCTGGATGCGCGCACGTTTCGCTCCGGGCTCTATGAGGTAGTAAAGCACGCCATCCTGGATGGCCCTGAATTCTTTGCGCAACTCGAGAAATGTTTGCCCGATCTCCGCCCTGTGCCCCACGGGAGAAGGGTCCGCCCGGGGCAGGGAAGAGTTCTGGAATCCATCATTGAAAGGGCGGCGCGGGTCAAGGTGAGCGTGGTCAGTCGCGACGAGCGGGAAGCCGGCCTGCGGCGAGTTTTGAACCTCGGCCATACGTTCGGCCATGCGCTTGAGGAGGCTTCTGCTTACCGCGGATTCCTCCACGGCGAGGCCGTGGCGTGGGGCCTGCTTGCTGTCACCCGCTTGGCCGAATTGCTGGGCAGGCTCGCCCCCGGGCAGGGGGAACGCATCGCCCGCCTGGTGCGTCGGGTCGGACCCCTTCCCCCGGTCCGCCATATTTCATCGCGAACGATTCTGAAACTCCTCCCCCGCGACAAGAAAGCCGTGGGAGGCCAAATCCACTGGGTCATTCCCGAGCGAATCGGCAAAGTCAGAATCGTAAACGATGTCCCTCTGGCTGCCGCGGCCAGGGCCTGGGACGACGTCCGGCGGGGCGGATGGCATGAGTGACCCTTCGCGCCTGCCTGCCCGCGGGAGCCCCTTGGGCTCTCCCAGGGGAATAAAGGGCGACGATGCCACCGCCCAGGCAGTGCGAACGATGTTCGCAGCCGTGGCCTGCCGCTATGATTTCCTGAACCATTTCCTTTCCCTGGGCTGCGACATCCTTTGGCGCAGGGCCACGGCGAATGCCTTGCGGGCCGTGCTAGGGCGTGCTGAGTCGGTTGTGGTCGACCTCTGCTGTGGCACCGGCGATTTGGCGATTGCCCTGAGTCGCTATTCGGCCGGAATGGTGGTCGGCGCAGACTTCTGCCACCCCATGTTACAGTTGGCGAAGCGGAAGCCCCTCCCGCGTGGCGCCGTCATTTTTCTCGAGGCAGATACGCTCTGCCTGCCCTTTCGCGACCAATCGGCAGACGCCGTGACGATTGCTTTCGGCTTGCGCAACCTGGCCAACTACGCTCAGGGCATCCAGGAGATGCGCCGCGTGCTCAAGCCTGGAGGCTTGCTGGCCATCCTGGAGTTTTCACAAATGCGCTTGCCGCTCGTGGGGTGGTTATTCCGTGTTTACTTTCAACGGATACTGCCGCGGCTTGGAACCTGGATTTCCGGAGTTAGCGGTCCTTATCAATATTTGCCCGATTCGGTGGCGCGCTTTCCGAATCAGCAATCCCTGGCAGCATTTCTTCGTGAGGGGGGTTTTCAGGAGGTGCGCTACGTGAATTTCACGGGCGGGATCGCCGCTCTACATCTGGCATCAAAGGCACTTCGCTAGTGTCCTTCGGCTGGCGGATGCTTTGCCGCTAGCCGCTAGGCACGAACGACCAGCCGCTGTCCTTCTCAGTCCGTCTTACTCCAATCAGCAGGAGCACCACTGTCCGCAAATTCCTTCTCGAGGTCATCGAGCTGCTTCTTAACCTTGTCGGCTGCGCGCTGGTTCGCATTCACCTCGTCCTGCTTCGCCTGCACTTTCGCATCCAAGTCCGTTTTTTCGTTAGGATCGATTGCGCGGGCGTCTTGGACTTGCAGCAGATTGAGCTCGTCTTTGGAGAGTTGCAGCGCTTCTTGCGCTCCGGCGAGCCCACCCCGCAAGGCCTTGAACCTTCCTTGCCAGTAATCCCGGGTTTTCTTCTTATCTTCGGAGGGGCCTGTCTTCTCAGCCTCCGGGCCTTCCCCAGGTTTTCCTGATGCTTCGGCGGTTGAGGAAGGAGTCGCCTTGGTCTCCGCCTCAGCTGACATGCTGGCGGAAGCAGTGGGGCCTTCTCCAGGCGGCCGCGCTGGCAGGTTGTCGTTGGTGAAGACCTTGACCGCCTTCTTGGGGGCCTTTCCCCTTTGCTCACGAAGCTGGCGAGCCAAATCTCCCAGCGACTTTTGAGCGGCCAGCGAAATGGGCAGGCCCAGCACGAGCACGAGAACAGCGAACTTTAGGCCTTTGCTTCTCAACGGAGCCACCCCGCATCTCCGCCCTCCCGGCGGAGTTGATCCCGCAAGTCATCCATAGCCTTTTGGTCGTCCGCGATCTGGTCCTTCTTCTTTTGGATCTGATCCTGCAGTTTGCCCTCGTCCGCGGCATAGGCGGGCGTGGAGGACTGCTGAAGATTCTTATTGGGATCGGTACTGAACATTTGCAGTTGGTCGCCGCCCTTCTGCTCCAGCACGGCCAGCTCTCTCTTATGGAGATCTAACTGATCTTGCAGCTCCTTCATCCGCTTCCGATAGTATTTTTCATCGTGATCGCCTCCGGGCGACTTCTCTCCTGTTGCGGAGGCTTCGCTCTTGGATTCCTTGGGCGTTGTGTCGGACAAACCGGCGGCGGCTGTCGAGGATTCCGACGCCGGACGCGTCGGCAGATTATCGTTGGTAAAGACTTTGACGGGTTTTTGGGGGGCTTTTTCGCGTTGCGCCCGCAGTTGCTTCGCCAGTTCACCCAGCGAAGGTGTTTTCTTCGTTTCCTGGGCCAGTCCCTGGCTTGCCGGCCCACCCAAAACGATCCCTACAAACAGGCTCGCAATGAATAAGTGTCTCATACATCCCTTCCCGGCGGTGCGCTGTGGTCCCCTCTTTCGCCTAATGTACGCCTTCGCGTTCCTAAAATCAACTTCATTGCACACTCACGTTGATCTGGAGCGAATGAGTGATGCTGCCTGACGTGCCCGTCACGGTGATGGTGTAATTCCCCGCGGGTGTGGTGGGATCGGTATTCCCATTACCGCTTCCGCGGTTGCTGCTGTTTCCTGCTCCTCCGCAGCCGGAAAGGGCAGCGGCTAGCATTGCAGCCGCGAGCGAACCCACCGCCCAATTGCGCCGAGCGCGTAGGTGGCCGGCGACCAGTTCCCGTCGGCTGACGGCGACCCGTGTCGTTACCAGTTGGGTAATGGCGGCCGCCAGCCAGAGACAGAGCAGGGCAATTCCTCCCGGAAGAAATCCGATAGGTTTAGGAAACCCATGACTCGTGGTGTGTGAGGCGGTGGTGGTGATCAATAACGCGACGCTGCCGCTGGATCCCAGGGAAGTTGGATTCAGGGAGCAAGTGGCCCCGCTCATGCCGGCCGGGGTTGCGCAACTGAGGTTGACGGTGCCCGCGAAACCATTGTTAAAGGCTACGCTGAGGGCCGATGCGGCCGACTGGCCGGGGCTGGCAATGCTCAGGCTGGGGGGATTGGCGGCCAGCACGAAATCGGGTGCGAGGACTTGTGTGGGCGTCGAGGCGGACGCCTCGTACTTGGAGTCGCCACTGTATTGTGCGGTGATGTTTGCGGACCCGAGGAGAGTCGTCGTCAAAGTCGCTTCGAGGTAGGAAGCCACGCCGATGGAGCGTTTATACGCAGTGCCGTTATAGGTCACGGTCCCGTTGATGGGCGTGCTTCCATTTAGAAACTGCACGGTCCCGCTCGGCACGCTTCCGGCGCTGACCGTATCGACGTACGCTGTCAAAGTAACGCTATTGCCGCCGGCGGGGAGGGCAAAGAAATAGGTGAAAGTCGGCCCCTTGACGATGGTCACCGTCACTGTGGACGAGTTTGGCTGATAGCTGCTGTCTCCGGAGTAATCGGCCACGACACTGTAGGTGCCGGGACTTAGCGGCGGGAACTGATCCTCCGTGTAACCGGAACTGTTCAGCGTGTAGGCGCTCGGGGAAGCTCCATTCTGGCTGGGCAGGGGCTGACCATTGGCGGCCAATGTCACCTGCCCGGTCGGGCAGGGATAGACGATGGCTTCATAATACTTGCTGCAGAGCTGATTGGAAGTGTTCGTGACATCCGCCCGAACATAGAAATCACCATAGAGGGCATTGGTGGCCGTAAAGCTGAGCGGAAAGAAGCCGGTAACCAAGTGGACGTGCGTCACGCTAGGCTCCGGGCTGACGGTGACTTGAACCGGAGGTGCGGAGTCGCTCGCCCCAAATGTTCCGTCGCCCGCGTAATGAGCCGTCACGGCATAGGTTCCCCCGGGAAGATAAGGCGTCGCGCCGGAGGCGGCGCCATTGGCCAGCACAAAACTGGCGATGCCCGCGGTGCTCGAGGCCGTGGGACCGGGTGGCGCGAGGAGCGAGACATTGCCTGTCGGCGTGCCTCCCGAGGCGGAGGCAACCTGGACGCTCACGTTCACCGCCTGGCCGTGTGTGATGGTGACCGGGCTTGTGGGCGGCGTGGTCGATAGAGCCAGAGTGGTGGTGGTCGGCGCAAAACTGACGGTACTCCAATGATTGACCAGGTTGGTGGCGTTCACCGAACCGAGTCCGGTGGCCAGGTCATATCCTGGATCCGCGACCCAGGCCGGTGAAGTGGGGTTTTGGGGATCGGCCATGATGCCGTACGCATGGTTTGAGAAAATTGTATCACTGCAGTTCAGCGACCCGCCGTAGCACGCCACGGAATTGTTCCCCTCCACCACATCGTGGAAGATGCAGGAAGCGTTGCCGACCGCAGCCGTGTTGGAGGCGCAACTCGCGCCGCTCTGCGCTGCCAGTGGATAGAGGACATAGTTCACGTTGCCTTGCCGCTCGCCCGTCTTCTGAACGACCATCGCCATGATGCCGGCGAAAATAGGTGCGGCAAAAGAGGTTCCTCCGGCGCCTTGGAAATCCGTGTAGGGGGCTTCCAAATCGCAAGACGACGTGCTGCTGCCCGTGCCACTATTGGCGTCCCTCTGGCAAAAGACGTAGAAACTGGTGCTGCCCGCGGCGCCGTGGGCGGAAAACAAAGAGACGTCCGGGATGTCACGCACGCCATCGCTGGGGACGCCGGCTCCCGTCTGCCAGGAAGGCTTGGCATAGCCGGACATACAAAAGGAGCCGTTAGAAATGGCGCAATTGCTCGGGCCACCGCCTCCCGCGATCACGTCCAGACCTTCAGGACTCAGTGTGGTGCATCCCGTCGTCTGGCCGGACGCCGCGCAAGAGTCGTTCCAGGTGCGCTCGGGAATGTACGATAGGGCGGAGGACTGTGACGCAGGGTCGTTCGTGGGGTTCCAGTACTGGGACAGGCTGGTGGCGTCGTCAAAGTCTGTCCCTCCGGCCGCGACGTTGAAGGGCGTCGAGGCAAGGCCATTGACTGCCAGACCGTACTGCGCTGCGCCAAAAAAAGCAGAATCGCATCCAGCGGAACCCGTATCGCCTGATGCGACAATGATGGTGATCCCCTCGGCCGCTCCTTGCTCCCACAGGCTGTTGTAGAACGCATTGGTCGCAGTTCCGAGGAAAGCCTCACACAAACCGAAGCTGAGGCTCATCACCGGCGCCAGATTGTTATCGATGATGTGGAGCGCAGAGAGATCTCCGCCAAAGGTCGATTCGGTACTCTGGGAGACGACCAGATCGATGGTGGCGCCCGGGGCGGCGGCGCCGGACCATTCGACGTCGAGGTCGGCTTCGCCCTCGGATACTCCCCGCAGCACGCCGGGGTCAGACCCGTCCAGAATGACCTGCGGGTCTTTCGCCGGCAACCCGAACATGCTGCGGAAATCTCGCACATCCTGGAGATTGATGTTGGAGTCCTGAACGATGGCTATAGTTTGCCCCGTGCCATCGGTGCCTGCTGACCAGAGCGGCAGCGCATTATAGATGGTGCCGAAATCAGCCGGGCCGACGGCATAGAATGTGTTCCCGCTGGTGGCAGAGGGGAAAGTGAAAAGCGGCCTCACCTTGCCCGTCGTTTTCGACCGTACGAAGGTACCTAGCGGGCGGTGGTAACTCTGCCGGGGAAAATTATTCAGTGAAACGACCCCAGCCACGACCGGCGCCAAGGCAGCGGGAATCTGTGGATCGCCGGCGTTGGCCCAATGCGCTTCCCCTTGAACCACGTACTTGTGGATCTCCGTATGCAGCGCCGCGCGCACCAATCCCGCTGTTCCTGAGAATTCGATGACCGCGCGCCCCGCCGCCACGCGATTCACCTGAAACCCACGGGAGGCCAGCCACTGCTTTACCCTCTCGATGTCCGCAGCAGCAGGACCGAATTGGCGCCCAAACTCCTCCGGAGCAACCCACTGGTGATACCGGGGCGAAGGCTTGATCTGTTGCTGCTCCAGGAGCTTTCGCAGAGTCGTCTCCTGTTCATTGGATCGTTTGAGCAGGAGCAGCATCCTTTGCATGGGAAGGTCGTCCGGTGCTGCGCCTTGGTCGAATTGCGGGCGAGCCAGCGGAAGGGTGTTGCCCCGCAGGGTTATGAGGTTCGTCTCGTCCAAGGCCGGCGCGCCGGGCGAGGGAGGCGAAGTCGTTTGCGCCACTAGGGAGGCGCCACACGAAACGAGGGCGCATGCAAGGGCGGAAGCGAATCGCACTCCCGGTAACCGTGAGAGCTTCATAGCGCCTCCTCAGTTGTGATTTGGGTTCTCCCGCGCATGTGAAATCACCCGCGCCCCTCGAAGATGCTAACACACAAACCTGTGATATTCTGGCGGGCACCCACACGGTTGCAGTAGGCAACCGCGGGATCAAACCTTTTAGGCCTCCGAGGGGATGATGGCAATCCATAGCTTATATACCCTATCGAAAGATGACCCGGAAGCGCGCACCTGGCTGAGCTTTTTTCGGCGCCACGGTTACTCCGGACTGACCAACCTGGTTATCGAGCGAGTTTTCTGGCTGGAGGGAACGGTTCAGATTGAAAGACTCCTGCCCCTGCTGGTGAACCCGCTGCACCAGGTGGCCGCGCACGATTCGCAACTGGACCCCGGACAAGGGCCGATTGTCGAGATCGCCTACCGTCCTGCGGTAACCGATCCCGAGACGCCCTCCATCCTGGCAGGTGCTCGCGCCTTGGGAGAGAGCGGTCTGGAGTTTGCCCGGCTGAGCCGGCGTTATCAGTTTTGCGGGCTCGATCCGAGCGAGGCGCGGACGGTCGCCGCCCGGTTCCTTTACAACCACGTGGTCGAGCGGATCCGCGATCCCCATGAAACCATCAGTACCCTTCGGCCGAGTGGGACCCCGGATCCCGTGACAACGATTTCACTTCTGGACTTGAGTGACGCCGAGCTCGAGGCGCTTTCTCGCGCACGCTCCTGGTACGCTCCGCTATCACAGATGCAAGTGATCCAGGCCCACGAGCATGTGCAGGGCCGCCCCCATACGGACGCGGAAATTGAGATCCTGGCGCAAACCTGGAGCGACCACTGCTATCACACCACGTGGAAGAGCCTGGGGTTGCTGAAGCGCTTGCGTGAAGCGACCGCCGCCATCAACCACCCCTTGGTCGTCTCTTCCTTCGAGGACAATGCGGGAGGGATGGAATTTGAGGACGGGTGGGTGGTCACCATCAAGGGTGAGACCCACAACTTTCCCAGCTCGATCGCCCCCTTCGGCGGCATCGCCACCAAGCACGGCGGCGTGATCCGCGACACGCTAGGATTTGGCAAGGGGGGCTACCCGATTGGCGGGACGACGGTCATGGGCACGATGGACCCCAGCCTCCCCGAGGACGCTGTCCCGCCCGGAGCGCTCCATCCCCAGTTGATCGTTTCGGAGTCCATCCGGGCGACCGCTTATTACATGAACCCCATGGGGATCCCTATGATGCACCCGATCTATCGGCGTCATCCGGGGTACGCCAAGTGTTTTGCGCTGGGGCATTCGCTGGGCCTGATTCCGAAAGCCTACGCCCTGAAGGACCCACCCCAGCCCGGCGATGTGGCCCTGCTGGTGGGCGGTGAGACGGGCCGCGATGGTATCCACGGAGCGACGGCCAGCTCCACGGGTATGACCGGAGAAACGCTGGCGAAGGAATCCGCCGCAGTCCAGATCGGGCACCCCATTACGGAACGCCGCTTCACCTCCGCCATCCCCGTATTGAGGGATAGTGGTTGTATTCGCTCCATCACCGATCTGGGCGCCGGTGGCATCTCTTGTGCCGCGGGCGAAATGGGCTCCGAGACCGGCGTGCGGCTCAATTTGGACGCCGTCCCGCTCAAGGACCAGAGCCTGTCGGCCTGGGAGATCCTCCTGTCCGAGTCGCAGGAGCGCATGCTCATTGCCGTCCCACCCCAGAAGCTCGCCGAAGCGCAGACCATCCTTGATCGTTTTGAAGTTTTACATTCTGTGATGGGGCAGTTTACGGACTCCCGGCGTTTGGAAGTGCACTGGCGGGGAAAGAAGGTTGTGGACCTGGAGATGTCATTCCTTTGGGGCGCCTGCCCGATTGATCCGGTCGCCGTCGCCAAGCCCGAGCGGCGCTTGGCGCCGCTGGGCGTTGCGGAGCCGCGCAAAACAGCAGAGTGGGCGGCCGCCGTCCGGCGCGTCCTGACGCATTATCACTGCGCCGATCAGAGTGCTGCCGGAACGCGCTTTGATACCACCGTGCAAGGAAGAACGGCCATCGGCCCTTACGGGGGCAAGAACCATCGCATGCCCACGAATATCTACGTCTCAGCGCCGCTGCGAGGCAAATCCTGTGGGGTCCTCACCACCTTGGCGTTCAACCCCTTTTATGGCGAGGTTGATCCGGCGGCGATGGCGCGCCTGATGATGATCGAGGCGATTACCAAGGCGGTCGTCGCGGGAGCAGACTATCGCCGAATGGTGTTGTGCGATAACTTCTACACACCCCGAGTGCGCCCGGAAACCGCCTGGGACCTGAAGGAAATGGTCGAAACGATTGCCGACCTCTCCTTGGCGCTCGGTATCCCGTTCATTTCCGGCAAAGATTCCAGTTCCGGAACGTTCGAGACTGCGGGGAAGAAAATCGAGGTCCCGCCGACTCTGGCGGTGGCTGCTGTGGCCCGAGTCTCGGACGTCAAAACCATTGTGACCAAAGATTTCAAACGCGCGGGCAACAACCTGGTGCTGGTCGGACGATTCGATCCCGAGGCCTTGGGCGGCTCGGTCTATGCGGATAGCTCCGGGCAGCGTGGTGACCGGCTCTTTGACGCATACGATGCCGCCGCCATCCGTGTGTTGTGGGACGCGCTGCTCGGGCTTCACGCACGCGGCGATTATGTCTCCGGCTCGGCGATCGCTGAAGGCGGCGTTTTCCTTCGCCTCTTTGAAGGCGCCTTGGGGTCAGGCATGGGTGCGCGAGTTCAGCTCGATGCCGTCTCAGGGCGGCGGGATGGGCTTTTGTTTGGAGAGTTTGTGGGCTCCGTTCTCATTGAGGTTCCGCCCCACTTCGACGTCGACAAGCAGCTTGAGGGAGTTCCCCATTTGCTCATCGGCCATATTCTTCCGGAATCGAGATTAAGCCTGGTTGAAGGAGGAGAGACCGTCTGGGAGGAGCCCATCGCAACACTCGAGGAAGATTGGAGCAAGACATTTGGGGAGGTTATGAAATGAGCCAGGCGACCACCGCAATCCTTTACGCACCCGGCATCAATTGCCACGAGGAGACCGCCGCAGCCCTCGAATGGGCAGGGGGAAGGGCCGAGTTAGTTCTCCTCAGCGACCTGCTCGGCGGGCGAGCGCGGCTGGACCACTATCAGGCGGCGGTGGTCCCTGGGGGATTCTCCTACGGCGATCACTTGGGCGCGGGCCGCATCTTTGCCACCCTGTTGGTGGCGCGTCTGCGTGACCAGTTGGTCGAGTTTCTCGAGGCTCGCAAGCCCCTGATGGGCGTTTGCAACGGCTACCAGGTACTGACGGAAGCGGGCATCTTACCGGGCCGAACGCCGGGTCAAAGGGCGATGGCACTCCTGGAGAACCAGTCGGCGCGTTTCGAGGACCGGAAGATTCGCTTGGTCGTGTCCGGCGAGAAATGCATTTGGACTGAGAACCTTGCCGGAGAGACACTCCAGATGCCCTCTGCGCATGGCGAAGGGCGGCCGCTGTTTTGCGATACGGGAGGGGCGGGCAGGCCGCGCGTGGTCTTTCATTACGCCGACGAGCAAGGCCGGCCTACGATGCAGTACCCCCTGAATCCCAGCGGCGCTCCCGGAGGTGTGGCGGGCATTACAGACGAAACAGGACTTGTGTTGGGACTGATGCCGCATCCCGAGCGGGCCTCGCTGCCAACTCATTACTCGCAGGACGGGCTCAGGATTTTCAAGAATCTGGTGAAGTGGCTTGATCAGGCCTAGCGCAACCTGCGGTTGCAACCCAAACTCCACTCTGCGCGTCGCCTCTCTCTCCGCTTCCTGGAGGGGAGCACTGTGGATCGTCCGTCAACTGGAAGATGATACGTAGGGTGAATGCCTTTAGGGATGGATGATTTTGATCTCGGAGGAAAGTACGACCGCTCGGGGGCTGGGAAGGTTGGTGGGGGCGCCAGCTCCGCTGCTTTTGTCTGCTACGAAGGGCCTGCCTTTCCCCACACATCATGGATCACGATCATGGCCGCAATGACGGGCTTCTTGGCTGAGGAAGCCGTCGGGTGCGCCCGCACGATTCTCGCTCGGCAGGAGACTTGGCCGCCCGTCGTCCAACTGGCTTCCGCGGGAGGGGAGTATTGCATCTCGACAGGTGTTCCGACCTTCAGGGCCTGATCTGCCCAGAAGAGCACTCCGGACAGACTGATGTTTTGCGTCGTGCCGATCTTCCAACCATACTCGCCGACTTCCCGGAATTCCAGGGGGATCTCCGCGCGCACTCGCGGAGCGCGCCAGATCTTTGCGGGGCCCTTTTTTGTGAACCAGGGCAACTGCATGCCTGTCACCTCCGTGTCCGGTCTTTATACTAGCATAGATACAAAAATACACCAAACGTCTTATGCCGGGTACGACTGTTCAAACGCCTACCTGGGCGAAAAGGGGACCTGGGTCAAGACGAATTGCGTGCTTTCGAATCCTATTGCGCTGGCGCAGAACGCTCCTTCGGTCTCCGGCTGAGGAGCGCTACATACCCCACCCCCACGGCGCGAGAACAAGGTGGGCAAATCAAAAGGGACGCTCCGAGCCTGGCGCGCGCTACCAATCGGACGCCTTGTGCCAAGCGTCATAGGTCACGACCTTGGCAGCACAGGCGGGCTTGCTGGCTGGGGAGGGTGCCGCTTGCGCCCGCACGATCTTTCCACGGCAGGAAACTTGGCTCGTCGTGGCCCAAGTGACTTGTACAGGCGGCGAATACTGCATCTCGACCGGCGTCCCCACTTCCAATACCTTATCCACCTTGAAGAGGACTCCGGACTGGCTGATGTTCTCCGTCGTGCCGGTTCTCCAGCCAAAGCCGCCCACTTCGCGGATGTGCAAGGGCACCACTGCCCGAATTCGTGGGGCCCGCCCGCTCTTGGCGCGCCCTTTCCCTCCAAACCAGGGTAACTGCCACATGGCGCTCTCCTCCGTCGTCTCCCGTCCCACCACTATCCTACCACACCTTCGCAAGGGGGTGGCGACGTCAATTCGCCGCTACCCCAGATCGGAA
>Ga0209777_10005197_pt1 | contig 15117 bp, 11 predicted proteins | sample FrelakmetHBP12HB_FD_187147 | JGI IMG/M metagenome (GOLD analysis project Ga0209777, IMG submission 187147) | Freshwater lake sediment microbial communities from the University of Notre Dame, USA, for methane emissions studies -HBP12 HB (SPAdes)... | ecosystem: Environmental > Aquatic >... | reverse complement strand
GCCCGAGCCATTCGCTCATCGTTCCGTCACCCCAGTCCCACATATAGTACACGGAATCTCCTTCAGGGTCTGTTGTACTGGTTGAATACAGATAGGTTTGACCCGGGTTTCCTTTCGCTGGTCCACTAGGTTTGTTTGGAGTGTTCGGCGCCGCATTTTGAGGGGTAACTGTGATATGGTACACAGGGCTGTACCACCAGGTGTGACCAATGATTTCTTCAGTACCATCAGTCCCTTGGAGCACCTCATGATAACTGTCGTTTGTTCGTTCTTGTACGAGCCGTAAATAAGGATTACTTCCATAGACGTCTGGTCTGAGGACGTTTTTATAGATTTGATCAACTTGTGCTTTTGCGACAAAATAATATTCCCCGGGGGTCGTAAACGTGATTGTCTCTTGATATTTCACCCCGTTTGTATGTCCACTATTTGCATTATCCCAGCCAGTTCCGCCTATATAATCGCCATTGTGTTCATCATGGTCTGTCGTGTTGTATTGATACGTATGCTGTGGGTCTGGGTTCGTCCCGTATTGCATCGAGGTATGGTCGACGACAAGGCTTCCGTTCACCTGCCAGCTGAAATTCACTGGTGTGTTCGTAAACACCGTTGATCCCTGTGGTACGGTCGTTGGGTACCAGCGGACCGAGGGTTGTGCAAGATCAGATTGATGTAAAATCACGCGACGGACTTCAGCTCCATATCGAGGGACGGTATCGTTACCGAAGGTTGTTTGATCAGGATTCTTAGTAGTGGACATTTCTGGGGAAATCCAGAGTAATCCAGCTCCAGGGTATGGTCCAAAATCGACGTAGGGGTCTTCCACCGGGCTTCGGGCGATGTTCGCTCCATATGCCCATGGTCCCATTCCTCCTTGTACTACATATCCGACGGTCTGAGGAATCGTCCCGACACTGTATTTATCAAAATTTCCGCCGTAGTCACCGATATAATCACCGAGTCGTAGGCTTGAGGCATCATAAAAGTTGAAATCAGGGGGTGCATAGGTATAGGTATATCCTGTTATAGGACTGACTCCGGTAATGGACGAATGGGTTGAGCCCCAGGGATACAATAGTTCTCTTGCTCCTCCATGGAAATCAAGTCCCAGTCGAATCGTGTGATTATCAATAAAAGCTACGAGGGTTTTTCCATTGACGCTTGCCCAGATACCACCAGTTGGATCTCCAGGACCATCCATATCCGATTCCCTGTTAAGATCCCATCCATGTGAATCATATCGTTGATCATGGTCAAATCCATAGGGGTTATGTGATACCTCAAAGTAGATTTCTCTGTTGTCGATGAGCCATCGTAACCAATCCTTTGAATATTCTGGTGTAGTTTCATTAGTAAAAGCCATACGCATGAGCCAGTCAGCAAACCAGTACATCCCTATGGTTCCAACGGTTTCATCACCATGAGGACCACCAAGGAACAGTACTTCTGGCTTATGGAACCCTAATGATTCATTTGTGATTCGTACATAATAATCGTCATATGCATTTGGAATTGTTCCCGTGTTGTAGAGAACATTTGCTTTAAAGACTTCAATATAATTAGGATACTGCGCCTCAAGTGCTTGGTACCAACTAATAAGTTGTGCATAGCTGGTTGGTTTGTTATACCAACTCGGAGCCATATTTTCTATTTTATCGTTTACCAGGTTGGTTTGTGGAGCGATGTTTTGCTTCTGCATATCATGTGAATATGCAGAAACAGGCAGCATAGTGGTAAGCAGCGTTAGACATACAATTCCAGTAATTAATATACTGACAGCATTTTTCATTAATAATCCCCCTATGGGAGAATCATATCAGGGCATCTGATATAAAACTTTCGAGAAACCTCATATAATTATATATAAAATGATATCGTTGACATTTACTTCTGAATTTCACTAGAGCGTTTTGAATATTCCTTAATAAGACGGCTTAGGGTAATTTCTCCAATTAAATGATCCTGTTCATCAACGACCGCGAGTTGTTTGATGTGTTGCTCCTTCATTGTTTCTATCACCTTGATTATTTTCCCATTGGTCCTTACGGTAAGAGGTTGTTTGGACATGATATCTTCAGCGGTCATCGATAGTCCGTATTGTAATGATTGGATGCTTGGCTTATCATACGATTGTAGAGGCGTATACGGTGGAGCGAACAGCTGAATCGTATCAGACTCGGTAATAACCCCAACGACATGTTTGTCCTTACTGTTATCAACCACCCAAACATGATCCGTTGTACTGAATAGTGAAAGGACAGAGATCATGTCATCAGATTTTTCCACAAATGATTTCTTCGGATCAATTGGTTCATATAAATCTTTTACCGAGGACTCATATAACCTAGAAATTATAGAATGTGTTTCACTCATTGTTCTCAAAATGATTAAACGTCTGTATGTTATTTAAAATCTCTGAGTACTCCTTTTTCCATGATTTTATATACCGACAATCGATACCAAATTTCAAAGACTCACGTCTAAGGGATGCATGGGATGCTGCTGGAAATTACACTTGCGATTATTGTTGCAAAAGCTCTCAACATCGTATTTGAAAAGATAAAACAACCTGGCGTCCTCGGGGAAATCCTCGCGGGAATCCTCCTTGGTCCCTGCTGTATTGGGTTGTTATCCGGGTCAGCGTTTACTTTGATGGGTACTTCCCTCTTTCAATTCAACCTAAATATGACCTCCCCTGAGTTTAAAGAAATCGCCTTTATCGGTGTTGTTTTTCTCTTGTTCATTGTCGGACTTGAGACGAATTTAAGTGATTTGAAAAAGACGAGGAAAGCAGGATTAGGTGTTGGAGTATTTGGTATTCTCATTCCCTTTGGTTTTGGAATTCTCGTTGGCCAACTGTTTCATCTAACGATTATTCAAGGCATGGCGGTCGGCACGATTTTCTTAGCAACATCGACCTCCATCGCCATTCGAATACTTTCAGATATGGATCTCTTATCCACTCGTGTTGGATTAACGTTACGCACTGCACTCGTCATTAACGATGTTCTCGCCATGGTATTTTTTGCCTTAGTTTTTGGCATAGGCAACTCGTTCGTTCTTCTGTTACAAATTTCTCTTTTTTTTATCCTGACTATCGTGATTGGTTTTATTGTCGTTCGATATATTTCCAAGAGGGAGACGAAACGGCATGCACCAATTATTGTTCTGACGAGTGGTTTAGGGGTATGCTTCTTATTTGCAGCGTTTGCTGAGAATATGGGGCTTACCGCGGTTATTGGGGCGTTCCTCGCTGGTCTCATTATCAAAAAAACACCGCAAGCTGGCGTCCTTGTGGAGTACATTAAAACTATTGGTTATGCGTTTTTTATCCCGTTGTTTTTCGTCTGGGTGGGAGCGAGTTTTAACTTTTTGTCTCTTTTCGGATCAAATCAGCTCATGTCAATCCTCATATTCTGTGCTGTGTTCATCGTCTTTGCTATGCTTGGAAATTTCCTTGGTAGTTTCTTTGGAGCACGAATTTCTGGGATGAAACGAAGGGAAGCAATCAGCGTCGGTGTGGGGATGATGCCGGTGATGGGCGTTGCATTGATTATCGTCTCAACAGGGATTGAACGAGGTATGTTTGGGGTTCCCAGTGGTTTTCTTGCGACGCAAATAAAAACAGCAACACTGTTTCTCATCTTTACCAGCTGTTTTATCGCACCTCTTCTATTGAAGAGAAGCATGACATCTCCTTTGTTCAAACAAATCGGAAAAGGGAAAACCAAGCCCTCCTTCTATCGCCATCCTCACTGCGCGGAATGTTTCTCCGCCCTTCGATTAGACCCAACAACCAATAAATGGTATTGCGACACCTGCCAGGATTATATGGAGATTCAGAAAAAAGCCTCTCTTCGTTTATCCGATCAAAATGGAAAAACAAATACGTATATTAAATATATTATTGGGGCAGGAACTATTCTCCTCTGCGGGTATGTCATTCAGAGTTCGGTGAATCTGGCTTTAGTTGAAAAAATCTCTGCTATCATCGGGGTTTTTATTGGTACAACCCTGGGTTTCTTGACCATTAAACTTCTGTTTTCACATCAGAAAACAATCAGTTGAGAACAAATTTTTTTTTGACTCTTTTTTTAACAATATTTAAATCCAGTGGTGCCATTGATACTGCGACGGAGGCGATAAAGTGCTTGATTTCACCTATGCGGTTTTAACTAAAATTCTGTTCGGGAGAAATACCATCGATCGACTTGATGAAGAAATCGAACGGTATGCGGACAGAATCCTTTTTGTCTATGGTGGAGGCAGCATCAAACGAATCGGGTTGTATGATACGATTCTGAAGATCCTTGACACCGGGGATATCGATGTTGTTGAGCTTTCAGGTGTGCAACCAAATCCTCGGATAACCAGTGTTCGACAAGGGATTCAATTATGTAAAGACAATAACCTTGAATTTATTCTAGCGGTTGGTGGTGGCAGTGTCATTGATTGTGCAAAAACAATTGCTGCCGGTATGTATTATGAGGGGGATCCCTGGGATCTTTTCGTGCTTGGTGATTCAACGATACGAGCTGCATTACCGTTAGGAACAATACTGACATTCGCGGGTACAGGTTCTGAAATGAACGGAAATGCGGTCATTTCCAATCAAGAAACCGAGGAGAAACTCGCTATCCATCATGATCTTCTTAGACCACGGTTCTCCATATTGGACCCGACCTCTACGTTCTCCGTCCCAAAGGATCAGACCGCCGCAGGAACGGTTGATATCTATAGTCATATTCTCGAACAGTATTTTAGTCCGACAAAAGATGCTTTTGTGCAAGACCGTCTCGCGGAAAGCCTCTTGAAAACCTGCATTCAGTATGGTCCAATCGCAGTAGCAGAACCGACAAATTACGAAGCACGAGCGCAGTTGATGTGGACAAGCAGTCTCGCACTCAACGGACTGCTCGGCTACGGGAGGATCACTGATTGGGCAACCCATGGGATTGAACATGCGGTCAGCGCCGCATATGACGTTACCCATGGTATAGGACTCGCTATTCTTACACCCTTCTGGATGGAATATGTGCTTAATGAAGAAACATTGTCCAAGTTTATTGATTACGCACATAATGTGTGGTCGGTGAATGAAAAAAATGATTTCGCAACCGCGAAGAGAGGAATTGAAAAAACACGAGAGTTTTTTACCAGTCTTGAAATGCCAACACGATTACGAGATGTTGGGGTGAAAGACACAAAACTTGATGAGTTAGCAGAAAAAACTGTGTTATATGGGACTGTTGGGAAATTGAAAAAACTTGGGAAAAGCGATGTTCTGACGATTCTGCAAAATGCGTATTAATTAAAAAGATTTCATCAAATTTTTTATTGTTTATCTAAGCATTTGCTTTCTATTATGTTTCACCTCGAGATATCTGGCGACCATGAGACATAACATCGCTCCTGCGCATCCGATCATGAAAAACAACACCCCTGCGCCTCCATATCGATCAAAAATCGCAGCGACAGCGGGCACCCCAACAAACATTCCAGCGCTAATAACGATACTGTACACCGCCATGGTGACTCCACGTGCTTTTTCCTGTGCCTCATCAGCAAGTGATGATAAAGCTGATGGACCAAACGCAAGAGCCATAAACCCGAAAACCCCAAGCAATGGCCAGAATCGAATAATACTGTTTTTTACATCCTCACCACTCGTGGTAGGGGCGAGTCCATATCCAATTCCAATCACCGTCATCACCCCGACAAACCCAATGGTGCCAACCACCATTATTGGAAGACGACCATATCGATCAGACAGACGTCCATAGAACACCTGTGTGACAATCAAAATAATACCAGCACCTGCAATACCTGCTGAAAGAAACACGGGTGATATCGAAAGCACACCTTGCGATGTCGACACCGTCAAAAACGTCATGACCGCTCCTATAATCATAAACACAATAAACCACGGGAGCGTCAAAAGAAGAATTGCGCGCTGTTTGAAGACACCAACTATGGTATTAAATCTGATTTTCTTCGCTAAGACATCATGTTTCTTTGGCTCGGTAATATTGATAACGCAATAGATACACCCGAACAACGCCATTACACCGGCAAAGATAAACGTCTGCCAGAGTGATCCTTTGAGAAACTCCAGACATAACGCACCAATCGCATAGCCCACGACCCACCCAAGCATATTGAATGCATCAAACGCCCCCATTTCTCGTCCCCGTCTATTCTCAGGAGCGTAATCGGTTAATAGAGCTAATGATGATACAAGGATTGCTCCGGCTGCCATCCCATGAGCTGCATTAATGAAGAAGATCTCATAGATGTTTCTTGTAAGCGAGAGTAAGAAAAGAAACAGTGCTGCAGTCAGCAGCCCTGAGAGGAGCACAATTTTTCTTCCATAGCGATCCACGACTGCGCCGATAAACAACACAGTCCCCATTTCAAACAAGGGGGATGCAGCAGCAACAACACCATACCCGATAAAGGTGGTAGTAATGTTCAAATATATAGGCAGTGTCGCGAGCATAATCCCAAAACTCGCACGAATAAAAAACGTGGAAATATACAATGATGAAAGCAAGCGCAGGTAAAACCGATCGGGCATAGTATGTCACGATAGTAAAAAAATCACACTTTAAATACATTCGTCTGAAAAATAATCAGATTCTTAAGATGTACCATATGTCAATAATAATTATCGGCCATAGATATTTATACATCGATTTGATTGTATACTACAAGTGAGGTGAATGGAATGAAAAATATTTTAGCAGATCAACCAACTCGTCCTCCTCTGCCATCTGATAAAAAAACAAATCCAGAACAATCCACGACAAATGAACCCAACCAAGATCAACTGATAAAAGGCCTTCGAATCGATAACATGCTCTACTGTCTTGATACCGGGAAAGAAAAATATCTCTTTGCTACTGAAGATGAAGCGATCGAACAGCTCCGGAAACTTGATAAAAAGAATATCAACCCGGATAGCTCACAAATCGCCCAGATATCCACAACTGGAAACACTTGGAAACTAACCCAGATACCTTGGTCTCATATCGCAGTCAAACTCCTCTAATCAATTTTTATTTCTTCCTAAATTTGAATATTAATAAAAAGCATAATTTTTTTTATTAACTAAGTATGTGGTAATTGACTTTTTTCTTGTTAAATTCTTTTTTAATCATCTCTATCTGTTCTTTTCCAAGGGTTTGAAAGGTAATAACAATCTTTACAAACCCAACAGGAACCGCAGTTGTACATCTATCATGGGAAATGGATTGTACATTCGCCCCAAAATCAGAAAGGATCGCCAAGATGTCCTTCAGGACTTTTGGTTTATCGAGAGCAGTGATCGATACTTTGACAAGCAGTTTGTGTCGCATCATCCCTCGTTCAATAATCTGCGTTAGGAGGGAAAGATTCACATTTCCACCACTGAGTACTGCGACAACGTTTTTCTTCGGGAATTTTATTTTTTTGCTCAGGAGTGCAGCAAGTCCTACAGCGCCTGCTGGTTCAACAACAAGTTTTGTTCTCTGGAGCAGTAAATACAGAGCATTGGCGATTTCTTCGTCATTGACTGTGACCACCGTGTCGACATATTGTTTTGCGAGTGTAAAGGTAAGTTCCTTGGGGGTTTTCACTGCGATTCCATCAGCAATCGTCATAATACTTTTCAAGGGAACAATTTTATTTTTCTCAAGAGAAAGTTTCATGGACTGAGCGCCTTCAGCTTCTACTCCGATGATTTTCACTGTTGGTTTAAGGGTCTTTAATGCTAATCCGATGCCGCTAATGAGGCCTCCACCGCCAATAGGGACAAGCACGGCATCAACTTGAGGTAATGACTCAAAAATCTCTATTCCAATCGTGCCTTGGCCTGCGATGACGTCATTATCGTTAAAGGCGTGGACGAACGTCATCTTTTTTTGTTCTGCATATTTCTTTGCTGCTTCTGCTGCATCGTCATAGGTGATTCCTTCAAGCACAACGGTTGCGCCATAGGATTTTGTCGCAAGAATCTTTGTCGGTGGTGTGTAGATCGGCATGAACACGGTGCTTTTCACACCCATCAGAGTCGAAGCATAGGCGACGCCTTGTGCATGATTTCCTGCTGAGGCGCAGACGACACCGTGTTTTTTTTCTTCTTTGTTTAAATGGAAGATTTTATTGTACGCCCCACGTATTTTAAAAGAACCGGTTGTTTGTAGGTTTTCCTCCTTGAGATACACATTTGACCCTGTGAGATGTGAAAATGTTTTTGATCGTTCTAACGGTGTTTGTTTTATCACGGGTTTGAGAATTGTATATGCATCTTTGACATCTTGAAAGACAACCATTGTTTCACTCACAAGAGCTTGTTAAGGAAATCCCGTGCGTTCATTCCTTCCTTTAAACCTACTTTTTTTGCGTTCTCAGAGATTTCAACGAGAGGTGCGTTCAGTACATCATCAAAGGTTTTTACGCCAGTGACTTTCCCTGCGATATCACCAAGTTTATTCGCCGCATTCATGTTGAGATACCCGCACATCACATACCCTTTCTTTGTTTGGATCAAAATAAGAGGTGCATTGCCAAGATCGATATAATACCCGATGACCTCGCCTTTTTCGAGTGCAATGGTTTTTGTTTTCATGGCCTCTCTACCTTTTCAGTAGTACTGAATTAATTTCAGAGGAGTATGTAGGAAGCGGTCCATTTCCTACTATACTGCTTCTGTGAGAATAGAGTATCCCATCCCCCCTATTTTTTTGTTTTCCTTATTTTAAATTCGCCTATCCCTAATGGTATAATTTCTAAATCATCCCCATCGTTAATGTTGTGTGCCTTGGCAAGCTGGCTTGGTATCGTTATCACAAGGCTGCTTCCCACTACGCGCGCTTTCCTTGTTAGAGGCATGAATCCCCTCCTGCACTACTAGTAATGTATACGGAATTATATATATGTTTTGGTTTTTTCAAATATATCTAAAAAGAGCTTAACACACATATATTTCTTTCATCGTAACAACACCCCTTTTTTTTCTTCAAATACATACAATGAAAGAAGAATTAAAATAAAAAAAGAAAGATGACCGCACTCTTGGTTATTCTCGTGCGGTGCTCTTGTCGTTGATAAATCTTACAGTTATGTGTATCCCAGGAGATGTTTCAGAATGGGAAACATGTTGGGAAAACGCTCGAATACCCACTGTAAGAAATTCGTCCCCGGGATGTATTTAGTCGGTATTTTCACACTCAAGACACCCCAGTCGCTCTCTGCGGTTAAGATATCTTTGGCTTTTGCTTTGACTGTATAGGTTCCCCGTGTGGTCCAGGAGTGTGTCACGTGAATCTCGGTTCCTGAGAGGTATGGGCCAAGCCAGTCACTGGTGGTATTGTCTCCCCAGTCGATGAAATAATAGATGTTCTGAGTCTGAGGATCTGCAGTGACGAAATTGTATAAATATTGGTTCCCGGGTTTCCCCTGGCTGGGTCCTGTTATCGTAGGCGCGTTTGGTGGCTGGTTGTCTGTAATCATTACCGTCAATGGTTCTGACCATATACTGCCCGCGCCCCAGACATCTCGTGCTTTTACTTTGACACTATAGTTCCCAAGAACGGTCCATGTATGGGCTGCGGTGGTGACGTGTCCTGAGGTAAATGGCCCAAGCCAACCGCTGTTCGTACCATCTGCCCAGTCAAATAAGTAATAGATGTTATCGTTGTTCGGATCAGTCGTGCTGCTCGTGAAAGAATATTCCTGGTGCCAAATCCCTAAGGATACTCCCGTTGGTTTTGTCGGTTGTACTGGTGGATCGCTGGGGGAGGGTGATTTCACAGAAAGCGCTGGGTCACCGAAATACAGACAGCATTCAATAACTCCTCTATAACTTCCCGGTGCACTTGTATAGGTCCAGTTAATTGTTGGCGCCATAGCATCCTTTGACCATGCTTGTCCTTTCCCAAATTGCCAATCTGCTTGACTTTGCGAGTTGTTTGTGGTATCAAAGAAATAATCCCAGAAGCATTTCATTTGAATGGCACTCGAAGAGTTTGTGTCATCAAAGGAACCCCAGCCATATCCTGTGTTATACGTGCAGGCGAAGGCAAGGTTGATTGGTGAATGGAAGAGCATGGATTCAAGTATCCCATCACCATCATCGAAATCACCGCAGTGGCATCCCATGTCGGTGACGAAGAAGGGCATTGTGTTATGATAGAGTGTTTCCCAATCGGTGTCATAGACATCACAGGACATCGTAGGGTCTGCATGGGCAAACGCGCTGAGAAGTGTCACATGGTCGTTGTTAATATCGTTTCGAAGTCCACCAATTTCATCTCCGCCATGCCATCCAGGGTTCGGGGTTGGTGCGCCTGACCATTTCACCGAGAGATTATACTGGTTTCCTGGGTTCACAAGATTCCAGGTCTCAAAACCGTACTGGTATCCAAGCCAGGTGGGATATGCTCCATGTGAATCTGGGATAGGGCCAAGGTAGTTGGTCGTGGTTTTTACTGCACCGTAGTCGACGAAGTCATCTCCTTGGCAATTCCAGGTGCTGTCTCCACCGTAAAACGCTGCGTTATTCAGATACTCAAAATCGGTGCTATCTGCGTAGTAGAAGCTTTTTGTTAACCAGTTTGAAACATCTTGAGGCTCGTCACAAACGATTCGTCCGATATACATCTCTGAGTACAAGTCGAAGCCGAGGTCACCTTCCTCGCCCCATGAAGTATCATGGTCTGCATTAAAGGTTTTATCAAGATTGCTCCAGTACAGATCGGAATCAACAGGTCCTTCGTATTCGTATGACAGCATCCGAGCATTGATATTCGGTGAATCGCCGCCGATGAGAATATATCGTGTTCCCCAGTCTTCATAGGCGTCTTTACAAAATTCTCGGATATGTGCTGGTTGGTCATTGAATAAGGGATCTGAGCTCTGGTAATCTGGGCACGCGTTTATGTCTTGAACCGTAACAAGCGTGCTACTCAAGCCATCTGCGACATGATGAGCGATGAGACTATCCCAGTTGTATGTCAATGTTCCACCGATATCCCAGTGATCGAGTCCGCCTTGGGTGGTGGTAATGATGACGTAATCATAATGGTGGCTTGGGTCACATAATCCTCCTGGATAATCAAAGGTAGGTTGCCCGTGGTAGAGAGGTGCGATCTCAGGATTACTGACAAGGGATTGTACCCAGGCTTCATCCTGTGGATTGTTGGCATAGAACTGGTTCTGATACCCATTTTCCCGGAGGTTAATCGTCACTGTCATCTCTGGATAATAAAAGAGCTGGCCATTCATTGGACTGTATTGGACTGGGTTGAGTGATATATCAAAGATTGCGTAACCATGAGAATATCCAATATGGTAATCCCCGCTGGTTTGCGCAGGGTAGATGCTGACGGAGGAATAGATCTCATTTTTAATTGCTAAGGTTTGTGGAAGGGGATCGTTTAGAGTCACTTCATTTTGATAGGGAAATACCCGTTCTGTTGTTAAATCGATTCCTGGGGTGGAGAATTCCACAGGATTCCCTGTTACAACCACTGAATCAACAGCGGTCATTGGTGGTAATAGAAGTTGGATGAATTTCACAGGTAATGTCGGGGCTCCTAGATCCTTTCCTAATCCGAGACACCCTGCAAGGTCTATGGTAGAATACCGTGCGCTTTGAACCTCTTTTACTTGAATGGTTGGTTGAAGAAAAGAGAATGTATACTGGAGTGGATTCCCCGGGGTATACGGTTGGTTTGGTGTACTTGATTTTCCGATTGTTACAGAAAACGCGGTTATGATCATTACGAGACATAGTGCTATGCTGATGAGTTCCCTGCCTACTTTCCTCTTCATATTCTTTGAAAACATTCTTATCGTTCCCCTTAATGGATAATGATAGAATTACTTATAATTAATACTTTTGTCACATTACTGTGTACCACAAAATAAGACCTCTATAACATAAAATTGAAACAGATGACACAAAACCCGCTGTTCGAGATATGTATTTGTTGTCGTGATTCGTCGTTGTCATAATTAACAATAGTAAATTCGGACAGTAATTTTTTGTATAATAATAACGTTTTGGATTGATGCCATATTACTTTTGAGTGTTGATGGCTTTGATGAATGATTTCTTTGATATTTCTTGGAATAGATTTGAACAATGAACCAAAATATTATGAATAAACAGGTGATACAGGAGGTTAGAGTGAGGCAGTATGAAACTCTTTATCGATACCGCGGATTTAGCTGAAATTAAAGAAATTGCGTCCTGGGGCATCCTTGATGGCGTTACGACGAATCCAACCCTTCTGGCGAAATGTGGACGATCATTTCAGGAGGTTATCGATGAAATTTTTGATCTTGTCGACGGGCCGATTAGTCTTGAAGTACTCAGTGAAAAAGCAGAGGATATGGTAACCGAAGCAAAAGGAATTGTAGCAAAAATCCCGCAGAAATACCGGAAAAACATCACGATTAAAATACCGATGAATCCAGAAGGACTCAAGGCTGTTAAAGCCCTTAAAAAAGAAGGAATTAAAACGAATGTCACCTTGATTTTCTCCGCGAATCAAGCATTACTTGCTGCAAAAGCAGGGGCGACGTTTGTCAGTCCCTTTATCGGCCGGCTTGATGACAACGGGCAGGAAGGAATGAAAATCATTGAAGAAATCATGGATATCTTCTGCAACTACGACATAGAGACAGAAGTCATCGTCGCTAGTATCCGTCACCCTATTCACGTTATTGATGCCGCACGACTCGGCGCAGATATCGCAACCGTTCCTCCAGAAATCATCAGAAAAATGGTGAAACACCCATTGACTGACGCTGGCATAAAAAGTTTCATGAAAGACTGGGAAAAAGTGAAGAAATAAAGAATAGTTTATTTCTTTTTCTCTAAGAGAAACTGAAGTCCTTTCTCTGTTATTTTCACTTCGTTTTCTGAGATATGTTGTACCATTTCAAGTTGCAGGAGCTTCTGGATCATCACCTCGAGTTTCTGCCGTGAGGTATGAAGCAATGTCACCGCGGATTCTACATCGGTGTCCCGTCGTCGCATCATCTCAAGAAGCTCTTGTTCTTTCTCTGTTACCTTTAGCATCGTGGTTTTCGGCGTCGGAATGAGTTGATGTTTCTTTGTTTCGGTGACTCGTTCGATATAGTCTTCGATAATCAGATCCAACTGTAAAGTATCTAATAGTTTCCCTCCGGTATCATAGAGTTTACAGACGTTGTTTTCGTATTTCCATGTTGAAACGGTATCCCAGTTATATTCAGGTTCTTCTTCCGCCTCTGGTTGGGGGAATGAGGGCGCTAGTGGATGAAGTCCTTTCATTTGATATCGTAAGTGTTGTTCTGATTGGATGACTTCGAGATGTACTCCGCAGTTTCTCAACTCGTCAATGTACTCATCCCCCAGATGATCCTTTAATTCAGAGATAAAGAACAATCCAACATCATCACCAATACTTTCAATGAGTTCGAGATAGATAACACGGATAAGGGCATCGATTGCTTCACCAAGTCGAGCCGGTTCAATCGTTTCAAACCCTGTGGAAATTGATACTTTCACGCCTTCTTCTAAAAAAAACTCATCATGGATTTCCAGTTGACTTAAAAACGTAAATTTTTTTTCTAGTTTTTTTGTCGTGTTTTTCAGTATCTGAATCGCAAAGCTATCCAGGGTTCGCCGTCCGATAACGGTATAGAGTGCCTCAATGACTTGAGTAATGAGAATAGAATTTTTTACTTTAACCATATCTCCTAGAAAAAGAGAATCTGTTCAGAGCTTATAAAATCTCGTCTGATGATTCTTTACCAGATATGTCCCCATTGATGGCTTTTGCATTCTGGACAGACAAATTCTACCTCTTTAGTTCGTCCTGGCCGTTTCAACGGGACAAGAAAATTGACGTCACAATGTTTGCAATGATACATGTTTATTATTGAATTTCGTCTCCCCTTCATACACGATATACAACATTTTTTAGGATAAAAAGATTTCTATGAGGAAAAAAATACCATTTTTATTGTATAATTATGATGGTATACAAGTTTAAACCATCTATCATTTCTCTGGAGAATAATCATAGTAAAACAAGGTGAATTATTCATGCAAACGAAAGTTTATAAATTTTGAATATCAATCAAAATCAATTAGGGCGTAGACCGCAGAAGAGGACCACGGGGTATTCTTTCCGGGATTCTAACTCCCAGATTCACCAAATCACATATGCTATAAAAAATAGTTTATAAGGGCTACATCCCGAAATGAATTAGGAATTAAAGATATGAGTAGACATTTTATCTGCTTCTCGACCCTTTTCAGAGAAAAAATTGATTCAGGCATGGCCACTGGGGACCAGGCATGAATCAATAGAACCGGTTTTTTTAAGAACTTGCTATGGTTTACACTCATGTTAAATGGAAGTTCGGATAGGTTCGCTGTGGGATGTTATACTCTAATCCACAGCGCGACCTTCCGTTCCCTTGCGTAACGAACCATGAGCACCTGTTTGACGTTGTAAGCGAAGACCTTCAACGCCAACTCCCGTTTTTGCATCCACCGCTTCCTGCTTTGCAGAAAGCTGCCCCAGCGTCGTTTCATCGAACTGAACACGCTCTCCACGATGGACCGTAGATGGTATATGACAAGCCATCCGTCCGGATCACGTTTCCAGGCGAGAAAGGAGATAACCCATGCGAGGCTACGTCGTGGCCGACTGGCTGCGTTCGTACGGAAACTGAGGTACGGCGTGCCGTGTTTGTCGGCCACTAGTTGACAGTTGGCTCGGGAGCAGTACGCCTTGTCACCCAGGACCTTATCTACATCAGGGAGGCGTTTGATGAGACGTGAGAACTCCCGACTGTCATGTCGGTTCCATCGAGTGGTGGTGAACGAGTGCACTACTCCAGTGTGCACATCGACGCTGATATGCAGTTTGATACAGTCGCGCCTACTCCCATGGCGTTCGATGCGGAGGTCGTACCAGGCGCTGCTCTGATGCGTACTGAATCCAGTACTATCGACCGCGATGGTCATCTTCCTCCTGCGGAGGAACCTGATGATCAGGTTCATCACCTTCCGGATGTATTTGATGGAGAGCCGGGTCATCCCGCGATGGATGACACTGTGCCCGGGGAGCA
>Ga0209777_10005195_pt1 | contig 15120 bp, 18 predicted proteins | sample FrelakmetHBP12HB_FD_187147 | JGI IMG/M metagenome (GOLD analysis project Ga0209777, IMG submission 187147) | Freshwater lake sediment microbial communities from the University of Notre Dame, USA, for methane emissions studies -HBP12 HB (SPAdes)... | ecosystem: Environmental > Aquatic >... | reverse complement strand
GAATCCTTGCTCGATCGGCGTGATCAATATATTGCCGATCGTATCCATAGCACCCTTCAGTCTGGGGAAACAGGGATTCTATTCCTGGGAATGCTCCATTCACTGGAGAAAAGGCTGACTAAGGATGTGCAGGTAATCTATCCCCCCAATCAAATTCCTAATGGCAGAGGAGGGAGATGATAGAACAACAAATCTCCATTTTGATCGTTGATGATGAGGAAGATTTCTGCGATATCCTCGTTCTCCTTATGGAAGCGGAGGGCTTTCATACCCTGGTTGCCCATGACGGCCATGCGGCGCTAAGGATGATCCATTCCGAATCACCTGACGTCGTTTTATTAGATTTCCGGATCCCCGGTCTGGATGGGATGGAAGTCCTAAAAAAGATAAAAGGGTTTGATCCCCACCTTCCGGTCATCATGATTACCGGCTTTGGGGATGTTCCCGGAGCCGTCAAGGCAATGAGCTTGGGAGGCTTTAATTATTTTACCAAACCGATCAGTAATAAAGAACTAATCACGGCGGTACAAGCAGCGCTCTCTGCGCATAACCTTAGGCCCAGGCGAGGAAACTCCTCTACTCCGACACCGGTGAGCGCTTCTCTGAGGGAAATGATGGGACCCAGTGATGCGGTCGGTCTTCTCATTGCCAAGGTAGAGCAGGTTTTTAATACGGATTATACCGTACTTATCCAGGGAGAAACGGGGTCGGGAAAAGAAGTGATTGCTCGAGCCATCCATTTAGCGGGCCACAGATCCGGAAAGCCCCTGGTCACCGTCGATTGCGGGGCCATTCCAGAACCCCTTTTAGAAGCCGAATTATTTGGTTATGAAAGGGGGGCCTTTACTGGCGCTGACCGCTGCAAACCAGGAAAATTTGAAATCAGTCAGGGTGGGGTTCTTTTTTTAGACGAAATCTCCAATATGCCCTTGGGTTCTCAGGCTAAATTCCTGCGGGCCATTCAGGAGAAAAAAATCTGCCGCCTCGGGGGTACCAAACCCGTGGCAGTTGACATCCAATTCTTAGCGGCCAGTAACCGTGATCTCCAGGGTTTGGTTACCTCAGACTCATTTCGGAGTGATCTCTTCTACCGTCTAAATGAATTCAACATAACCATTCCGCCATTACGGGATCGCAAGGATGATATCCCCTATTTAGCCAAACGAGTTCTGGACCAGGCCAATTTACAGTTGAATAAGGATGTAGAAGGATTTTCAGAATCGGCCCTCGCGACCCTGTTAAGCTACAACTGGCCGGGGAACGTTCGTCAACTGCATTCCGTCATTCGTAGGGCAGTCCTGTCCGCTGACCAAATCGTTACCGAGAAAGACCTGGAGATAAAGAGGGTGGAGGTTCCGGGGCTGGCATTTACTCCGAAAATCCAAGGGACACCCTGGGAAGATTTTTCCCTTCGAGAGATCGCTATGCAATGCAATATCGCCGTCGAACGAGAACTCCTTACTCAGGTGCTTAAATTTACAGGCGGGAATAAAGCCAAAGCTGCCCGGATCCTTCAGACCAATTACAAGACCTTTCATACCAAGGTCAAGAAACTCAGGATACCAATTGCGGGAGGTGTTTATTGTGAAAAAGAAGGTGGATGACCGGAGTCGACAAACAGGAGGGGGCATAGAAGGGATCTTCACCGGGCTGGGTGATTTATTGGGAAAGCTCGGCGAGCTGGCCGAGAAAGGAGAAAAACTCCAGCGAAGCGGGGAGATTAATTTTAAAGGGGGAGAAAAGGGACTCAAGGGGGTCTACGGGTTTTCCGTCAAAATGGGAATGGGGGGAGAAGGGGTTAAGGTCGAACCTTTCGGGAACATCCGGAAAGACCAAACCACGGGTCAGTCTACCGTACAGGAGGTCCGCGAGCCGATCGTGGACGTCTTCGAAGAGAAGGACTATACCCTAATCCTGGCCGAAATGCCTGGCATCGCCGTCGAGGATATTCACCTCGACGTGAAGGATGACCTGGTAATCATTTACGCAGAGAGGGGCGATAAGAAGTACCGCAAAGAGATTCTCTTGACCAGAAGCTATCCCCGGGAAAAGATGGTCCTCTCCTGCAACAATGGCGTCCTGGAGATTAAGTGTATCCAATGAAGGGCAAATGAGTCACCCTTCATTCCTGATTACTTTTCCCTATAGTTGCAAAAAAAGCTTTAGCAATCTTCGCGAGACCCTTTCGCAGACGGACTGGGAAAGGGATTTTCCGAGTTTTCTTGGAATCAACCGGGTGTTACCTTCTGTCATGCCCGCGTAGGCGGGCATCCAGTGCTTTAAGACACTCCTGGATTCCCGCTCCCCGCTTTCGCGAGGACAAGCTTCGCGGGAATGACAAGCCTGGGCCAGTTGAATATTTATGCAACGTTTAGGTTTATTTAGGGGTGGCGATGAACAAGAGCGAGGAGTCGACGCTGAAGCTCAGGGTAACAGAAGCCCTCAGCAAGGATGTGGGGCGGTCCTTCGCGCGCATGGGGCCCGAAGATCTTGCGAAACTGAATGTGGCCATCGGAGATATCGTCGAAATTTCCGGTAAGCGGAAAACCGTAGCCAAGGCGATGCCCGCTTACAAGGAACTCCGCAGCCAGTCCCGGATTCAACTGGATGGTCTTACCCGGGAGAATGCCGGCTCCGGGCTCGACGAATTTGTAGGGGTCCAGAAAATAAACGTTCGCCCCGCGGAGCGTGTCGTGCTTGCTCCCGTAAACATGACTCCTGCGGAACGGGATCTGAAATATATTGGCAGCCTTCTGGATGGCCTGCCCGCAGTGGAAGGGGACTGTGTTCGGGCTAACCTGTTTGGAAGCCGATCGGCCAATTTCAAGGTGGAAACCACAGCCCCCAAAGGCCCGGTAATCATTAACCCAACCACCCAACTGGTGATCGGGAAAGTTCAACAAGAAGAAGCGGGTCGTAAGCTTTCGTATGAAGACATTGGAGGGCTCAAACCCCAGCTTCAGCGTATCCGGGAAATGATTGAGCTTCCTTTACGCTATCCAGAGGTATTTGAAAAGTTAGGAATTGATGCCCCCAAAGGAGTCCTTCTTTATGGCCCTCCCGGATGCGGGAAGACCCTGATTGCCAGAGCTATCGCTCATGAGACGGAAGCCAACTTTTTCTCGGTGAGTGGCCCAGAAATTATTCATAAATTTTACGGGGAGAGTGAGGCGCATCTCCGCAAAATATTCGAGGACGCCACCCGAAAGGGCCCGAGCATCGTTTTTTTGGACGAGATTGATGCGATTGCTCCTCGACGCGACCAAGTAGTAGGAGAGGTGGAGAAAAGAGTGGTAGCTCAGCTTCTGGCCTTAATGGACGGACTCACCAAGCGCCAGAATGTAATCGTCATTGCCGCCACCAACATCCCGAATGTCTTGGATCCTGCGCTGCGCCGTCCAGGGCGCTTTGACCGCGAGATCTCTATTCCGATTCCCGATCGCAAGGGAAGGCAGGAAATTTTGGAGATCCATAGCCGGGGCATGCCTTTGGCCCAGGATGTGGATATGGCTCGCCTGGCAGAGATTACTCATGGTTTTGTCGGGGCCGATTTGGAGGCCTTTTGCCGGGAAGCGGCCATGATCTGTCTGCGCAAGGTTATGGTAGATATTGACTTCAGTCAAGCCGGCATCCCTTACGAACAACTGGCCAAGCTGGAAGTGCACATGAACGACTTCCTCTCCGCTTTACAGGAAGTCGAACCCTCCGCCATCCGCGAGGTTTTTGTGGAGGTCCCCAATGTCCGCTGGCAAGACGTAGGGGGATTGACGCCGGTGAAAGGACACCTCATGGAAGCCGTCGAGTGGCCCCTGAAGTACGCCGCTCTCTTTGGAAAAGCTGGAATCGACGCCCCCAAGGGGATTCTCCTTTCGGGGCCGCCCGGCTGCGGCAAGACCCTGTCGGCTAAGGCCTTGGCGACGGAGAGCGGGGTAAACTTTATCTCGGTGAAGGGGCCGTCTCTCCTCTCCAAATACGTAGGGGAGTCGGAAAGAGGAATTCGGGAGATTTTCCACAAGGCTCGCCAGGCTGCGCCATGCATCATCTTCTTTGATGAGATTGATTCCCTGATCCCCAAACGGAGCAGCGCCTCCGCAGACTCTCATGTCGCGGAACGAGTACTCAGTCAATTTCTGGCGGAGCTTGACGGAATTGAGGAACTGAAGGGAATCTTAGTGCTGGGGGCGACGAACCGACTGGATATGCTCGACGAGGCTGTCCTCCGTCCGGGACGCTTCGATGAGATCGTGAAAATTCCCCTGCCCGTCGAGACAGACCGCCAACAGATCTTCGCCATCCATCTGCGCAATAAACCGTTAGCGCCTGGGATCAGTCCTGCGGTACTGGCCTCCTTAACGGATGGGTGGAGTGGCGCCGAGATCGCTTCCGCGTGTCGGAAAGCCGCCCTGAAAGCCGTTCGCCGGGTGGTGGAAGCAGAGAAGGACCCTTCGACTGGGGAGGCAGAATTGCTCCTCCAGCCTGAAGATATGGAAGCCGCCCTGAAAGAAGTCCAAAACCCTTAGGCGTAGTCTCTTAGGAATGAAGTTGTGCGCAAATTGGCAACAAATTTCCGAAATCCCCCCTGGCCCCCCTTTGACAAAGGGGGGATGGGGGGATTTCGGGGGCAATATGCCTTTTTGTTTCCGGCTAGGCCGGGTTAGGCGCTTAGCGCCAGAAGACTACCAACCTGTGGGTGAAATATTCTCCCCTCCCCCCGGCCCTCTCCCCCTCATCCGGGGGAGAGGGGATGGGTGAGGGGCTCCCGGCCCTCTCCTGCGGGGGGAAGGGGAGGGGGCCTGCGAAGAGAGGAAAAGGAAATGAACGACCCGGCAGTTGGGACCCCAGCGCGGGGATTTTATCTGTTCTGCCTGGCTCGCTCCAGGTTGCTTTCGTCCATTGCAGGGGAGGGCCTGGACGGCCGGACTCCTCTGCTCTCGCAACGGTTCCTGGATATCGCGGCTGTGGTCACCCTGGTTTCAGTGGATGATTTTTGCGGACCTGAGGCAGAGTCCAGAATGCAGGATCTCTCCTGGATAGGCCCGCGGGCCTGCCGTCACGAAGAAGTGGTCGAAGGGGTGATGGGCCTGTCTCCGGTGCTGCCGGCCCCTTTCGGCACCCTTTTCTCTTCGGCGGCAAGCCTGGAGAAATGGCTGGGTGAGCATTACGGTGCCGTCACAGAGTTTTTGGATCAGGTGGGGGATAAGCAAGAATGGGCGGTGAAAGGTTTTCTGGATCGGGCGAGGGCCAGAGATGCAATTCTCTCCACCCTCTTAGCGAATGAATCTGAGAGTCTCGCTTCTTTATCGCCAGGGAATAGATATTTGCAGGAGCAGCGAATCCGTTCGGGCGCGGAAAAGGAATTGAACGGGTGGCTAAAGGAATTATCCCGGGGAATCGCCAACGATCTACAGAAAAACTCTTCGGATTTTCGTGAACGCAGGGTGCTTTCGAATAAAGGACCAGATGGACGGGGAATGATCTGGAATTGGGCCTTTTTAGTCCCCCGAGGGGAAGCAGCGGAATTTCGCCTGCGAATCGAACGGGTGAATGCGGAATATGGACCAAGAGGCCTGGTCCTGGAACTTGATGGTCCATGGCCACCTTATAGTTTTTCTCCCTTTTTGGAAGCGGTGCCAGAGACATGAGATATCTGCTCTACGGTATCTTTGGTCATACGGCCCGTCCAGGGAAAGAAATTGATATGCCCCTGGGAATCGAGGACCGGCCTGTCTTCTTGCTGACGCAAAACGGGCTCCACGCTGCTCTCTCTGAGGTGAACATGCCGGGTAGAAGCGTGCCCGGGGCCCCGGACCTTCTCCACCTCCTGGCATATAAAAGAGTCATAGAGTCATTCCACGGGAACCCGGCCATAAGTGCGGTGATCCCTATGCGGTATGGATGTTTTTTTGCGGAAATATCCCAGGTCTTTCGGCTGCTCGAAGAACACGGTTGCGAATACCAATCATTGCTGGAAGAGCTCGAAGGGTGCGTGGAGATGGGGATTCGGGTTATTTTTCCACCGCCTGAAAATCAAACTTTGGAGATCGAGAGCGAGCCCCCCCAGTCCGCCATCTTTAGTCAGAAATTACCGGATTCCGGAGGTGCGTATCTAGCCTCCCGCCGGGCCCATTATGCCCGGGAGGAGCAGGTGATCAGAGAAAACAGGGCGATCCTGGAAAAATGCCAAGCCGCTTTTTCCCGGCTATTCCTAAAATGCCGGACCGAAATTCGCCCCTTTCCTTTTCCTCTTTCAAGAAGGTACGGTCTTTATCCTCCCCCCTTCGCCAATAGCCTGGGGGGTCAAAGAGGAACCTCCATGGGACCGCCCGTCTTCCCAAAAGAAAAGACCGGGGGATTGTATTTCCTCATACCCCGGCGCGCGGTGGAAAGTTTCCGCCAAATCTTTGGGCAGGTCTCTTTGCAGGAGCAAGCCAGGCTTCTTTTGAGCGGTCCTTGGCCGCCTTATAACTTTGTTACCTTGCGATGACCATAAGCCCAGAATTTTCCCGGAAAGAGTCTCTCGAAGGCTATAAGATCCTTTACACCGTGCTTCTCGACGCCATCCCCTCGTCCGTCCTGCTGATCGACCGGAATATGCGTATCGTCTCGGCCAACCGCAACTTTTTGGAAAAGAGCCAACGTTCCATAACTGATACGGTCAACCATCGGTTAGAGGAGGTATTCCCCCCTATCATCCTGGAGTATATGGATCTTAACCGACGGATCCGCCAGGTGTTCGAAAAGAACCAGCCGACCCGGGGGGAACGGATGACCTACCGCGCTCCCGGGCTCGCCATGCGGACCTACTATTATAGCCTCCTGCCCTTCTGCTACAACGGGGTAACCCAGAATGCCATCCTTTTGATGGAAGACATCACCGAGCAGGTCCATCTGAGCGAAGAGGTCCGCAGAGTAGAAAGTCATCTGGTCAGTATCGTGGAGAGCGCCAGCGACATTGTTCTTTCCACGGACACGGAAGGGAAAATCCTGAGTTGGAACACCGCGGCGGAAAAACTCTCCGGCTTCTCGCTCCACGAGGTAAAAGGTCGATATTTTTTTGAATGCTGTGCCGAAGAACGACGTCAAGAGGCCAAGGAGATTTTCCGCAGCCTGGAAAGGAAGCCGATTCCCAGGAAGAGCCTTATGGCGGAGTGGAATTTGATCACGAAAGACGGTAGGCCCGTTCCCGTTTCCTGGGTCTTTTCCCCGATGAAAGATGGCCTGTCCCGGACCGTGGGTATCGTCGGGATCGGCCGGGATTTGACGGAACGACGGAAACTCGAGGCCCAGCTTCTCCAATCCCAGAAGCTCGGGGCACTGGGGGTCATGGCCGGGGGGATTGCCCATGAAATTCGCAACCCTCTGGCTGTCTGTTCCTCGGCAGCACAGTTTCTCCTGGAAAAAGATATTCGTGCGGAGTTCCTCAACGAATGTGCCCAGAAGATTCAGACGGGCATTCAGAAGGCTTCGGCCATTATTGAGAATCTCTTGAGGTTCGCCCGTCCTTCGACCAAGTCGGAAATGGCCGAGATTGATTTGCTCCAGGTAATCCAGGAAACGGTGACCCTGGTCAAAAATCAGGCCAAGATTCAAAAAATCGAGATGAGCGCGCCCCTTCTGCCCCCACCCATGCTGATCAACGGTAACGCCAGTCTGCTCCAACAGGTTTTTATGAACCTCTTCCTGAATGCCATCCAGGCGATGCCCAACGGGGGATCCTTGACTCTCTCGGTGGGGAAAGCTGAGGAGGAAGTATTGGTTTACGTCACGGATACAGGCCAGGGTATTTCGAAAAAAGACATCGAAAATATATTTGACCCTTTCTACACCACCGCTCCGGTGGGAAAGGGAACCGGGTTGGGGCTTTCCATCTGCTATTCCATTGTGAAACAACATTTCGGTTCCATAGAGGTGGAAAGCACTAAAGGGAAGGGCAGCACGTTTATTGTGAGGTTGCCCCTGCTCTGCGGTCGGCGATCCAGAGGATAAAGGAAGGTCCTCTCCGGATGATGAGCAAGGGCCCGAGGAGAAAAAGTGGAAGATCGCAAAGGGAAATTCCTCATCATAGATGACGAACCCGATATGTGTTGGGCACTGGAACATATACTGAGAAAAAATGGAGGGCTCGCGCGGAAGGCTCTGGGCGGCATGGAAGCACGCACCTTCATAAAATCGGAATGCTTCCGACTGGTCTTCCTGGATGCCAAACTGCCGGATATCGAAGGTCTCGAACTGGCCAGACAGATTCGAGAGATGGATTCCAAGCTGCCCATCATCCTGGTTTCGGGCTACTTTTACAGAGACGATGTGGCCGTACAAAAGGCCTTGGATGAGGGGTTGATCTGCGATTTCATCGCCAAGCCTTATAGCAACGATGAAATCATAATGGCGATTAAGAGGTGGCAATCATTTTGAGTTCCTGGATTATGGCGTACCTTTCCCAATTGTGGGTAAGGCAAGCCATAAGATTAAATTATGAATCGCCGATCTTTCCATCGTAACGAGCGACAATGGGTTTCAATTGTCTTGAATATTGATCACTTACCGAAAGAGAAAAAATCCTTTCGCCTCCGGCATGCATCTTGCCTTAGAGAAATGAAAGCATGCCTAAAGTCAGACCAGGACTGGCCGACAAACAATTTACCAAAGGAGGATTTATGGCAAAGGTTCAGAAGTCAACGGATTCTTCGAGTCTGGCGGAAGTAGTGGACCGGATTCTGGACAAAGGGATTGTGATTGATGTCTGGGCGAAGGTCTCCCTGGTGGGGATCGAACTCCTCTCCGTGGAAGCCCGTGTGGTCATCGCTTCGGTGGAGACGTACCTGAAGTACGCCGAGGCCATTGGCCTGACGGCCAGCGCCGCCACCCCGGCCTAAGACTTGAATCGCGGAATGGTCCCTCCTGTTAGGCGGGGAAGCCCTTCCCCGCCTGGCAGAGGACCTGAAGGAGAAAGGCCCAAGAGACCGAAGGAGGTTCATTATGGGCAGTTTAACCGGTGACATGACAAGGTTGTGTGATGAAATCAGTGCTTTGCGGAACGAGCGCGGGGACCTGATGAAGGACCTAGCCAAGGGAGCCAGAGATCTTCATCATATCGTCTCCGAGATGCAGGCTGGTTTTCGCCAGTCTCACGAGGAGATGGCCAGGGAAACGAAGGCGGAAAGGGTCGCCTTACTTTCCGGCCTGAAGGGAATGGTCCTGGGCATGAGGAGAGAATTTGTGGCTGACCTGGCCGGCGCCCGCCGTGCCTGGGACACAATCTCAGCGAACAGATAGAACCTGAAACCCTCAACAAAAAAAGGAGAAACATCATGGCGAAAGTTCAGAAGTCAACGGATTCTTCGAGTCTGGCAGAAGTAGTGGACCGGATTCTGGACAAAGGGATTGTGATTGATGTTTGGGCAAAGGTGTCTTTGGTAGGGATTGAGCTTCTTTCTGTGGAAGCCCGCGTGGTCATCGCTTCGGTGGAGACCTACCTGAAGTACGCCGAGGCCATTGGCCTGACGGCCAGCGCCGCAACCCCGGCCTGAGACTGAACGGTAAGAGAAATCTTCCTGCCCGGCGGGGAGTTTTAGACGAGTCCCGCCGGCAGGGTCCCCATTCCATTCTGAAGAAAACAGTTTTGTTGTTTCCACCTCTTATCCCTAAGGACTGAAGGAGCCATCCGGAAATGAATGATATCCCCTGGAAAGCCGTATCTGCAAGCATGGTCAGGATTCAGCCCAAGGAAGACAACATTCTCCCCGAGGCCAGTGAAGCGTTCGTCTCCTCCTCCGGCGTGGAACAGGTGACCCAGCGTGCCCTCGCCTACCTGCGGGCGGGTTACCCCGTTCATTTCGCCGGGCCTGCGGGAACCGGGAAGACCACCATCGCCTTTCACGTTGCCGCTAAACGGAGCCGACCCGTTACCCTCATCCACGGGGATGACGAGTTCGTCAGCTCCGACCTGGTGGGCCGCGACGCCGGCTACCGCAAGTCCAAACTCATCGACAACTTCATCCATTCGGTCTTGAAGACCGAAGAGGAGATGCAAAGCCTCTGGGTCGATAACCGGCTCACCACTGCCTGCCAGAATGGCGAGACTCTCATCTACGACGAATTCAATCGGTCCCGCCCCGAGGCGAACAATGCCCTCCTGTCCATTCTCTCGGAAGGGATCCTCAACCTTCCGAAGCTTCGCAAGTCGGGGGCGGGTTATCTCGAGGTACACCCGGAGTTCCGGGCCATCTTTACCTCCAACCCTGAGGAATACACCGGCGTGCACAAGACCCAGGACGCCCTGATGGACCGGTTAATTACCATCCATCTGGGCCACTATGACCTCGAGACGGAGATTCAGATCACCATGGCCAAATCCGGAATTCCCCGGCCCGACGCCGAGGTGATCGTGCATATCGTCCGGGAACTGCGCGGCTTCGGAGTCAATAACCACCGGCCCACCATACGGGCCTGTATCGCCATCGCCCGGGTTCTCACCCTGCAAGGGGGACACGCCATCCGGGAGGATCCGGATTTCCTGTGGATCTGCCGCGATATCCTCAACACGGACACGGCCAAGGTCACCCGGGAAGGTCAGCCCCTGATGATGCAGAAGGTAGATGAAGTGATCCAGAATGTCTGCGGGCTCCGGGGGAAGAGCACAACGGGGCAGGAACGTTACAATGAGAAAGGGGAGGGGGGGGGAAATGGGCGCTAAGAAAATTTTGCGAAGCCTGCAAGACGTCCGCACCCTCTCCGGAAAGGTAGACAAGGCCTCAAACCCCTACATGGGGTACATGAAGGTGAGCTGTCTGGAGATGGAGAAATTCCGGCGGGGGAAGGAAAGAGAGAGCGCCCTGCAGCGGGTGAGGAATATCGAGGACCGCTTCCGGGAGATCGAAGCAGAAAAAGCAGAGATTCTGGCCGTTTTGAGCCAACAGAAAGGCGACCCCCCTGCCAGAAAGCGAAATCCTGAGCCCAACTCGGGGCCCTGCCGAAACACGGGTGCATTTAAGGTGCGATACTGAGAGGGATCCCATGCTATTGTTAAGGACCTCTTCCCATATTCACACCAGGCGAAATATCAAGAGCTTCCACTCCTGTGCGGCCTCTACGGGATGGTGGACGGTTCACCTGGACTCCCAGCGGATCCATCGGGAGAGGTTAGCCCTGGCCTACCGGGCGGTCCGCCGTTTCTGGCTGGAGCGGCGGTGGTGGGCCCATCTATTGCATTACCGTCAGCAAAGGAGACTCCGGAAATGAAAATTAACTGCATTGCATGCGGCCTCAAGATAGACCTGGACGATGCCTATGACGATTACGAGGGGCAAGTCAAGTGCTTTGCTTGCAGGGCCCTCTTAGAGATCAAGACTGAGGAGGGCAACATTAAATCAATCAGGTTAGAGAAGATCGCTCCTCGCTCTTCAGACAAAGAGCTCCTTGATTTATCCGTTTAATCGAGATTACCGAGGAACTGAAGTCATGAATTGCCACCCGACTAATGGCGCCCAACCCTTACTCCAGCGCATCCTGGAACTTTGCGGTTCCGGTCGTACACCTCAGGAAATCACCACCAAAATTTTCACCCCGGATCCAGAAACAGCCAAGTGTCGCTTGGAGATGCTTATCGAAATCATTCTTGCCGGTGTTAATCGGCATGCCGGAGATAAAAATGAATGAAAAGGGAACAGGGTCACACCTGGTCGTGGAAAGGAACAATCTTTTTGTGCTGGGGAAAGCTCAACCCGAAAGCGGAAGGTACCTGTACGCCATTGTTGCTGACTCTGAGGACCCTACTTACGGCAACTTCGGCATAGATGCGGGCATGGTCTACACCATCTCTGATGGCCGGGTGGCCGCCGTAGTCAGCGATCTTCCGGTCAGCAAGATTCGCCCGGAACGACGCCATCTGGCAGCCCACCAGAATGTCCTCAAGCACCTGATGCAGAAGAGCGCCCTCCTGCCTATGACCTTCGGGATCATCGCCGATGGCCCCAGGGAAATCCGCAAAATCCTCTCTTTGAACCGGGAGGCTTTCTGGAGAGAGCTCCAGAGAATGGAAGGGAAGGTAGAGATGGGGCTGCGGGTCTCCTGGGATGTGCCCAACATCTTCGAGTACTTTGTCCAAACCCATCCGGAATTGCGAGCCGGGCGCGACCGACTTCTGGGGAGCCACGGACTTCCCACGCAGGACGACAAGATCGAGTTGGGAAAGTTGTTTGAGCGCATCCTCAATGAGGATCGGGAGAGCCATACCGAAAAGGTGGAAGAGATCCTGATCCCCTGCTGCTTTGAGATCAAGCGCAATGAACCGAAGAATGAGGCCGAGGTTATGAACCTGGCCTGCCTCGTCGGGCGCGAGGGGCAGGCGGAATTCGAAACCGCCATCTTTGAAGCTGCCAGGCTGTTTGATAATAATTTTGCCTTCGATTTCAACGGCCCCTGGGCTCCCCATAACTTTGTGGATATCGAACTGAAGTTTTGAAAAAGTGAACAGAAGGCATGGGTCCTGAACCCCGGGATAATGCAGGAGAGAAAATGTTTTTCCTCAATAGTCTTTTCTGGGTTTTCCGGAAGATCCACGACGCTGCCCAGGAGGAGACCGCCAACGAGGCGAAGGCCATCACCGTTGAACTGAGCGATCTCTATATGATGTTGGAAACGGGAAAGATCACTGAAGGTGAGTTTAGCGACCGAGAAAAGGACCTCCTGGATCGGCTGGACGAGATCCAGAAGCGTGATGCCGGTTTGGAAGATGAGGATCAAGAAGACGAAGAACAAGAGGATGCATAAAAATGATGATGGCTACACCTTCTTTTTTAAACAATTCAACCCTGCGACTATTACTTTTTGGGGGCAAGGGTGGAGTTGGGAAAACTACTTGTGCGACAGCGACTGCCCTCCGCTTCGCCCATAAATATCCTCAAAAATCCCTCCTCCTGGTGTCGACGGATCCGGCCCCTTCACTGACGGACAGCATGGCTGGTTTCCTTCCCCCTCCCAATTTAATAATCCTCGAGTTCAATGCACAGGCATGTTTGAGGGCCTTCAAGATGGAGCACAATCAGACCCTTCGGCAGATTGCTGCGCGCGGAACCTTTCTGGATGAAGAAGATATCAACAAGTTTTTAGACCTCTCCCTGCCCGGCATGGATGAGCTCCTGGCTTTTCTAGAAATCTCGCGGTGGGTGGAGAAAGGGAGTTACGACTGCATTATCGTAGATACCGCTCCCACCGGACATACCCTAAGGCTCCTCTCTATGGCGGAACTCCTCCGGAAGTGGCTGGGGACGCTGGATGCTTTGTTGGCTAAGCACCGCTATATGAAGAAGCTTTTCGGCGGTCCCTATCGTCGGGACGAGCTCGATTTCTTCCTCGAGAAGCTATCGAACTCGGTAGAAAAGATGGAAATCCTGCTGCGGGATCCAGTCTCCTGCCTTTTTGTGCCCGTGATGCTTGCCGAGGCCTTGAGCATTCGTGAGACGGATCGGCTGGTGGAGGAACTCGAACGCTTAAAGGTGCCGCTCATCGATATCGTGATCAACAGGCTCTTTCCCGAAGGCACCTGTCTGGTATGCGCGGATGGACGGAGCCAACAGATGAGGGAGATGAGGAATCTCTTTGGCCATCACGGTTTGTCGGGGTATTCGTTCTGGGGGATTCCCGTTTATCCGATGGAAGTTCGCGGCGAAGAGTGCCTTGATAAGTTCTGGGGGAGCGTGCAAAGGATCACCCAAGCGACGCCGGTTGCTCCCGAAGCCCTAATGCCGTTAGCTCCCCGGGTTACGAGGGCTGCAGTTTACCCTTCGCCCGAGACCACCCTCCTTCTTTTTGCGGGCAAAGGGGGTGTAGGAAAGACTACCCTAGCTTGTGCTACGGCCGTTCGCCTGGCTCGCGACTTAAAAGGAAGGCAAATCCTTCTTTTTTCCACAGACCCTGCCCACTCCCTGTCGGCCTGCCTGGATGTGCCCATAGGCCCCAAGCCTACCCGCCTGCTCCCGAGACTGACCGCCATGGAGATGGACGCCCAAGCAGAGTTCGATTCTTTGAAGATGGCGTACCAGGAAGAACTGAAGCAATTTCTGCAATCCTGTTTGCCCAATCTTGATTTGACCTTCGACCGCGAGGTCATGGAAAAAATTTTGGATCTTTCGCCGCCCGGCCTTGATGAAGTCATGGCCCTCAACCGAGTTATGGAGTTTCTTACGCAAGGCAGATACGATCTCCTCATCCTCGACTCGGCGCCTACTGGACATTTGATCCGACTGTTGGAGCTCCCAGAGATTATTGACCAGTGGCTTAAGGTCTTCTTTGAACTATTCCTGAAATATAAGCGAGTCTTTCGGCTCCCCAAAATCTCTCAGCGCCTGGTGCAGATGTCTAAAGATCTTAAGCGCTTGCGAACCCTGTTGACCGACCCAACCCGATCCGCATTGTTTGCCGTAGGCATTCTTACCGAGATGGCTTTCCAAGAGACGGAAGACCTAATGGCTGCCTGCGGTCGGATCGGAGTTAACGTGCCAACGCTGTTTCTCAATCTGGCCACACCGGAGACGGAGTGTCCTTTGTGTTCTGCCCTGCACCGAAGGGAATCGCAAGTCAGGGACCAGTTTCAGCGGACCTTTCCCAGAAAACATCAATCCCTGGTTTATCGCCAGGTTGAACCGCGTGGCTTGCAACGACTCGAAGAGTTAGGGCAGGCTTTATACCGGCCCATGGGGAAGGAATGGATGTCGGACCGACGCCGAAAAGAGAAGGTGCAAAGTAGGGTCATGCCACTCTATGGCTGAGGAAAATCTCATGTCTGATCTTTCCATTGATGAATATGAAAATCTCTCGCTTTGCGAGGCCCTCGACCGCGTCCTCAATAAGGGGGCGGTCGTGGTGGGGGAGCTAACCATTTCGGTGGCCGACGTTGACCTGCTCTATCTGGGGCTACAGGTGATCCTTGCTTCCATCGAAACGGCCCGGGGAATTCTGCCGGACCGCAACGGCCCACACTCTCTCCTCCAAAGAGATAAAGTAGGGGGAAGTGGGGGGGCAGCCCATCAAAGCGCCTAAAATGGAGGAGAGGACAGCGGGCGGGACGAGTCACTTCCGAGCATGGATGGGAATTTGAGATGGGTTACCACGAAAAGGAACGGG
>Ga0209777_10005194_pt1 | contig 15126 bp, 16 predicted proteins | sample FrelakmetHBP12HB_FD_187147 | JGI IMG/M metagenome (GOLD analysis project Ga0209777, IMG submission 187147) | Freshwater lake sediment microbial communities from the University of Notre Dame, USA, for methane emissions studies -HBP12 HB (SPAdes)... | ecosystem: Environmental > Aquatic >... | reverse complement strand
TATGGGTAGGGCTCATATGGAATTGGGTGAGTATGCCGATGCAGAAGCTGCTTATCGCAAGACTCTGGGAATCGATTCTTACAATGCGATTGCCCAGAAGAACCTTCAGAGGCTCGTTGTTCTCAAGAAGGCTTCGAAGAAAACTAAAGCCGCAGTTGCCGTCGACACTCACAAACTGGAGCCGCGGCAATTCATCGAGGAAATCGGTAAAGCCGGGGTGGTGCTGTTGAATAATCTGGCACTCCCTGCGATTATAGCCAAGGTGGTTGCCGGGGATGCGGTGTCTCTGAAAATCAAGGGGAACAATCTGCTGGTAGAGAACAGTCTGGGAGAATACCTCGGGCAGGTGGAATTACGGCATAGCCAGCGCTTGATTAGGCTGATGCGTGGCGGTAACCGGTATAGCGGGGCGATTATCAGTTCGACAGAGAAATCCATCACGGTCATTATCCGTGAGGTTTATCAGGATCCCAGTCAAGCAGGACAATTATCATTCCCGACGAGAGGCATCGAGGGCGTTCGTCCCGATATTACCGACCGTGTCATCAGACGCGAGTTGGAACAGGAAGAGGCTCTACTTGGGGAGTCAGGGTATACCGTGGTCGGCGGTGAAGAATCCGAGGTTCTGGAAGAAGAACCTATCAAAGATGATTTTGAGGAAGATTCGGAGTCTTAAGATAAATGGTTACTGAAAAGATTAAGCTAGTCACGATAGAAGAGGAAATGAGGAGCTCATACCTCGACTATGCGATGAGTGTTATCGTAGCGCGTGCCTTACCCGATGTGCGGGACGGTCTGAAGCCGGTTCACAGGCGCATCCTTTATGCGATGTCAGAAATGGGGTTGGTACACAACAGCCCGTTCAAAAAGAGCGTCCGTATCGTCGGTGAAGTTTTGGGTAAATTCCATCCTCACGGCGATGCCCCTGTCTATGATGCCATGGTGCGTATGGCTCAAGACTTTTCGATGAGATATATGCTGGTAGACGGGCAGGGTAACTTCGGAAGTATTGATGATGACCCTCCTGCCGCCATGCGTTATACGGAAGCGCGTCTGACCGAGATTGCGGAACAGATGCTGATGGATATCGACAAAGACACCGTCGATTTCATGCCTAATTTCGACGATAGCCTGAAAGAGCCGAAGGTCCTACCGGCTCGATTACCCAATCTGCTGATAAATGGTAGTTCCGGCATCGCGGTAGGTATGGCAACCAATATTCCGCCGCATAATCTTACCGAGGTATGCGACGGTATTGATTATTTGATAAATAATCCCAACGCTACTATCGAAGACCTCACACAGATTATCAAAGGGCCTGACTTCCCTACCGGCGGCGTCATTCTGGGCGAAGAGGGTATTCAGAGTGCCTATGCTACCGGACGGGGTAGAATGATTGTCCGTGCCAAGGCATACATCAGTGATGCTCACGACGGAACCCGCCGTCAGATTATTGTCAATGAGTTGCCGTATCAGGTGAACAAGGCGGCACTGATTGAGAAGATTGCCGAATTGGTAAGCGATAAAAAGATTACCGGCATCGGGGACCTGCGTGACGAGTCAGACCGACAAGGCATGCGGATAGTCATTGAATTGAAGAGAGAAGCCCAGGCGGAACTGGTGCTGAATAACCTGTATAAATATACATCGATGCAGACGACCTTTGCCGCTAACATGCTGGTGCTGGTCGATGGGCAGCCTCGTGTTATCAGTATCAGGGAAGCATTGCAGCATTATATCAATTTCCGGCGCGAGGTTATCAATCGGCGTTCCCGTTTCGATTTGAAAAATGCTAAGGCTCGTGCACATATTCTCGAAGGATTGAGAATTGCGCTCGATAATATCGATAAAGTGATTGCTATCATCCGCAAGTCCGAGACTACGGATATTGCCCGTCAGAACTTGATGAGTAATTTCAGCTTGAGCCGTCTTCAGGCGGATGCCATACTGGAAATGCCTTTACGCCGTCTGGCAGGTCTGGAGCGGAAGAAAATCCTCGACGAACTGGCGGAGATCTTGAAGAATATCTCTTATCTTGAAGACTTACTGTCTAATCCTTCCCGCGTGCTCGCCTTAATTAAGCAGGAAACCATTGAGTTGAAAGAGAAATTCGGAGATGAGCGCCGCACCGAGATTAACAAAGAAGGGATAAAGGAATTCCGTGAGGAAGACCTGATTCCTCACCAGGAAATGGCGGTAATTCTCAGCAACCGGGGTTTTATCAAGAGAGTACCTTCCCATGTTTATAAGGCACAACATCGCGGTGGCAAGGGTATTATCGGCATGGTGACCAGAGAAGAAGACGCAGTGCGACTGCTTGCTATTGCCGATACTCATGATTATCTGCTCCTATGTACCACGAGGGGTAGAATTTTCTGTCTTAAATGTTATGAAGTGCCGCCGGATGTCTCGCGTGTTGCCAAGGGACTGGCGGTAGTCAATCTCTTCTCAATACCGCCGGAAGAAAAAGTGTCGGATATGGTAGTCATTACCAATTTTGACCCGAATCTGTATTTATTGATGGGTACCCGTGGCGGGGAAATCAAGAAAACGTCGCTGGACCATTTTACAGCCGTCCGCAGTAGCGGGCTTATCGGAATGGATGTGGAAAAGGACGATGAACTGACGTCAGCACGGATTGCTACCGAAAAGGATGACGTTGTCATGGTGACTCAACAAGGGCAGTCCATCCGGTTTGCGGTTGAAAGTATCCGTACCAGTCAACGCACCAGTGGTGGCGTACGGGGTATCCGTTTGAACGAGGGCGATAATGTAGTGGGCATGGGTATTGCTACCCCCGGTTCTTACGTTCTGGTGGTTTCTACTGAGGGCTATGGTAAATTGACTCAAATCGACCGCTATCCTAAACAGCATCGTTCCGGTAGCGGCGTCAGGACAATCAAACTGGTGGAAAAGACCGGAGATTTGGCAGATGCCAGAATTGTCGCCCCGTCTCAACAGGTGATGATTATTTCTGCTAACGGAATTGTCACCCGCGTACCGGTGAAAGAAATCAGCATTCTGGAGAGAAGCACTCAGGGCGTGCGCTTGATGCGAATGGAAGAAGGCGACCATGTGGTTGCCGTGGCTCATATGGAAGCTGAATAGTTATAGGTAGAGAAGCGAGCAGATTAAGAGCACGCACTCTCCCATTTCTCTAATCCGCAGGCATTACAGGAGCCTTCTCGGCAGTCCGGAGTCGCTTCAGCTTTCAGTGCTTTTTCGAATTCCGACTTGAGATATTCGGTGGTAACACCTACATCGATGTGTGCCCATGGTAGCAGTTCATCCAGAGCGCGTTCTCTCTGAGCGTAAAACTTTATGTCCAAACCGGCTTCTGCAAAGGCTTTTTGCCACAGTTCGTATTTGAAATGCTCTTCCCAGGCATCAAAGAAAGCGCCCATCTGCCAGGCGAGGTAAATAACCTTACTTAAACGGCGGTCACCACGGGACAGTGCCGCTTCCAGCAGACTGACTTCCGGATTGCCCCAGGATAGTCTGACGCCTTTGTGTTGTAAGCCTGAAAGCAGGATTTCGTGTTTAGCGGTAAGCTCCTCCTCGCTATTCTGTGCAACCCACTGAAAAGACGTGTGTGCTTTAGGCGCAAAGGTAGAAGCATTGATTCTGATTTGCGGGGTCTTGCCGGTGTTCTTTTTACATAGAGTGCGGATTTTGTCCACCAATTCCACAATTGCTCGGATGTCATCGAGCGATTCGGTGGGTAAACCGACCATAAAGTACAACTTGATGCTCAACCAGCCTTTTTCAAAGACTTCCGCAAAGGTCTCTAAAATTTCCTGTTCGGAGAGGTTTTTATTGATAACGTTTCGCATTCTTTCGCTGCCGGCTTCCGGAGCAAAGGTCAAGCCCATCTTTTTACGCGGAGATAATGCCTCCATCAGGTCCAGCGAGAAACTATTGATATGCAAGCTGGGCAAAGAGAGCGCTAGATTTTCGAACCGGCGGGATAAGTTGTTTACTAACTGGTCGATGCCAGGGTAATCTCCGGAACTCAGCGAAACCAGCGAAACCTCGTCGTATCCGCAGTTATTCAAAATGTCCTCGACTGCCTTTTCGATCTCAGTTTGGGGACGTTCGCGTCGAGGACGGTAAATGATACCTGCCTGACAGAAGCGACAGCCGCGTGTGCAACCGCGTTGAATTTCAATGGCGCCACGGTCATGAATGATTTCGATATAAGGGACGATTGGTTTGGTGATCGGTGGAGTTAACTGCTTGACGAATCTTTTCCGAATGGTCAGGCTTGCCTCCGGCACAGTCGGAGTAAGGCTTTTGAGGCGTCCGTCGGCGTGATATTCCGCTTTGTACAGACTAGGGGCATAAATACCGTTAATGGTCGCCATCCTCCACAGAAGTTGCTCACGGGATAGCCCCGATTTTTTTGCCGCGCGAAATGTTTCTAATAATTCCTGTAACACTTCTTCCCCGTCCCCGATGACAAATAAGTCGAAGAAGTCTGCCATCGGCTCCGGATTGAGAACACAGGTGCCGCCGGCAATGATTAAGGGGTGAGTTCCGTTTCTTTCCGAGGAGAGGACGGGTATACGGGAAAGGGCGAGCATCTCCAGCACGTTGGTATAGGTCATTTCGTGCCCCAGAGAAAAGCCGATGATATTGAATTCTTTTAACGGATGTTTGGTCTCAAGGCTGAATAGAGGGATATCGTGGGCTTTCATCTCTTTAATCATGTCCACCCACGGAGTGAAGACTCTCTCGGCAAGGACATCCGTCTGAGAATTGAGTAGGTTGTAAAGTATAGGGATTGCCATATTGGACATGCCAATCTCGTAGATATCAGGATAGGAGAGAGCGATTCTGATAGGTGTGCTATCCCAATCTTTGATAATGCTATTCCATTCCCCGCCCGTATAGCGGGCAGGTTTTTGAACTTTATGGAGTAAACTGTTCAGGTCGGTCAATGTACCTCCTCGGGTTTGTCCAGTTCCGATAAATCGAATTTCATACCGTCTCTGGCGGCAATGACCCTGATGCCGGTTTTCCGTGTGAGTTGTTCGGCGATTAACCAGGGCTTTGCCTGCCAGACCTTCATGCCGAAATGGGTGAGAATCGCTGCTTTAGGCTTGATTTCATTAACGAGGCGTTCGACGTCAGGTACAGAAAGATGGTCGATAAGTACGTTAGGTGGTACTGATACAGTGCGCGGCTCCAGAAAAGTCATGTTCATTATCAGTAAATCACCGTGGTAATGGTCGGCGAGTCCTTCGAAATACCGAGTGTCCGTGATATAGGCGATTGTGTGTTTTTCCGTCTTAAAGACCACACCGTAGTTTTCCACCCCGTGGATATGACGAACCGGAGTGGAGAGAGAGACGTTATCGATTGTGTAGGTTTTACCTGCCTCCAGTATTTCCAGGCTCTCCAGACTATTTTTGAGGTAATCGAAAATGACTGGTTCTGTTTCTGTGGCATCTCTAGGAGCGAAAAGCCTGCCGTGCTTATTGAACCCGCCCCGTGTCATTGCTTCGGTCATAATATTGACATCCGCCGAGTGGTCGAGGTGACGGTGGGAAACAATGATGGCACTGAGTTTTTCGGGGTTAAATTTGCGCTTGGTGGCTTGTACGATGCATCCGGGGCCGGGGTCCATCAGTATTTCTGTGCCGTTCAAGCTGAACCAGATACCCCCTGAGGCAAGTAACTGGCTGATTATCATAAAACGTGCACCACCGGTGCCCAGAAAAGTGATAGTTTCGTTTGAAAGGGTTTTGTTTTCCACGCTGATTCTACTATAAGGTATGTCTCTCTTTTTTTCAATGTTTTTGACTTGTCGGCAGATGGCGACTAAAATATTGACTGGAATTACTTATTTTGGAGAAAAAGATGGAACATCTCTATGCACCTTGGCGGATTGAATATATACGGAGGGAAAAGCCGAAGGGTTGCATCTTCTGTGATAAACCAAAAGAAGACCAAGATAAGCGCAATCGCATACTTTATCGCGGAAAATGGAATTTTGTGATGATGAATAATTATCCCTATAACCCCGGTCATTTGATGGTAATTCCTTACCGTCACGTGTCGGGACTGGAGGAGTTATCGAAGAAGGAACTTCACGAGCACGCCGAGATAGTGACTCAATGTGTCGTGATTCTGAAGAAGACTTTCAAACCAGCGGGTTTTAATCTGGGGACTAATATGGGTAGTGTTGCCGGCGCTGGCATTGCCGACCATGTTCATTCTCATATCGTACCGCGCTGGAATGGTGATACCAATTTTATGCCGGTAGTCGGTTGTACGCGGGTCCTCCCTGAGGCGTTGGAAGAGACCTATCGGAAGTTAAAGGATGCTTTCGGGTCGGAGTGATTTGGTACCCCCAATGGGATTCGAACCCATGTTGGCAGCGTGAAAGGCTGTTGTCCTAGGCCTCTAGACGATGGGGGCGCACTTATACGAGTATATCAGATGCGGATTTTCCCGACAATGTTAAGGAGGGAGATGATTGAGTTCTAATTTGGTCAAGAGGACGATTCTCTCTAACCTGTAATTACACTATGCCCCATCCCTGCGTCCCCGCCCTGATGTGTTACAATATTTTCTATGGCTGTTAATCCCGAAAATCAGGAGAAACTTCCTCCTGTAGTTAAGAAGAGCTGGTTCAGACGGAATCTCGTGTCGGTTCTGATGTTTGTATTGATAGTCGGTGTTACCATTGCTCTCTTTCTATTAAGAAGTGAGATTGTTAAACTCGGTAATTACGGCTATCTCGGAGCGTTTCTCGTCAGCGTTTTGACAAATGCCTCGATTCTCCTGCCGATGCCCAGCCTATTGTTAATATTTCCTCTCGGTGCTACTTTCAATCCGTTGCATATCGGGCTGGCAATGGGACTAGGCGGTGCGATTGGCGAGATGACTGCCTATGTAGCGGGTTATAGCGGGCGCGGTATTTGGAAGGATAACCCTAATTATCTAAAAGCAGAAGAGTGGTTGAAAAAATGGGGCATGCTCGTGGTTTTCTTTTTCACGGTTACTCCGATGCCGCTGGATTTAATGGGTCTCGCTGCGGGTAATCTGCGTTTCCCTGCCTGGAAATTCTTCCTGCCATGCTGGCCCGGTAAGACTATTAAATACATTGTGCTGGCTTTTGTCGGATATTGGGGCTGGGCAGCTTTTCTTAACAGCAGTGATTTCAGGATGACATTATTGGTGACGGCAATCGCAGTTGTAGCTACAATTGTTCTGGTAGTACTGGCACTTTTACTGGAGAATGGGAGCTGGAAAAGACTGCAGAAAAGATAAATCAAAGCTGACGGTGCAAAATCCATTTTTTGAATTCCGGATGTTTGAGGTTAGTCCCGCGGTCATAGTAGATTTCAAACAATTCGCCCTCTGAGGTTTTTACCAGATAGTAATTGCGGTGACGGCGTTGCCACCATCTGTTCCTATGCCCCAATGCCATCGGGCCGAAGCTGTGGTCTTGCCATTCCTGAACTATTTCCGAAATAAGGTATTCATGGTCGGCGAGTTTGAATGCGGTAGGAACTTTAACATCCCCGCCGGCAGTAACCTGAATCTCCTGACCGAAGAATTTCGGAGGCATAGTACCCTCCGTTTTACGGATAAACCGGCAGTGACTGCAAGCCGGCAGTCTCCGGGATGCCGAGCATCAGGTTCATATTCTGAATTGCCTGTCCGGCAGCACCCTTCACCAGATTATCGATACAGCTGATAACGATAATCTTCCCGCTCTGAGGTGAAATGGTGGGGTAAATGATGCAGAAGTTGCTCCCCCAGGTTTGTTTGGTGTGCGGCGGTTCGTTAGCAATCCGGATGAAAGGTTTATCTTTATAGAAATCGGAATATAATTGCCTCAGTTCTTCGACTCCCTTTTTGCCACCGGCGAGTTTACCTGATAACGGCGTGGCATAACAGGTGCTCAGAATGCCACGCGTCATCGGGATCAGGTGCGGAGTGAAAGTAATGAGGCATTTCTGTTTTGGACTGAGGAGGTTCAATTCCTGTGTGATTTCGGGTAGGTGACGGTGTCCTTCGAGGGCATAAGCGGAAACATCCTCATTAACCTCCGGAAAATGGGTACTGAGGGTTAAAGTCCGTCCTGCCCCGGAAATACCGGATTTGCTATCGATAATAATGTCGGGTTCAACCAACCCTGCTTTGACTGACGGAGCCATTGCCAGAATTGCCCCTGTGGGATAACAGCCGGGGTTAGCGACCAGGCGTGCTGAAGCAATTTTAGAGTGATGTAATTCGGGTAAACCGAAAACCGCCTCTTTGAGCAGTTCCGGCGCCGGATGTGTAAAGCCGTACCAGTTCGGATAATCCTGCGGATTATTCAGGCGGAAATCGGCACTGCAATCAATGACTTTGATGCTTTTTTTGATGAGGGGGACACATTCTTTAGCACTTTCTTTATGAGGTAATGCCGAGAAAACTAACTCGACGTCTCCCAGTTCTTCCTCAATCGTCAGGTCGAATACCGACAGCTGCGGGAAGACTTTGCTCAACTTCTGCCTGGCGGCACTTCGTCCTGTAACAGATGACAGTTCTACATTGGGGTGCTGGTAGATTAAACGTGCCAGTTCAACTCCGACATAGCCGGTGACATTGATGATACCCACTTTGGTTTTTTTCATTTTCCTACCCTCATCGTTATCAGGGTTCTAACGCTTTAGGATACCACAGGCTGTATTTGACTATCAAACGCAACTATTATTTCACAGCGACCCACCCCTTTATCCTCGCCCTATTAGGGCGGGGAATAATCACGAGAGGGAGGGCATTCGCCCTCCCTCTCGTGGAATTTCTACCTTGACACAACCAGATTTACTTCTAAGATACTATCAGCAACCAAAGATTAACTAAGACAGGTAGATGGATCGTTTGTTGGTGCGCAATGTCGATGATATAATTAGCCAGAGGTTATGCATATTTGACAGACGATTATTTACAGCAAGCTCTGGACTTCATATACGGCTTCATCGATTACGAGAAACAGAGAGACCCAAATGCCAAGACGTCGTGGGATTTGAGGCGTGTCGAAGAAGTATTACACCGTCTGAATAATCCGCATCTCAGGGCGAAGACGGTTCATATTGCCGGAAGCAAGGGTAAGGGCAGTGTAGCAGCGATGATTTCCTCGGTACTGACGACAGCGGGATATGTTACTGGTCTCTATACCTCACCTCATCTGCATTACTATAACGAGCGTATCCGTGTTGATGGCAAGTTAATTTCCGACGAAGAAATTGTCAATCTGGTTGCAAGGCTCAAGCCTGAAGTGGAAGCGGTAAATAAAAAAGCTGCTTACGGCAGGTTAACTACTTTCGAAGTCACGACTGCTCTAGGGTTCGACTATTTTGCGCTGAAGGAGGCGGATTTTCAGGTAGTCGAGGTCGGTTTAGGCGGCAGACTGGATGCTACCAATGTGGTCAAACCGGAAGTTTGTGTCATTACTTCACTCAGTCTGGAGCATACGGATTTGTTGGGCAATACTCTGACTGCCATTGCCACTGAAAAAGCGGGAATTATCAAGCCGAAAAGTATTGTCGTAAGTTTGCCTCAGGTGGAAGAGGCTGATAAAGTAATAGAATCGGTTTGCCGGAAACAGGGGGCAAAATTAATCAAAGTAGGGCGGGATGTTACTTATGGAGCTCTGGATTTCGACGATACACAGCAATCCTTAATCGTCCACGGCAGGCTGGGGGATTACAAACTGACGATACCGCTACTCGGTGATTATCAACTGGGAAATGCGGCGACTGCCATAGCGGCATTAGAGGTCTTAATTGAAAAGGGCAACGATATACCCCTAAAGAGTATCATAGACGGCATGGCTTCGGTAAAGTGGGAAGGCAGACTTCAAGTTCTGAAGCGTCATCCGCTGGTTATTGTCGATGGCGCTCATAATCAGGACTCGGTGCGAAAATTAAAGCAATCTCTTAGGAAGTATTTCAAATTCGATAAAGCAATCTTGATAATCGGTCTATCATCCGATAAGGATTTACAGGGAATAGTGACGGAGCTAGCGCCGGCTTTCGATAGAGTGTTTGCTACTCGTTCCATTCACCCACGGGCGATGGCAACGGCACCCATTGCGGCTGAATTCAAAAAGCACGGAATTGAAGCTGAACAGACCGAAGATGTTTCCGTTGCTTTGAATGGGGCTTTGAAACTTGCCGGAGCAGGAGATATGATTTGCGTGACAGGCTCTTTGTTCGTGGTGGCAGGTGCAATCGAGGTGGCGGAAGGCGGGAAATTGCAATGAAGGCTCTATTACAACGCGTGACAAAAGCCTCCGTAACCGTGAATGATGAAGTAGTCGGGAGAATAGGGCACGGGCTGGTGGTTTTTGTCGGAGTGGCAAACGGCGATAACGAGGAAGATGCTCAGTATCTGTCGCAGAAAATTGTAGAGATGCGCATCTTTACCGACGCCGATGGTAAGTTCAATTTATCTCTGCTGGATACGAGTGGAGAATTGCTGGCAGTGAGCCAATTTACTCTCATGGCAAGCACACGGAAGGGACGCCGTCCCGGCTTTACGGATGCGGCGCCGCCGGAGATAGCGGAGTCGCTTTTTAATCGATTCGTGGAGCTGTTGAAGACCAGCGGACTAAGAGTGGAGACAGGTAGGTTCCAGCAACATATGCAAGTCGAAATACACAACGACGGTCCTGTCACCATTATGATTGACAGCCGTGAACGACTTAACCCACGCTCCTCTTAGCTGTTGGCTGTCGGCACCCTTAAAATTCTGCGAATATTTGCGACAACAAGGTATTGCGCTCTCGTTATACCTCTGCTAGAATATAAATAACATGAGATTTCCATGGCAGAAACAACCAGTTCAAATTGAAACCCACCGCAATGTGAATGACGAGTTGAGTCATCAGGGCTACCGGATGACTCCGCAACGGTTGATGATTGTCGAAGCGGTGGAAAACAGCACTAACCACATCGGCGCCGACGAAATTTATTCCGAGGTTGTAGCGAAATATCCTAATGTAAATGTTTCTACTGTGTATCGAACGCTGGAACTTCTCGAGCAACTCGGTTTAGTTACCAAAACCGACCTCGGTGGTGGACGGGTGGTGTATCACCCGGTTGATAAAGGACATCACCATCATCTGGTTTGTAAAGAGTGCGGCGCTACCATCGACCTCGATGAATCGGTTTTATCTTCTCTGAAAGATAGTTTGCTTCGCCAGTACCAGTTTGTCGCCGACCTGAGACATCTGGGTATTCAGGGTGTTTGTGTTAATTGTCGACAACATGCCTCTCAAAAGCCTGCAGAGAGCAAGTAGAGTGGTTAAAGACGAAAGGAATAAGCTCAAAGTATTACTTTCTTACTGGATAGAGCATAATCGGGAACACAGCTCGGAATTCGCAGAGTGGGTAGAGAAAGCTAAAACGATGGGCGAAGAAGAAGTTGCTCGTGATATTCAGCAGGCAATGCAGCATATGGATAAAGCTGGGGCGCTATTCTCAAAGTCCCTGAAAAAGCTGGGAGGGAAATAGTTATGTGCCTTTCAAAAGCTTATATGGAAAAGGATAACAAGAAGGAATTTTTGATGACCGATGTTGCTTCGGTAGGTGTGGAAGGTAAAAAGCTCACTTTAAAAAATCTCTTTGGTGAGAAAAAGGAGATAATGGCAACAATCCGGGAAATCGATTTCGTCGGTAATAGTTTACGGCTCGAGGTTTCCGGGAAAGGTAGAGAATAAAGAGGGTTAATTTTTTTGGCTATCTGTTGCAATTAGTTGCAAATGCATCGAGTTGCTTGAATATATCAGAAGGAGAATTCAATGTCGAAGAAATATTTGCTTCTCATCGGAGTAATACTTTTAGGGATGGGCTCTCTCCTTTTGGGGGGCTGTAATAAAGCCAATGAGTCCAGACTGAAAGTCGTGACGACTACTTCCTTAATTCAGCAGATTGTCGAGCGAGTCGGCGGTAAATATGTCACTGTCAGCAATATCATTCCACCAGCGCAATGTCCAGGCCATTTTGATGTTAAACCTGCGGATATTCAGAGACTCGCCGATGCCGATTTGTTTCTGATGCACGGCTGGGAGGGAGAGAAGTTTTCTCAGACTTTAATCGATTCGGTAAATAATACTACGCTCAGCGTGGTTAAAATCAATATCAGCGGTAACTGGATGGCACCGTCGGTGCAATCCCAGGCGGTAGATGAGGTTGTAAAAATACTTTCCGAGGCTGATGTTGAGCATAGTTCGAATTATCAGCAGGTGGCAGTTGATTATAAAGAAAAAATCTTAGCGGAAGAGACCAATGTAAAAGAGGAACTGGCGGGTGCTAATCTTGCCGGTGTTAATGTGCTTGGGTCTGCAATGCAAGCCGATTTTCTGAAATGGGTCGGTCTCAATGTCATAGGTACTTATGGCGAAGCTGATTCGCTGACGCCGCAGATTGTTAAGGACATTGTTGATAAAGGTAAAGAGTTTAATGTTACGTTGGTTATCGATAACCTGCAGAATGGAGCAGATGTTGGTAAAGGAATTGCCGAAGAACTTGGTGCTAAGAGAATAACAATCTCTAATTTCCCCGGTGGTTTTGCAAATACTGAGACATGGGAAAAAGCTCTCGACTATAATATTTCACTAATTTTGGGTGCCATCAGTGAGTAGATGATAGAATCCTTTGTGATAGAAATAGAAAATGCGGTTGTTTCCTACCGTGAGGATGTTGCTTTACGCGGTGTTTCTCTCAAGGTAAGGGCTGGTGAATTTGTCGGTGTCATTGGGCCTAATGGTGCCGGCAAAACCACTTTGCTCACGATTGTTAACGGTTTGGGTAAATTGGTGAACGGTAGGGTTATAGTATTGGGCAAATCTGTCACCAACGGTGGCCGTCACGAATTGAGAAAACAGGTCGGTTATGTTGCGCAGGTAGATAATATCGACCCGCGTATGCCAATGAGCGTTCGAGAGGTGGTAATGGTCGGTCGTTACGGTGTGCTGGGCTTGTTCAAGCGACCGGGTAAGCACGATTGGGCGATAGTCGATGAGTCGTTGGAATTAGTCGGAATGTCTCATCTGGCAAAGCGTCCCATCGGACATCTTTCGGGCGGAGAACAACAGCGCGTGTCTATTGCCCGCTGTCTGTCACAGGAGCCTAAAATCTTCTTGCTGGATGAACCGACCGCTTCACTGGATTGGAAAGCACAGACGGAAATACTGGAACTGGTAAAGAGTATTCATGATGAACGGCATCTGACAACGCTTTTCGTGACGCATGACCTGGATGCTTTACCGCACACTTGCGACCGTGTGGTATTGATGAAAGAAGGGCTTATTTTCGGTGAAGGCACTCCGGATAAGCTCATTTCTGCAGAAAGTCTTAGTCGTCTCTACAATTTGCCCCAGTCCGTGGTCGAGGAACGCCACCCGCACATTCACAAGAGGAAGTCGTAACATGGATTTATCAATCTTCGGCTACCAATTTATGCAGAATGCCATGCTGGCGGCTTTTCTGGGCGGTATCGCCTGTGCTGTCATCGGTGTTTTTGTCGTGCTTCTGCACATGTCTTTTATCGGTGTGGCGATGTCCCATGCGGCTTTTGCGGGAGCGCTCTTCGGCTTATGGGTCGGTACCAATCCTTTGATTATGGCTTTTGCCTTTAGTCTTGTCGCAGCACTGGTCATCGGGCCCTTGGCTGACCGTGGCGAATTGCATCCTGAGACTTCCCTGGGAGTCATCTTTTCATTAATGTTGGGGTTGGCTTTTCTATTTCTCGGCTTGAATCCGGCAAGCCGTTCTACTGGGCTGGAATTACTCTGGGGTAGTATCCTGACTGTGACGCACAGTGATGTGCTAATTCTGGCAATAGTGGCAGTTGTTGTGGCGGGATTGGTCATTGCCTTTTTCAAGGAAATTCAAGCCACTATTTTCAATCGCAATATTGCTTTGGCGGTGGGGTTACCGGCGACAGTGATTTTTTACGGAGTTTTATTTCTGACCGGTGCTACGGTTACGGCGTCGCTTCGCTCCATCGGCGGATTGCTTATCTTCAGCCTGATTCTCAATCCGGCTGCCGCTGCTTATCAATTGACCTACAATATGAAGCGAATGTTTATTATAGCGGCGGCTTTCGGTGTACTTTCCGGCTGGATTGGATTGCTTTTCTCCTATGTTTTCAATCTCCCCAGTGGAGCTACAATCGTGGTGATGTCTTCCGTGATTTTTCTGCTCTCAGCGATCTTCTCCCCAAAGAGAAAGGTCAAAATATGGCGGAGGAAACCGGTTGAGGATTTAGAGGTGGAGAAATGACCAGGGGATTTTTCAATGAACATGCTGAGCACTGGGATGAGAGGGTGGCGGAAAAAGATGCCTCCAAACTGGAGCAAATGGCAGGGCGGCTGAAGATTAAACACGGAGACAGAATACTTGATGTCGGTACGGGTACGGGTGTGCTTTTATCCTATCTGCTGAAAAAGGTTGGAAACAGTGGAGGAGTAATTGCCTTGGACCACGCTGATAAAATGTTGTCTAAGGCTAAGGCTAAAGATTTTAAAGGACAGATTGACTTTCTCTGTGCCGATGTAATGGCAATTCCCTTTAAAAATGATGTTTTCGATGCTGTTGTTTGTTATTCCAGCCTTCCTCATTTCCCGGACAAAACCGCAGCGATACTAGAGATAAAACGTGTACTGAAAAAAGGCGGTCGGTTTTTTGTTTGTCATACTGTAGGTAGAGAGCATATCAATCAAATTCACCGGCGGATTTCTTCAGTGGAGAATGACTTATTGCCGGATGCAATTGAAATGACAACACTGCTTTCCAAAGCAGTGTTTACTGAGATACAGGTAGAGGATAAAGCAGATAACTATCTAGCAAGTGCCTGCAAGGCGGGGTAGTTTTACCTATTTTGTCTTCGAAACAGTCGGCTCAAATTCCAGACTGATATCCAGCGCTTTTGGCGAGTGAGTCAAAGCCCCAATCGAGATATAATTAACCCCGGTTTTTGCCACAGAACGTACGTTGTCCAGAGTTATACCGCCAGAAGCTTCTGTTTTTACACCGGCGGGTATTTTTTTCACGGCACGGCGCATTTGTGCCGGACTCATATTATCCAGCATGATGATGTCGGCGCCGGCGGAAACAGTCT
>Ga0209777_10005193_pt1 | contig 15129 bp, 16 predicted proteins | sample FrelakmetHBP12HB_FD_187147 | JGI IMG/M metagenome (GOLD analysis project Ga0209777, IMG submission 187147) | Freshwater lake sediment microbial communities from the University of Notre Dame, USA, for methane emissions studies -HBP12 HB (SPAdes)... | ecosystem: Environmental > Aquatic >... | reverse complement strand
GATCTGGCGCCGAACAGGTAGGCGAAGACCTGCTCCCGTATCAGCCCGAGCAGGCGGCTGATGGTGGTCCCGACCGTAAACAACCCGACGCGTCGGGCAAATCGGCTAGACACTGCGGCTACTATAACTAAAACCCGCGAACGGGGCAATAGCGGCGAAACGCCGCAAATCCGAGATCCTAAGCCCGAAATACCCAACAAGACCGACCCTGCAACCTCGGGCTGAGAGAACCAATGGAAAGCCCTCGCCTCTTCGGATTTCGAGCTTCGGACTTAGGTGTTTACCTTGGGCTCTTGACATTCGACTTTCGACGTCTAACATTACGATGATGTTCGCCAACCGCCGATTTTCGCTCCGGGTTCTGCGCTCGGCCGGGATTCTGCTCTTCTCCGCCGTTTTCCTGCTGCTTGCTTCCTGCCCCGGGAAACCGGGCCAGAGCAAGTCCCCGACCGCGGGCAAGACTCTGGGCGTCGAGCACGGCAGTACGCAGTTCGTTGAAGTCGCCAGCCGCGCCATCCCCTGGACCGTGAATATCTCGATTGAGAGCCCCCGCCCGCTGATTCCGGGTCTCAACCGCAACCCGATTGAGCGCTTCTTCCGGAAATCGCAGGTCCCGCCCCAGCTTCCGCAAACCGAAACCCAGACCCTGGGTTCGGGCCTGATATTCGACAATCGCGGCTACGTACTCACCAACTACCACGTCGTGCGCGACGTCGAGGGAATCAGCGTGCGCCTGGCCGACGGCCGGGTCTTCGGCCGCGACCGCGTGAAGATCGTCGGTACCGACGCCAAGTCCGACCTCGCGGTGCTGAGGCTGGAGAGCGATGGACGTCTGCCGGTCGCCAAGCTGGGCAACTCCGACAGCCTGAAAATCGGCCAGTGGGCGATTGCGGTGGGTGAACCGTTCGGGCTCTCCGGGACCGTCACGGTCGGCGTCATCAGCGCCGTGGGCCGGTCCCAGCTCGCCTATCCCGACGCGCCCAGCTACCAGGATTTCATCCAGACCGATGCCGCGATCAACCCGGGCAATTCCGGCGGCCCGCTGCTCAACACCGCGGGCGAGGTAATCGGCATCAACACCGCGATTCACTCGACGATGGGCGGCAACGTCGGCATCGGCTTTGCGATTCCCATCAATGCCGCGCACCGGGTCGCCGAACAACTCATGCGCAAGGGCAAGGTCACGCGCGGCTACCTGGGCATCACGATTCAGGAGATCACGCCCAGCCTTCAGGAGGCGCTCGGTCTGAGCACGAATCAGGGCGTGATGGTGGGCAGCGTTGTGGCCGGCAGCCCGGCCGAACGCGCCGGGCTCAAGTCCCAGGACGTCATCACCCGACTCGACAGCTCGCCGGTGACTTCGGTCGCGCACTTCCGGACGATGGTTGCGGACCTTGACCCGGGCACGGCGGTAACACTGACCGTGCTCCGGGGCGCGGAGCAACTGCGCCTGACCGCCCGACTCGTCCCGCTGCCCGAGAGCTCTGTGACCGAACGCGCGAAGCCGGAACCGAATTCGGTCACTGCCCTGGGCCTGACCGTCCGCAATCTCACCGCGGCTGAACAGAAACAGGTCAAGTCGCGTACCGGCGTCAGGGTCAAGGGCGTAGACTCGACCTCGGCCGCGGCGGAAGCCGGAGTCCTGGTTGATGACGTCATCTTCACCCTCAACCGGCAGCCGGTCACCGACACCAAACGGTTCCAGGCACTGGCCCGGCCGCTCGAACCGGCGTCAAAGCCCGTTACGCTGCAGCTCCTGCGCGGCAAGACCCGGTACTCGATTACCTTCACACCCTAGCCATCCCCATGGCAGTCAGCGGCTGATGACGTTCAGCCTGTTACTCCTGACATTCCTGTCCGCCGGACCACAGCGTCTTGCTCCCACTTTCGACCGGCTCGGCGAATCTCTGATTGCCCTGGTCTCGCCCGACTGCAGAGAGTTGCAAGGGTATGACGTCGCGCCCGAGGCTGACCGCGTTCTGTACTTCGGACGATTGCGACGTGATTCAGCGCATTTTCGGGTCTGGCTGAATGACAAGTCGCTGGTCCGAGCGTGCGATTCAGTCCATGAATACGGATTCACGTCGAGCGGCAAACCTTATGTCTGCTACTCCACAGATGGACTGCAGTACGTCAGCTTCGATGGCGCGCTGAGCAAGGGCTTCCGCGCGATACTGCGGGATTCGTTGCAGGACACGCGGCTGATCCTGAGCCCGGACGGCAACCGAATTGCGTTTGCGGCCCGGGATGGAATCTGGACGGTCGCGGTCATTGATTTGAAGCCCGGCCCGCAGTATACGATGGTCAGGAATCTCATCTTCGGCCCCGGCGGCAGTCGCTACTACCTGGCCCAGAAAGGCAATGCCTGGTTGCTGAACGCCAATGGCAAGGAGGGCAAGACATACGATGGAATCTCCGAGCTTGCCTTGACACCCAGAACCGCCCGGCCTCTGTTCATCGCCACCGACAAGGAACAGAACCTGCTGGTCGTTGATGGCCGCGCGAGTCGGCCCTGGCACGAAATAACCGAAGTCACGTTTACCCCTGGCGACTCTTTGCCCGCATACGTGGCCGGTGACAGCAACCGGTGGTGTGTCGTGGAAGACACGATTGCCCGCATCCAGGAGCAGGGTATTCTGCTGCACAGTCTGCACTACAAGTTCGGCACTCGCGAACCAGTGTATGTCGTGATTGACGAAGCCTTCGTCTCATCACTCAAGGTCGACTCGCGTCCGTTGTCCGGCCCGCACGAGAATGTTGACCATATCGCGGTGTCGCCCGACGGCCGGTTCATTATCAGCCAGTCCTCGGACAGCGCTCAAGAGCGGGTCTGGGTGAATCGAGAACCGGTCACCGCGAGAGGCGCGATGGCCGGCACTGCGGTATTCAGCCCGGATGGCCGGCACTATGCCTTTGCCGTCGCGCACGACTCTCTGGTCTCAGTCATGACCGATTCAACAACATCGCCGGCGTACGATGACGTGAGCGAACTTCAATTCTCGCCCGACTCAAAGAGTCTTGCCTTTGTCACACGCCGCAATGGGCGGAGCTTCATCGTCACGGACGGTCGCGAAGGACTGAGCTTCGATGCCATCGGCTATCTCCAGTTCTCGCCGAAGACCGACAAAACCGCCTATCTCGCGGTCAAAGGGAACGAGACCCGTGAGGTCGTAGCCGGACAACCCGGCAAAGCCTGGGACGACATCGGCCCGGCCCGGTTCAGCCCGGACGGCCTGCGCATCGCATATCCGGCCCGCCAAGGAAACAGCTTCTACCTGGTCTGCCTGGCGGTAGGCGATAGCCGGTAGCCGATAGCAGATTCCGGGCACCTCGCAGTCCGAGGACCGGTTCCCTCACACAGAAGAGTGGTCAAGTGGCCTCGTGGTCTAGTGGTCAAGTGAAGAACACTCGACCACTTGGTCACCTGGTCACTCGACCACTATTCGTTCTGATGGAGGCGACCGGAATTGAACCGGCGACCCCAAGCTTGCAAAGCTTGTGCTCTCCCAGCTGAGCTACGCCCCCGAGCATGAACTACCTACTGGGAGTCCATGTTACGCAAACCGGCCTCAAAGTCAATACTACTCCGGCTCCTCTCCCCTCACTCCGGCGTCGGATTCCGTAATTCCGCCTTGACTTGCCCGAACCGCACGCTATCATAAATAGAAACTATTTCTATTTGCAATGAGCACTGCTGAACTGGACCGTCTCCTCCGCCTTCACGGCTTGAAGGCAACCCCGCGCCGACGGCTGGTGGCGAGCTGGCTCCTGCGGCAGTCCGAAGCCCTGACCCCGGACGAAGTCCGGACCGCTCTCCGGTGCAGGTCCGGCACGCTGGGTCTTCCCACGGTCTACCGGATACTTGAGGAACTCACCAGCGTCGGCCTGCTGACTCGCGTCGACATGCCTGACCGCAACCTCCGCTACGCCGCCTGCCGCGCTGAAACCGGTGAGCACCACCACCACGTCGTCTGCACCAGGTGCGGCCGCGTGGGCACGATTCCGGAGTGCTCGTTCGAGCAGCAGATTCAAACCGCCGAGCGACACAGCGGTTTCCGGATAACCGGCCATACTCTGCAGGCCGAAGGACTCTGCCCGGAATGCCGGTAGTCGAATCCGACCGCGCCCCTGACTCTCCGGCCATCGCTTTCCGGAATGTGTCGGTGGCATTCCCGGAAGCCGTCGGTCTGGAGGATGTCAGTTTCGAAGTTGCGTCCGGAGACTTCCTTGCCGTCATCGGCCCGAACGGCTCGGGCAAGACCACCCTGCTGCGAGCCATCCTCGGACTCGCCAAACCGGTTCGCGGGACCGTGACCGTGCTCGGCGCCGGCCCGACTCAGGCGCGCCGGCACATCGGCTACGTGCCCCAGCGCATGCCCTTTGACCCGAAATTCCCGGTGAGCGTCCTCGATGTTGCTCTGATGGGCACTTACGGCGCTTTGGGCATCCTGCACGCGCCGAACCGGAGCGACAAAGGCCGGGTAATGGGCATGCTGGAAGCGGTCGGGCTGGCCGATGTGGCATCGCACGTCGCCGGTCACCTTTCCGGCGGTCAGCAGCAACGCCTGCTGATTGCCCGGGCGCTGGTTCAGCAGCCGCAGCTCCTGTTGCTCGACGAGCCGACGTCCGGCGTTGACGTCGCCAACCAGAAGAGCATCGTCGAACTCATCCGCGGGCTGCACGACAAACTGAAGTTGACCACGCTGTTCGTCACCCATGACGTCAACGAGGTGATGCCCTGCCTGGACAAAGTTCTGTACCTCAACCGGCGCGTCTATGCATTCGGGACTTGCCAGGACATTCTCAACCGAAAGACCCTTGAGGAACTCTACCAGAGCCCGGTCCTGATTGTCGAGCAGGAAGGCCGGCCCTACGTCATCGTGAGCGACCGCCATGTTTGACCTGCTGCACTACGGCTTCATGCAGCGCGCCCTGCTGGGCTCGTTCCTGGTCGGTACGGTCTGCTCGCTCATCGGCGTCTACGTGGTCCTGCGCGGCATGGCGTTCATGGGCGACGGCATCGCCCATGCCTCGTTTGGCGGGGTCACGCTCGGGTTCCTGCTCGGAGTGAACCCGCTGTTCACCGCTATCGTCTTTGCTCTCGGGACCGCCGGGTTGATTCAGTTCGCCCGCCGCCGGGCCCAGATTCGCCTCGACACCGCAATCGGCATCTTCTTTTCGTTCACGATGGCGCTGGCAATACTCTTCATCGGCCTGATGCGCAGCTACGACGCGCGCCTTTACGGTTACCTATTCGGCAACGTGCTCGGCATGTCGAGCGGCAACCTGGTTCTCACTGCTGCGCTCACGGTTCTCGTGCTTGCCGCGATTGCCCTGTTCTTCAAGGAGTTTAAGTTCCTGTCTTTCGATGAAGAGGCCGCCCGGGCTGCGGGCCTGCCCACGCCCCTGCTCTCGACGCTCCTGCTGTTGCTCGTCGCCCTCACGATTGTCGTGTCAATCAAAGCGGTCGGCATCATTCTGGTCGCATCGCTGCTCGTCGCGCCGGCCGCAACCGCCTATCAACTCACCAATCGCTTCGGCACGATGTTCTTCCTGTCCTGGCTTTCGGGAATCATCTCATGCCTGTCCGGAATGTTCATCTCCTACTGGCTAAACATTCCGTCCGGCGCCTCAATTGTCCTTGTCGCCACCCTGCTTTTCGGCATCGCCGCTGTCTTCTCCCCCAAACGACGCCCATGCAAAGTGTGTTCCGACCGCGAAGGTCGAGTCGAAGTATGAATACTGAATTCTGAATACTGAGGGCAGAGTGAAAACGGTCAAAGAGCTTTGCGAAGTGTGAGTACTGAGTTCTGAGTACTGAGGGCAGAATGAAACCCGCTATCGGATTTGAAGTGGCTCAAGGAGGCAAACCGTGAATGAGTTTTCAAAGGAGATGTCGAAGCGACTGCTGGATTTCGCCACTGCCGGGGTGAAGCTCAGCATGAAACTGAGCAGGACCGCTACCGGTCGAGTCCTGGGCAACCAGCTTCTGCGCTCGTGCTCCTCGTCCGGCGCGAACTACCGGGAGGCGTGCGGCGCCGAGAGCCGGGCTGACTTCATCCACAAGATTCAGATCACACTCAAGGAACTGCGAGAGACTGAATACTGGCTGGAACTCATCGCGAATGTCGGCCTGCTTCCCCGGCCGAAGCTCGAGCCGCTGCTCCGCGAGGCGGACGAACTCATCCGGGTTTTCGTCCGGTCGGTCGTCACTTCCAAGTCCGGTCCAAAGTAGCGTGCCAACGTCTCCGCGCCTCGGGATTCATTCTGACTTCAGTATTCAGTATTCTGCCCTCTGCCCTCGTCCTCTCATTCCTGTCCTGCTGTCTTCAGTACTCCGTATTCTGCCTTCAGCATTCAGTATTCTGCCCTCTGCCCTCGTCTTGTTCACTTTGTCCTGCTCTCATCCGACGCCAGACAAAGGGCAGGTCCGCATCGTCACGACTCTCGGCGTGCTGGCCGACTGGGCGCGCGAGGTCGGCGGCGACCGGGTCCAGGTCACCAGCCTGCTCACCGGGCTTGAGGGCGAGCACACCTATGAGGTCAAACCCGAGGATACCCGACTGATTGCCCGGGCCGACATCCTATTCCGGGTCGGGCTTGGCCTGGAAGACTGGCTGAACCCGGTGATTCAGAGCGCCAGGAACCCGCGGCTGGTCATCGTTGCCGCATCAACGAATGTCCCTGTCCTTCAGAACGAGGGTAGCGAAAACGCCGAGCACCCGCTGGGAAATCCCCATGTCTGGCTCGACCCCAGAAACGCCGGAATCGGGATTGACAACCTGATTGCATCGCTGGTCCGGGTTGACCCGCGCGGCGAGAGCCTGTATCGCGCCCGGGCCCGCGCGTACGACCAGCGGCTGGACAGCCTGACCCGGGCCCTGATCGCCCTGGTTCAGCAACTGCCGGACCGCAGGTTCGTCGCATTTCACGACGCGTGGCCCTATTTCGCCGAACGGTTCGGGTTCCAGATTGCGGCCGGCATTGAGCCGATTCCGGGCCAAGAGCCATCAGCCCGCCAGATCGCCCGGCTCATCGACCTGATTCGGAGCGAGCACCTGCGAGTCGTGTGCTCTGAACCCCAGTTGCCCTCGGATATCCCGGCCACCCTGGCACGCGAAACCGGCGTCAAGACGGTCATCCTGACGCCGCTCACCGGCGCGATTCGCGGGGTTGATGACTATGTCTCGCTGATCCGCTACGACGTTGAAACCCTGGTCAGCGCGCTGAAACCCTGACCGAAACGACGGAGACGTAGAGCCACGGCTTGCGCCGTGGCTCAGGCTTGTCAGATGAACGGGAATTCTCGTCAGTGCTGGATGTACTTCTCCGAGTTCTTCCTGAACAGGTTTTCGCAGTTCGCGCTGCAGAAGTAGTACGTCATCCCCTTGTACTGGAACGACCCGGCCGCCGTGGCCTTGTCAATCGTCATGCCGCAGACCGGATCCCTGGCCTGTCCCGCGGACATCATGGCTTCCAGACCCTGCCTCATGGTCTCCTCCGTGACATCCGAAGACTGCATCACGACTTCTCCACTGGTGCTGACAAAGACCGCGGCCGGCGTGCATTCATTCTGCTGACAGAAATGGAACTGCTGTCCGTCCGGGTCAAGCATCACGGGTAGGGTCAGCTTCAGACTCCGGGCATGTTTGAGCGACTTCCTGCTGGTGTCGCACAGCGTTGCCGCAAAGACGATGTCCGGGTTGTCGTCCGCAGTCTGCTGCACTATCCGGGCCGTCGCGTCCCAGGTCGTATCATCGCCGAGATGGAAGATGACGATTGGCGTGACGCCGACATTGACTCCCAAGTCGAACGTATCACCGGCCAGGGTCGGCATCCTCACCTTAAGCTGGTCAATGACCATTGACGAAGTGTCGCCCCCCATCCCGCATGTCGTACACGTCTGAGCCGGCAGCGACGCGGCCAGCAACAACAGCACCAGTATTAGTAACAGTCTTTTCAAGGTCTCCTCCTCCGCTTACTACTCACTACTCTCTACTCACTAGTTCAGAATTCAAGCCCGGTCCCAACCACCTGGGGTCGGCCTTGTTCGAGCACGACGGTGCCCATCGCCTTGACGGTCTTCCCGACCTTCTGCGGGATGAACACATTGGTCGGGTGCATATTCACGTAAATCTCGCCCGAAGCATCCTTCACCCACACCCAACCGCCCGAAGGACACTCACTGGTGATCTTGCCGGTCACCACCACTTCCTTGCCCTCGAAGCCAGTCGGATTGTCCAGTATGTCCTTGGCCGGTACGACCTGAGCGCCAGTCGGAATCGCCTTACCATACCTGGATGCTGTGGTCGTGTTGCAGCCCACGATTCCCGCGACCAGAACTGCCACAGCCACGCTAATTGTCAAAAACCTCATTATTCCTCCATTCAAGTATCTCAAATGCACTATTGCTTAGACTTCATTTCGCGTTTATTGTCTCCCGGACTATCCTGCCGTCCGAGAGTTCCACGGTCCGGTTTCCGGCACGCGCCAGCTCCGGGTCGTGGGTCGCCATGATGATGCCCAGCCCGTCACGGGCAAGCTCCTGGAAGATGCGCAGAATCGCTTCGCGCGAGTTCCTCTCCAGCCGGCCGGTCGGTTCATCGGCAAGGAGGATCTTCGGCCGATTCACCAGCGCGCGGGCAATCGCGACCCGTTGCATGTCTCCGCCGTCGAGCTGCTTCGGCAGGGCTCGGCGCGCCCGGTCCAGCCCGACGCGCCGAATCAGCTCATTCACCCGGCTTGGGTCCGTGCGCCGGGCGAAGACCAGCGGCAGACCGATGTTCTCTTCCACGGTCAGGGTCGGAATCAGATAGAAGAGCTGGAAGATGAACCCGATGTGCTGCTGGCGGAACTTCACGAGCTCCTGTTCCCTGAGTCCGACGACTTCGGTGCCGGCAATCCTGAGCGACCCTTTGGTCGGCTGGTCCAAGCAGCCAATCTGGTTCAGGAACGTGGTCTTGCCTGACCCGCTCCGCCCGACCACCGAGACAATCTCGCCGGACTTCAGCTCCAGGTTCACGCCGCCCAGCGCATGAATTGTCTCGCTTCCGCGGTGATAGGTGCGCCAGAGGTCGGTTGCCTTCAGCAGGACATCAGCAGACATTGCCTTCCTCCAGACGAATCACCCTCTGAAACCTGGGCTCGAGGTTCAGGTCATGGGTTGCGCATATCACGGTCAACTTCTCATTCCGGTTGAGTTCCTGGAGCAGGTCGAAGATGGAATCGCGCGTCTTCGTATCCAGGTTGCCGGTCGGCTCGTCCGCAAGCAGGAGTCTGGGCGAGTTCACCAGCGCCCGCGCAACCGCGACCCTCTGCATCTCGCCGCCCGAGAGTTCACTCGGCCGGTGCGTAATTCGATGCCCGAGCCCGACCCGTTCGAGCAGGCTGCGGGCCTTCTGTTTCAGGTCCCGGCCGGACCAGAGCGAAGGGAGCATGACGTTCTCCAGCGCGCTGAGCGTATGAATCAGGTAGAACTCCTGGAACACGAACCCGACGTTCTCCCGGCGCAGGCGATCCAGACCGGTGCCCCGGCGCGTCACGTCAACTCCGAGCACGCTGAGCTGGCCCTCGCTCGGCTTGTCCATCAGCCCGACCAGGTTGAGCAGTGTGGTCTTACCGGCCCCGGCTCGGCCCACGACGCCCAGGAACTCGCCTTCCTCGATACTGAAGTCAATTCCCTTCAACCCGCACACGGTCTCAGCCCCGCGCTGGTACCGCCTGAGCAGCCGAGTCGCGTGCACGATTGGCGTGTTAGTCGTCTGCATTTCGCTATTCGTCATTCACAATTCACTATTCTGCCTTTATTGCCTCGACCGGTTTCACGCTCGACGCCCGCAGCGCCGGGTAGAATCCGGCAAGCAGGCCCAGCACCAGCGACAGCAGCATACAGCCCAGAAGGGTCGGCACCGAAATCCCGATGAGTGAGCCCTTCGGCGCAAATGGGATCATTCCCCGGATAATCGTCTCGACCAGCCGGGCCGACGCAATCGCGATAATCACGCCGGCAACCCCGCCGACCACCGTCGTCAGAATCGTCTCAGCCCAGACCAGCTTGAATATGTCCGAGGCCGAAGCGCCCATCGCCTTCATCATCCCGATTTCCTTGGTCCGCTCGAACACCGCCATCAGCACCGTATTCAGCACGCCCATCCCTCCAATCAGCAGCGCGATAATGACAATCGCTGAGACAAAGACCCGGGTGCTCGCCATCAGTTGTGTGATGGTGCCCAGCAACTCCGAGAGCGGGAACACGTTCATGTCCACTTCGGCCGCGCGCAGCGACGCCACCAGGTCATCGGTCTTGTCCAATTGCTTCGCCTTGATCAGAATCACGACCAGTTTGCCCTTCAGGTCGAATATGGCCTGATGGGTCCTGGTCGGCAAGAAGACAAAACCATCGTCCTGCGTATTCGTGCGATTCAGCACCCCGGAAACGTGCAGTTGATTCGGCTTGCCCGAAATCGTGAATGCGCTTCCCGGTTTCAGGCCCAGTTCCTCGGCCACGGTCGAACCCACGAGGACCGCGGAATCCGAATCGAACCAACTCCCCTGGATCTTCCAGGCCGGGCGCAGGGCCATGTAGTCCTTGTCAATCCCCAGGAATATCATATTTCGGCCGTCCGCGCCGGTGACCGCGTCCATGATGACACCGGCGGCCTCGGCCACGCCCGGGTTAGCCTTGACCTTGGCCAGCAGGCCTTCGTCCATATAGCGAGGCCATTTTCCGCCGTGCAGGGCAATCGTCGCGGCCTCGTAAGGGCAGCCCTTGGGCACAACCATCACCTGCGCGCCCATCGCGCCCAGCTCGCCCTTGAGCTGACTCTGGTACCCCTGCTGGAACTGGAACAGAGAATAGAGCACCGCAATCGCAATCGCCACGCCCAGCACGGTCAGAATCGACCGGGTCCGGCGCCGAATCAGGTTCTTGAAGCCGAGGATAAACCAAATCATGAGTCTACTCGCTCCGAAGTGCTTCAATCGGCTTCGCTCTCGCCGCCCTCAGCGCCGGGTAGAAACCGGCCACGACCGCAATCCCGAGCACGAATGCCAGCACCAGCAGGAACGTATGCGGGTCGAGCGACACCACGCTGCCCTTGGGCGCAAGCGGCAGGAAGCGCTTGATGATGCCCTCGATCAGCCGGGCCCCGAACACCGCGACAATCAGGCCCCCGGCGCCGCCAATCAGGCTTAGCATCAGGCACTCCAGCCAGACCAGGATGAAGACATGCGCTTTGCCGGCCCCGGTCGCCCGCATCACGCCGATTTCCCGGGTGCGCTCGAACACCGACATCAGCACGGTATTGAGCACGCCCAGCGCCGATATCACGATCACAATCAGCACGATAGAAAGCAGCAGGGCCTTGGCCGAGCCCATCAGGTTCATCATTGTGCCCAGCAGCTCGCCCATCGTGACGACCTCGGCGCCCTTGATATTGCCGAGCTTCGCTGCCACGACCGGCGCGTCGGCCGGGTCCTTCAGCCGAATCATGATTGATGTCAGCTGGCCCGCGTGGTCGAACATGTTCTGGGCCGTGGCCAGCGGGATGTAGAAGAAACCGTCGTCCTCGGTCCCGGTCGGACTCAGCTCGCCCACGACGTCGAATGTCGCGTCCTTTTCCGGCACGTAGATCTGGTCACCGGCATGAGACTGCTCAATCAGCGTAACATCATACCCCAGAACCATCTCGTTCGGTTTGGTCGGAAACGCGCCCTTCAGCTTCCACCAGTTCTTGAGCTTCAGGATGGTCGAATCCACGCCGAGGTAGATGTCGGTTCTACCCTCTTCGGGCCGGACGATACCACTCATGAAACTCGGTGCGGCAATCTCAATCTGGGGCAGCGACTCGACCTGCGCGAGCACGGTTGACGGCAGGTAGTTTGAGATCTTCCCGCCCTTCAGAATCAGTGACGCCGCCTCATACGGACAACCGACCGGTACGACCAGCATGTGAATGCCCATCCCCTGCAACTGCGTCTTCAGCGCCCGGTCATAGCCCTTGTTGAACGATAGCAGCGTGAACAGCACCGCCACCGCGACAATCACGCTCACCAGCGTAATCGCGGTCCGCGTCTTGTGCGCGAACAGATTCTTGAAGGCGAACTTGAAGAAACTCATGTTTGACTGGTCAGACGGACCCGACTTGTCCGACTATTGGGTTCCGCTCCCGCCCGGCGCATTGAACTCGTCGTAGACAATCAGCAGCTTCCGAACCGCGTTGGCTATCGCCTGCGACGAGCGCTCGGCGCCTTCTTCCGCAGTGTTCAGGTCCGTGCCGATCTCAAACCCGTCTGCCGAAGTCATTCCCTTGAACTGGCCCAGGAATTCCTTGCTCCGGATGGCTTCCTTGGCCTTTTCCCGGTCGCGCTGGATGCGCACGGCCTTGACTATCGCGCCGGTCCCGGTGTCAACTACCGCCACTACGACCTCAATGACTCCGAACTGGCCTTTCCCGGCATGGGTCATCACGGTCCCGACCTGGTCCTCGGCCTTGAACACCGGGAAGAACTTGAACTGGGTTTCATCCGGGTCCAGTTCGTACCCGAGCTTCTCCTCAATCCGCGCGCGCATACTGTCGCCGATGTCCTCGAATACGGTCTTGTAGCTGTCCGCATTGTAGATGCCCGCGATGTCCTCATCCGGCGAACGCCACACACACAGCGATGCTGCGACCGGCTGAACCAGCAGCACGACCGCCAGCGCAGCCATGACTGCAATCAGCCCACGCCGCAATCTGCAATCTGTGATCTGTAATCTGTAATCTGCAATCATGTCAGCTCCGAGCTTAGAACCGCACCGACAATTGTGACGTGACATTCCACGACCTTTCATTCCTAATCGCGGTCTTAGTCCAATCCTCGCCATACACCAGTTGAATATCAATCGCCTGAGTCTTGAATGGATAGACCGTCAAACCGCCGCTCAGGTTCCGCAGCGAGCCCTGGTTCACCACGTGATACCCGTCGTACTTTGCCAGCGCCTCGAGCCAGTTCACGAATGCATAGCGCACCTCAGCGTAGTAACCATAGACGCGGGGACCGGACAACGTCGAATCTCTACCCATAACGCCTTCGAGACGAAAAGTCGCCGGCCCCCAATCGGTCGTGTTGTCCAGCGCGGCCCGGTACTTCATCTGGTAGTGCCACGCACCCCACATCTGGAAGCGCATGCTGTCCACCGGCCAATACGGCAACACACCGGCCAGCCCGCTCACGCCCCAAGTCATCTCGGCATTGCCGAGCACGAACTTGGGGGCAATCCGGGCCGTGACGACCTTGTTCCGGTTATTATCCATCAGATACGGCCCGGTCCCGTTCGACACCCACAAGGCATACGCCGTCTTGCGCAAGTCGCCCTGAATCCCGACGCCCGGGTCCAGCCTCAGGCCCAGGGTCCGGGCATACTGGGTCTGGACAATCTGCGCGTGCGTGTCATAGTCGGCCAGCAGGCCGAACGGAATCACGGCCTGGCCGAACCGGATGCTTGGCAGACGCAGGCCCAGCGGCACCATCACATATGCCTCACCGAAATGGAACCCCATGGTCCAGTCCGGCATCGGCGCGCTCGCCCATAACTGGAGCACTGCGGTCGCGAGGTCCCGGGTCTTGGTCGAAATCCGGGCCGTCACGTCCGCTTCGGCCGCCATCAGAAAGAATGAGGTCCCGGACGAATCGGCCATGAACTGCGGGTACAGCCCGCCGTTCAGGTCAACCTTCGTTCCCGCGCTCGCCGAACCGGCAATCGCAAGAGCCATGACCACCGCCCAGACTACGGGCTTTCCGTCTCCTCCACGCATGAGACTTAGACGCATCCCGCCCTTATGAAGATACCTGTTTGATAGCATTATCGGTCGTTCTGCCCTCTCTCTCTTCATCCCTCAATCCCTTCTTTCTGAACCGCCAAGACGCCGAGAGCGCCAAGGAATAGGGATTCACCACTAAGACACAAAGACACCATCTGAAGTAACTCGCAGCACGCAGACTCGAGAATCGAATACGGGCATTTAGGATTTCGAGCATTCGGGCTTGTTTCGGATTTCGGACTTAGGATTTAGGTATTTCCTCCTGGCGGCGTCCTCTCCATCAAACGCTCAAACACAATCTCCCGCATCTTGCGCAGCGCAGCCGGAACCAGCCTCGACAGAACCCCGGCCTGCTCTATCCGGTCAAACGCCTTCTGGACATCGTCCTTGTGAACTGCGCCCCGGGTTGCCTGCTTCCATGCCCGATAGAATGCCCGCACTCCCTCCAGATACGGCGACATCAGACGGCGGGTCGGGTCAGACGGCAACAAGGGCTGAATCGCGGCTTGAACCTCTATCCACACCTTGGCGACTATGTCCGCGTCTTGAGCCTCGCGCAACCAGCGCTTCTCATATAGCAGCTTCGCCTTCGTCCGCTTCTCCTGTCTGAGCTTGAGGCTTGAGCTTGAGCTGTCGGCAACGACGGTCAGACCCTGTTCCGCTTCGCCGAAAGCGCCAGACTGGGCCAGCTCCAGCATGAATCTGCCGACCGGCGCTTTGCAGGCCTGAAGATACTGGATGATGACGCCGAACCCTATGTCGCCAGCGACTCCGCGTTCCGGCCTGCCGACATAGGAATGGCCCCAAGGCGGTTTCAGACCTAGTGCCTGACCAACTGCGTCCTGGCTCAGGCCCGACTTCTTTCGCTCAACCTTGAGTCGGGAACCCAATTCCCGCATGAATTCCGCCTTGAGTCTGGCCATTTGTTCCGGTACTTTTAAGTACCAAATAGAGCATACCCGGTTCGGAGGCGAGTTTCAAGGTTCTTCGACCTAAGCCCAAAGGTCTGCGGGTGTTATGAGTTAACGCCTGAGCAAAGGCAGTGCTCCCCCACGTGCTCCCCCCCACTCTCCCCCGGACTCTCCCCCACACGCTCCCGGGGACTCTCCCCCGGACGCTCCCCCCCATGCTCCGGGGGACTCAGGGGGGGACTCTGCCCCACATGCTCCGGAGGACTCTCCCCCGCACACTCCCCCCCGCTCTCCGGGGGACTCAGGGGGGGACTCAGGGGGGGGGGACTCAGGGGGGCACTCTGCGGGGGACTCTCCGGGGCACTCTCCAGGGGACTCTCTACCGGATTCAGGGGTCTTACGAAGGTTCTCATCCT
>Ga0209777_10005191_pt1 | contig 15132 bp, 10 predicted proteins | sample FrelakmetHBP12HB_FD_187147 | JGI IMG/M metagenome (GOLD analysis project Ga0209777, IMG submission 187147) | Freshwater lake sediment microbial communities from the University of Notre Dame, USA, for methane emissions studies -HBP12 HB (SPAdes)... | ecosystem: Environmental > Aquatic >... | reverse complement strand
CTTCTGCGAGGGCGTGCCCCCGCAAACTTGCCTGGCCGACGGCATACAGATGGGCAGCGGCTGCACGCTCGGCAAGAGGAACATCGAGATTGTTACCTGCGGTGAGATCCGCTGCGAGTTTGCCTTCAGCGAGAAAAAAATAGTCATCCGGCCCAGGCAAATCAGTTTCCCGCCACAGGGCGGCGACAATTACAACCGGCTTATCGAGAAGCTGGCCGAGGATATGTACAGCATGCCCGATGCACAGCTCTTCACCGCCTGCACAAGCTAGGGCTAAGGTGAGCGGCTTTGAGCATCGTTGATCTGAAGGGCATCTACACTGCATACGAGGGAGGCGAGAAGGCAGTCATCCGGGACCTGTCGCTGCGTGTGGACCGGGGCGAATACGTGGTCATCGGCGGCCCCAACAGCGCCGGCAAGACGACGCTCTTGGAGTCGATAAACGGCCTGGTCAAGATCACGCATGGCAGTGCATCGGTCTGCGGCCTGGATGTCTCTTCCCAGGCCGACGAGGTGCGACGGAGGGTGGGCTATGTCATACAGAATTTCTATTTCGATCCCTTCACCCCCTTCTCCGTAGAGCAGGTAGTGATGATGGGACGTTTTGGCCGTTTGGGCCTGATGAACCGTCCCGCGAGAGCCGACTACGATGCCGCCCAGAGGGCCATAACTATTGCAGGCATCGAGGACCTGGTCCATAAGACCATCGGCACGTGCAGCGGCGGCCAGCAGCAAAAAGCCATGATCGCCCACAACATCGCCAAGGAGCCGGAGGTTATGATGCTGGACGAGCCCTTCAGCAATCTCGATTTTGTTGCCAGAGAGTACCTGCAGGGCGTATTCAAAGAGATGGCGAGAAAAGGAGTGCCCATACTCATGGTGGCCCATGCTTTCGACGGGCTTCCCAATATTCCCATTCACCTGGTGGTCATGAACAAGGGCAAGATCACCTACGATATGAATTGCACGGCGGCAGAGGTGGAAAACATCATCCGAAAAGAGTGCGGGGTATCGGGAAAATGCTCGAGTGGCTGATAGAAAATAACGTAGTCTGCCATGCCCTGGAGGCCATGATCTTTGCCTCCATCGCCTGTAGCATCCTCGGCGTCATCATCTCTCGCATGAACCTCTCCTCCATTGGCTTTACCATGTCGCATGCTGCTTTTGCCGGAGCGGCCATGGGCATGTTCCTGGGAGCAAATGCGCAAATGACTGCCATTGCCTTCAGCATGGCAGTGGCAGCTCTGATTGGCCCCGTGAGCGACAAAGCCAAGATGGCTGCAGATGCGACTTTGGGCGTGCTCTTCGCCATGTCCATGGCGGTAGCCATTTTTTTGATATCCTACATGGAGTACATGGGCAAAGGGCTTTCGGCGAGCAGCCTCCTCTTTGGAGACGTTGTATCTCTTTACCGGGAGGAGATTTACGCCCTGGCTGCGGTCTGCTGTCTTACCATCATCTTCGTTCTGGCATTTTACAAGGAGATCTCGGCCATCATGTTCAACATGAAGATCGCCGAGGCTGCCGGGGTTCGCGTCAAGCTCGTCTATTACATACTATTATTCATAATCGCCCTCTCCGTGGCGCTCAGCCTCAACATAGTGGGAGGCCTGCTGATATTCGTTCTGCTGGTGACGCCCGCATCAATCGCCGGCCAGTTCTGCTTTAATGTGAAGAGCATGTTTATTGTAGCGCCTCTGGTAGCCCTCATCGTGAGCGCCTTTGGCGTCTGGGCCGGCTTTGAGTTTACGCTGCCCGTAGCGCCCCTGGTGGCCCTGCTGCTCACGGGGGTCTTCGCAATATCCGTGATGCTGTCCTTTAAAAGAAGGATAAATACAAGAATGCATTGATGATTGAGGTTCTCGGCGGTGGTAATAATCAAAGATAGATTATCAATTTAGTAGTAAAACTTAAATATTTAGTATTACTAATTGCGATTTATGAAAGGAATTCAAACATCCAGCTTAGCCGTAATGATGCTGGCGATCTTCCTGATCGTTCCGGCCTGTGCAGGAGCTGCACCGGCAACTCTCAAGATCGTTTGCACCACCAGTGTATTGATGGACCCGGCAACCTACATCGGCGGCGATAGGGTCGAGGCAATCTCAATCGCCGATCCTATGCTTTGCCCGAACCTGCAGTCAGATATCATTCCCAGCCGCATTCAGCTCAACATGGACTTCATTAAGAGCGCAGATATGTTCATGGCATACAACGACAGCAACGACCAGAAGTATAACATGCCGGCAGTTAATGATTTTATGAAGGCTAACAACTACAAAACGTTCGTTTGGAATACAGTTTCCAACCCGTCCCGGGGATGGAACACACCGATCAGCTCCAAGGCATTGGCTGCGGAAGTAGAGGGATGGCTGGCAAACAAAGACCCCGCCAACAAGACCTACTATGAGCAGCGCTACAATGATTATGCTTTGAGCTTTGATGCCATCGAGCCCACTCTGTCTGAGAAAAAGCAGCTCAACGAGACAAAGGTCATAGTTATGCTCTGGCAGAAAGAACCCGTGCAAAACTGGCTGGGCATGGATTTGGTCAATTTCTTCGCTCCCGAGTTTGCCATGAATGGAACCAAGACGGCTGCCAAGATCGTGGACGACATCAACGCCAACCCCGCCAAATACCAAAACGTCACCTATGTCATCGAGAATATGCAGTCGGGAGAGCTGGCCAAGGGCATTGAAGAGTCACTTAAGGATAAGGGCATCAACGCCACGCGCGTCATCTTCACCAACTTCCCAGGATCAGTGACGGGAGCGGGTACCATGGCAGAGGTGCTCAACCATAATAAGCAGCTTGTGCTCTAGGCGGCTTCGTGCTCTCAGCTGATAAAGACGCAAAATACTTGGCATTCTGCGATAAGAGGGCTCGTTTAATGGCTTGGCGCCGATGATCGGCTCCAAGCTAAATTTTCCGGTAAGAAGGATCCATCCATGATATCGCATCCATCTGAATCCATTGAACGACGCTTCTTGATTTCTATTGCCTTGACCGGCTTCATACTCATCGCTGAGGTCATTGGCGGGTGGTGGACGGGAAGCCTTGCCCTTCTCTCCGATGCAGCTCACGTCTTTCTGGACATCTTCGCTCTGGTAATCAGCTATTCTGCCCTGCGCCTATCCGCTTTCCCGAGCGATGATCGCCACACTTACGGCTTCCACCGTTTAGAGGTATTCGCCGCTTTCGCCAACGGTATAACCCTTCTACTGGTCTCCGTTGGCATATTTTGGGAGGCTTACCATCGCATCCTGGCGCCAGAGCCAGTATTGGGGCCGGAGCTGTTGCTTATCGCTATCCTGGGCCTGATGGTAAACCTGATAGTGGCCGTTGTGCTAGGGAGCAGCCATCACCATGATGAGCATGAGCATAAGGATGCAAACGTCGAAAGTGCTCTGTTTCACGTACTGGGTGATGCGCTATCATCAGTTGGTGTAATCATTGTCGCTGTCATTATCTGGCGCACTGGCTGGATGCTGGCCGATCCCCTGGCCAGCATACTCATTGGTTTGATCATCATCGCAAGCTCCTGGAAGGTGATCAGACCATCGGCGCATATCATGATGGAGGGGACACCGGCTTGCCTCAATTTAAAGGATGTCGAGGAAAACATGCGCCGCTCTCCAGGCGTGGCCGAAGTGCACGATCTTCACGTCTGGAATCTCTGTTCTCACCATGCCATTCTGAGCGCTCATGTGGTATTGGCTGACCAGAACCCAACCCAGTTCCAGGAAGTAATGGACGAACTGAAGCGACGCCTTAAGGAAGACTTCGGGATCGAGCATACTACCCTGCAGATGGAATTCAAGTGCTGCGAGAAGGATTCCGTTTGCACAAACGGAGGCTAAAATATATTTAAGTAGACGCGAATATATCCAAGGTCTGTCAAAAATTAGACGCAATATTTTACGCCTCATTTGTTACTACTAATCAGATAATCACCACACGGATGCTCAGGAAGCTGGGCCACGATGCCGACATAGCAGGCAACGGCTATGAAGTTTTAGCTGCCCTCGAATGGATGGAATAGAGGCTACCAGAATCATCCGGAAACGCTGGCCGTGGGGTCCAAAAATTGTTTTCGTCACCGCCTGCACTTATTGCAAAGAGACCTGCATGAATGGGGGAGGAGATGGTTTTCTAGCCAAACCGATTACCTTGGTGGAGCTGCAGGCGGCAATCGCGCACAATGCACCGTGATATTTTGGCATTTGCAGATCTATTCGAAGATGCTTGCTAGCGCAGGTCATAAGCCCGGCGGCAGATACTAATTTAATAACAATAAAGCTAAATAATTTATTAACAAAAGAGACTTATATTAGAATTGTTATTACAATTAAGAATAATGAGAGGAATTGATATGAGGATACAGTCCATTATAGCTTTGTTAATTCTACCGTTGCTGGCATTGCTCCTCTGCGGCTCTGCCTGGGCGGCAGATTATCCCCTGTCCATCACCGACACCGCCGGAAGAGAGGTCGCCTTCCCTATGCCCGTCGAGCGAGTAATCGTTCTCAGCTCAGATGCAGCCGAGGCTGTGGTCATGCTGGGCGCCGCCGACAAAGTGGTCGGCGTATCGGATACCGTACAGAAAAAAGGCTACTACTTCCCAGAGCTCAGCAAGAAGCAGGGCATAGGCAAGTGGAATGCACCGGACTACGAGATGATAGGAGAGATCGCCAAGGGCGGAGAGGAGAACATTACACCCGACATCTTGGTAATCGGATACAGCTATCCCGACAAGCCCTACGGAATATTCGGCGTGGAAAAGGGCCTGGCTCCATTTAAAGATATAAGGGCAGTAGCCCTGGAGTTCACCAAGCCCGAGAACATGACGCGGGAGATCGAAACATTGGGCAGGATCCTCAATAAGGAGGCAGAAGCCCAGGATTACATTAACTGGTACAATGAAAAGAGGGCAGCGGTAGAGCAAGCCGTAAATGGCCTGAACAAGCCCAAAGTTTATGCAGAATGGAGTTCGACCGCAGATCTCTCCACATTGGGCTCAGGCTCCGGCTTTGATCAGGTTTTAAGCGTTGCCAACGGCTACAACATCGCCAAGAAGCTGGGCGATGCCTATCCAAAAGTGGGCTGGGAATGGGTCATCACCCAGAATCCGGAAGTCATAATCAAGAGGCAGACCCAGTCCTCAGATCAGACCCAAATCGGATGGGCAGCAGGGCCCTCTTCGGATACTGTCAAGCTGCAGGCAGCACAAAATGAGCTACTGGCTCGATCAGGAGCAAGCGGGATTTCTGCAGTCAAGGCGGACAGGGTTTACGTCATGGATTGGGATGTCTTGAACGGCCTGGACCAGGTGGTGGGCATAACTTATCTCGCGAAATTGCTTCATCCCGAGGTTAACCTTGATCCTGTGAGCGTTCACAAGGAATATCTGCAGCGTCTGGGATTGGAGTACCCAGAAGGACGGACTTTCGTCTACCCGGAGCTTGCAATTGCAATTTAATCTGAAATACAAAATTTTAATTTTTTATAATTCGCATTATCCTATTTCTGATACGAAAGTTATAATTAAGTAATACATAATCCAAAATGTTTATCAATAATGACTTAAATTGCAAAATGAGATGTCCACAGAAATTACAGCCAAAAACGTCTTGCTGAGGGAGAAGTACCAGCGGTTCGTGGGCAGAAAGATGCTCTTCCTCATCCTCCTCTTGATAGGCATCGTTCTCCTGGCTGGAGTGGCCGCGACTTTGGGTTCCGCCAATATCAGCGTCCTGGACGTCTATTTTGCCATTTTAGCCAGGTTCTTCCCGGGCAGCTTTCAAACATCCTGGTTTGCGGATACTATCGTTTGGGGACTGCGGCTGCACCGCATTCTTCTGGCAATCGTCGCTGGCATGGGTCTCGCTATTGCCGGTGCCGTGATGCAGGGCATCCTCAAGAATCCCTTAGCCAGCCCCTTCACATTGGGCATCTCCTCCGCGGCCAGCTTTGGGGCCGCCCTGGCCATAGTTTTGGGAGCAGGCTTTGTGGGGGGCGAGTGGATGATCATCGGCAATGCCTTTGTCTTCACTCTGCTCGCTTCCATGACGGTCTACGGCCTGGCCAAATACAAGGGTATCACACCCGAGACCATGATTTTGGCGGGCATCGCCATCATGTACCTCTTCCAGGCCATGACTTCCTTTTTGCAGTATGTGGGGCATGCGGAGCAGGTGCAAGAGGTGGTCTTCTGGATGATGGGTTCCATGGGCCGCTCCTCCTGGGATAAGGTCTGGATTGTGACTGTGGTCATAGCTATCTGCTTTCCCTATCTCTTGCTCAAATCCTGGGACATCAATGCCTTGGGCGCTGGCGACGAGACGGCCACCAGCCTGGGAGTGAACGTGGAAAAGACGCGAGTCATCTGCATGATGGCAGTGTCTCTCATAACGGCAAGCGTGATCTGCTTTACAGGGACAATCGGCTTCATCGGCTTGGTCTCGCCTCACATCACGCGCATGGTCATCGGCGGAGATCACAGGTTCTTGCTGCCCGCCTCGGCCCTGGTGGGCGGACTGCTTTTGCTCGCGGCCGATACGGTAGCTCGAACCATCCTGGCTCCTGTCATCCTGCCCGTAGGTATAATGACCGCCTTCCTGGGAGTGCCATTCTTCGTCTATCTTTTCATGAGGCGGAAGAAAGAGTTTTGGTGAAAGAGGAACTCAGAGGTCTTGAGACTGGTTGGGCCAAACGGCTCGGGAAAGACCACAGTGGATAAAACAGCCTTCAATCCATGGGATCAACGTTCTTTGCCAATGCGCAATCTGTCAGGGAGAGCACTTCTCCTGCACGATCAGCAAGTGTGAGCAAGTTGAGCAAGTGCGCGTCGATCTTGTACTGCATAACGTCGAGCGTATGCCGCAGGGTGCTCATCGCCTTGTAAAGGGGTCCGAGAGGGTGGAACGAGGCGATTTTCAGATACATCTCGTCCATAGCTCGCTTATTTTCCTCTGGACTGCCGGCAATACAACTGGCCCGCATTATTTCGTAATGTTGAAAAAGGCTGGCATATTTCACTATGCAGGGCATATCGACCTCCCGAATCTCTTTCTCGATATGCATTATGGCCGACAGGAGATCTGAGAACGTCCGAGGCTCGTATGGCAACGGAAATTTTTGGGGGGATTGATGCTCCAACCGGCTTGAATCAGTAATCCGGTGAGATACTGGCGGCAGGTTCTCAGCATAAGCGAAGAACTGTTCGATCATGCTCCGGCTGTATGCAATCCACTGCAACGCCCTGGGGTTGTCGTCGAAGCTTGACGCCATGCAGCTCAGCCGGCCATATTCTTGCTGAAATTCTCGGGCATGACAAGCAATCTCGCTCATCTGAGCCGTAAGCTCCTTAGTGAAGGTCAACAAGGTCTTGTCATACCAAATACCCAGCGGGTTGCTTCTGTCGCCTGCTCCAAGTTTGACCATGGAATTGCACATTTTCAAGCAGTTTTCCAGGACCGGTCCGGCCTGTGCAACAGTCTGCACTATGGCTTGCATGCGCTCTGCGCTGATCGAATCAGGGATTTCTTGGCCAAAGGGAGTCTGGCAGTCGATCCTTTCCAGGTTGGATGGTTTGGGCCGGCAGGCGACGTAGTAGAGCGCCTGGGCATACATTCTGTGGCAAGGACCGGGCCACTCTGGATGGGGGCCGAAGAGGATCACCTTTCCTGATCCGAAATGTGAAGAGACAACGGCCGCGCTGCCCCAGATGTCTTGCACCCTTTCACAGGGAATCTGGTGCACAGGAACGCTGTACCTGGCCAGCACGGTCACCGAGCTACCTATATTGAACATGCTCGGGCCGCCGAAGTACTCCACTGCTACCCGTGGTCCGTAATCGGGACGCGTAGTGTTTTGTCCGTAGCCAAACATCATCGGATGCTTTGGTTCTACGATCTCCAGAAGAAGCGGGCCCATGAGTGTTCGCCATTCCCAGTCCTCCTCGGCAGGCTTGCGGGGCATGAACCACTCGGCATGATAGGATGCATCCACCAGATTGAGGTAAGGACAGGGACTTCCCATCAGAGCCTCTGTTGCGCCGGCACATACTCCGATGTAGCCGCCGCCATTTGTTACGAAGCTACGAAGATTCTCAATTGCCCTGGCAGCGTCCTTTGGGGTTAAGAAGGACGAGAAATGCAGGGAGCCGCCCGGCATCACGAAGACATTGGCCTGAGCCAGAACGCTGCCGGGATCGCTCTCGTCTTTGAGCAGATCCCGGGCGCTGGTCAGGGTTACCTTGAAGCCCAGGCTGCGAAAGGTGAGGTAGTGCATCAGGGCATTGTCATAGGTGGTGGCGTCGTAGAATAGGGCGATGCGGGGAACGATCAGCTTTTTTGCCTCGACGCTAACCTGTCCTGCGATCTTTTCGATGCAACAAGCGCCTTTCTGCCTCCCGTTCACCTCCTGCCAGGACATGACGGCTTCCCAAGGTATGCCCTGTCGGCTCTGGAAGGGTGCTTGGATGAGAAAAGTACCGGCTGGATAGATCCGGTCAAATGCCCGGAAATCTTCCAGGGCCCACTGAGCTGGTGCTCCTTCCTCCAGGAGCTGGTTTAGCAGGCAAAGGGCGGCTTCATCTTGCCTTGGCGACCGCGGCCCAGGTTCCAACCGGTCAAGATTGATAATGTAAGTGCATTTTGGGCTGTGATGCATCATTTCAATGTTCATACGCCAGAGCTAATAAAGATCTTGCTTGTGGAATCATCCTTCGCGAATGACATGGCTGGCACGAAAGGAGTTGATGCGGTTTTCATGTTCAACACCTCATGATCGGTAGATTACACATTCTCAGGTTTAGCCCAAAACTTTAAATCAAGTAAATATGTCTTATATCCAATTAAGTTTAATTAACTGAGATGAGGAACTTGATCTTGAAGTCGATAATATTATCTCTGGTCATGTTGCTGTTTTTCTGCTCTGTAACCCTGGCAGAAGAAAACACGACCCGTGCGGTGACTGTTACGGACGATCTCGGGCGGACGGTCAGCGTGATCGGAACCCCGGAAAGAATAGTCTCGCTCTCTCCTTCCAACACGGAGATCCTCTTTGCTCTCGGCCTGGGGGATCGAGTGGTTGGGGCGACGAAGTACTGCAATTATCCACCTCTGGTGAAGGAATTAAAGGACAATGGAAAGATCGAGGTTGTGGGTGGGTACGTTGATCCGGATATCGAGAGGATTCTCACTTTGCATCCCGATCTGGTCCTGGCCGGCCAGAAGCACAACAACGGGGCAGTTTCCCTGCTGGACAAAGAGGGCATTCCCACCTTTGTCGTCGATCCGAATAATCTCACCAGCATCATTCAATCCATAGAAAAGATCGGTAAGATCACGGGGAAGGAAGTAGAGTCATCCGAACTTTGCAGTCGGATGGAGTCCCGAATAAAAGCCGTATCGGACAAAGTCTCATCCCTTCCTAAAACGCGGATTCTTTACATCGTCTGGCATGATCCGGTTCGGACGGCAGGTGCGGGAACCTTCGAGGACGAGATCATCGAGAAGGCAGGGGGTGTGAATATCTTCCACGATCTGTCGGGATATGCTCAGGTAGATCCGGAAGCCATAGCTGTGCGAGATCCTGAGGTGATTATTGCCTGCTCAGGCATGGGAACTGGGGCGGACAAACCCATGCAATGGGCGGAAAAGGAACGCGGCTTGAATCAGACCGATGCCCGCAAGAATGGTCGGATCTATCAGGCAGAAGGAGATCTCATAACCCGCACCGGTCCCAGGATCGTGGATGGTCTGGAGATGTTTGCCAAGTTCATACATCCTGAGGCGTTCTGAGGCATTAGTCGTGAATCTCATGTCTGGCCATAATGCTGTATCCAGAGACCTGATGCCAGGTGCCTGCGAGAGAACCGATTTAAGGGAGCAGTACAGGCAGTACACAGGACGAAAGGTGCTCTTCTTCCTGGCCCTGATGTTGGCGATAGCTTTCCTGGCAGGGGTGGCGGTCACCCTCGGTTCAGCAGAGATCTGCATCATGGATGTTTACTCCTCCATCCTGGCCAGATTCTTCCCCGGACACTTTCATTCCACGGCCTTTACCGATATGATCGTCTGGGACCTGCGGCTGCACAGAGTTTTGATGAGCATTGTCGCCGGCATGGGCCTCGGCGTGGCCGGGGCTGTAATGCAGGGCATTCTCAAGAACCCACTGGCCAGCCCCTTCACTTTAGGCATCTCCTCCGCGGCCGGCTTCGGCGCAGCATTGGCCATCATCCTTGGTGCAGGCATTGTGGCAGGCTCCTGGCTTGTTATTGGCAATGCCTTCATCTTTGCCCTTCTCTCCGCCTTCGCCGTTTACGGCCTGGCCAAGTACAAAGGAATCTCTAATGAGACCATGATTTTGGCAGGCATCGCCATCATGTACCTTTTTTCGGCCCTAACATCCTTGCTGCAGTATGGGGGAAAGTCAGAGGAGGTTCATGAAGTGGTCTTCTGGATGATGGGCTCTTTGGGTCGCTCCTCCTGGGAGACCGTGGGTATGGTCATAACCATTTTGGTCCTTTGTCTACCTTATCTCATCATCAAATCATGGGATCTCAACGCTCTCGGGGCTGGCGATGAGACTGCCCAGAGCCTGGGAGTGAATGTAGAGCGAACGAGGGTGATCTACATGATGCTCTCCTCGCTCATAACCGCCAGCATCATCAGCTTCACGGGAACCATCGGTTTCATAGACCTGGTCTCACCTCACATTACCAGGATGGCCATAGGCGGAGACCACCGGTTTCTTTTGCCCGGTTCCGCTCTTGTGGGCGCCTTGCTTTTGCTCGCGGCTGATACCACTGCACGAACCATTCTGGCCCCTGAGATCCTGCCCGTAGGGATCATGACCGCCCTCCTGGGAGTGCCGTTCTTCGTCTATCTGTTCATGAGGCGGAAGAAAGAGTTTTGGTGAAAAAGCAAAGCATTTACAGAAGAGGTGCGCCCCGACCGTAAGCCGCACAACCCCAGGGCGGCCAATGGCAGATTGGCCAGGGCACATCATTCATCCCATTTCACTTTGGCAGGTGAGCAAAGCCAAGAGCAGTATGGTAAAGGAGGCCTTTGCACTACGCACCTACATTCACACGATAATCGTACATAGTAATAAATCTTTTGCTAATAGTATTAATAAATTGGTCACTAATATATATTGATAACAAAAGACACTAATAATAGAAGGATTTATTAATTGTAAGGTCAATCTTTAGATTTGATTATTAGTAAAAAATGGCATTAAAAAATAAATGCATATTAACTAAGATAAAAGATCGATAGTGATTCGGCTGCGGGTAATTTGAGACACGCCCCAAGCGTTGGTAAACGACCGTCATTTCAGGAGGAAGTCAATTGGTAGATATCACCATCAAAGGCCTTACATTCAGCTACAACAGTCACAAGATCCTCGATGATCTCAATCTCGTTATCGAGAACTCGGAGATATTAAGCCTGGTTGGGCCCAACGGCTCGGGAAAGACCACGCTCATCAAGTGCATCGATCGCATCCTCAAGCCCAGGGGCAGCATACTTCTGGATGGCCTGGAACTGGAGAAAATGAGCCGCCAGGAAGTGGCCAGGCAGATCGGCTATGTACCCCAGTCCAGCTCTACTCCCCTGGCCACCACGGTCTTTGATACTGTTCTCATGGGCCGAAGGCCGCACATCGGTTGGAGGGTCGCTGACTCTGACCTGGATAAGGTGGCCGAGGTTTTAGAGAGGCTGCACCTGGAAGATCTGGCCATGCGCGACTTTTCTCAGTTATCCGGGGGCCAGAAGCAAAAGGTGCTCATTGCTCGCGCCCTGGCCCAGGAGCCGGCTGTGCTCCTGCTGGATGAGCCCACCTCCAACCTGGACATGAAGCATCAACTTGAGGTAATGGAGACCGTAAGCTGCCTGGTCAAGGAGAAGAAAATATCTGCGGTCATGGCCATCCATGATCTCAATTTAGCCTCCCGCTTCTCTGACAAACTGGTCATGTTAAAGGAAGGCAAGGTCTATGCCGCAGGTGAGCCGAAGGCCCTTCTTAGCAAGGCCAACATCAGCCGGGTTTACGGCATCGAGGCCATGGTCTTGAATGCACTGGGCAGGCCCTACATCGTTCCCTTGCATTCGCTTAGCAGGGGGTTGGCATGCGATTAGCGGCTTTTTGCTGGGCCAGCGATGTTGCTTTGCTTTTGCAGGCGGCCAGGGAGACGGGCACCCATCTGCAAGTCTGGGCCATCTCTGAGCTGAATGAGGAGAACCTGCAAGAATGCATCAATTCTCTAAACGTCGCCCAGGCTATTCTCCTGCATCCTTCTCGACAGGATAAGCTCTTCGAACGCGTTGTGGATAAGATCGACCCGAAAATCCCCGTCATCTCCGTCTGTCTTGATCCGTCCCTGTGGTCCTTTTCCACCGTTTCCAGCAAGATTGTCTCTACGGCCAACGCCTATGTGCTCTACGGAGGAGAGGAAAATACGGCGAATATGATTCGCTTTATCGGAAAAGAGGTTCTCGGCCACGATTATAGCTACGATCCTCCTTCAGAAAGACTCTGGCAGGGCCTCTACCATCCCGATTCCAGTGAGGCTTTTTCTAACGTAGCTGATTATTTGGAGTGGCGCGAAAGAAGGCATGAGCACTGCGTAGGCATCCTCTTCTTTCGCACCTACTGGGCCAACGGTGACCTTTGCATAGTCGATAGCCTCATCCGGGAGCTGGAAAAGGATGTAGATGTTCTGCCTGCTTTTTGCTTGGGCATGGGAGACCGAGACCTGGGAGCCAAATCCAGCGGCCAAGTTGTAGAGGAGTACTTTCTGGGAAGAGTGGACGGCGTCATCAATTTGCAGTCCATCTTTCACGTGGGAAGCATAGAGCAGTCCGTCCAGGCACTGAAGCGACTGGACCTGCCAGTTTTCCATCCCCTCACAGTTTATCACAAGAGCCAAGAAGTGTGGCAAGAGGATGTGCACGGCCTTTCCAGCTCCGAGGTAGGCTGGGCGGTGGCCCTCCCCGAGTTTGAGGGTCTCATTGAGCCCATCTTAGTCGGTGTCTCGGCCAGAGATGAGATTGCCGGAACGGAGTACGAGCGCCACCAGGGCGTTATTGATCGCATCCAGAAGGTCGCCCGGCGTGTCAAAAGGTGGATAGCTCTGAAAAATAAACCGCCCTCCCAAAGGAAGGTAGCCATCATCATGCACAACAATCCCTGCGCCTCGGCGGAGGCCACGGTGGGCTCAGGCGCACATCTGGATACTTTGGAGAGCGTGGCGCGTATCCTGGCCAGCATGAAAGAGGCAGGCTACTGCATTGAAAATCCACCGAAGAGCGGAAAAGAGCTTATTTCCACCATCATGGAGAGAAAAGCCATCTCTGAGTTTCGCTGGACGGCTGTGGAGGAGATCGTTAGCAAGGGCGGTGCCCTGGCTCTGGTAGAGAAAGAGGACTACCAGGCCTGGTTTATCACCCTGCCCAAGGATGCCCGAAAGTTGGTCTGTGATGCCTGGGGACAGCCGTCCGGTGAGGAAAAGGACGGCGTGCCTCCTTCTATGGTTTTTGAGGGCAAGATGGTGATAACCGGAGTTGCCTATGGAAATGCCATCGTCTGCGTCCAGCCCAAGAGAGGCTGCGCCGGAGCGCGCTGCGACGGTCAGGTCTGCCGCATTCTGCATGACCCACAGGTCCCTCCGCCCCATCAGTATCTTGCCACCTACCATTGGATCGAGGAGAGCTTTGGGGCAGATGTCATGATTCATGTGGGAACGCATGGAAATATGGAATTTCTGCCCGGCAAGTCCGTGGCGCTTTCGGCAAGCTGCTTTCCCGATATAGCCGTGGGCGACGTGCCCTATCTTTACATCTACAACGCCGATAATCCGCCGGAGGGGGCTATCGCCAAGAGGAGAAGCTACGCAGTGATTGTGGATCACATGCAAACGACCATGACCACCTCGGAGATCTACGGAGACTTAAAAGAGCTGGAGGATGCAGTCGCCTCCTATAAGCAGAGCAAAATCTCGGAGAAAGGCAGGGCGCACGCTTTAGAGCATGTTATCATCGATCTGCTCCGTAAGACCAATTTAGCCGAGGAACTAAAGCTGGACGATCTCCTGCAGTGCGGTGCACCCTTCGAGAGCATATTGGAAAAGGCGCACGACAAGATATCGGAGATCTACGCTACGCAAATTCCGGATGGCATGCATATCTTCGGCCAGATGCCAAAAGGAGAGAAGCGCATCGATCTGATCTATGCCATTCTGCGCTTCGACTCGGAGATGAAAAAATTCCTCTCCGCTCTTATGGACCGGCCGGTAGCAGAAAAGGAGCAAGAGGCTTTAGCCAGGCAGTTCATCAGCGCATTTCTGGCCGGGGATACGGATCCATCGGCACGCATCCTGGGTGGCCACCTCAAGAACCGGAACTCTGAGGCCATCTCCCTCCTGCAGGAAAAGGTACTGGACATCTCTCGACAAATTGAGGCCTCCCGGGAGATGGAGAGCCTGCTGCATGGCATGGAGGGCGGGTTCATCGAGCCGGGCCCTTCCGGCCTGATCACGCGAGGAAAGCCGGATGTGCTGCCCACGGGCAGGAACTTCTACTCTCTGGACCCGGCCACTGTGCCGAGCATTGCCGCCTGGCGTGTGGGCAGGAAGCTTGACCACCTGCTTATCACCAAGTACCAGGAAGAGCAGGGCAGGATTCCCGAGAACGTGGCCATGTACTGGATGGCCAGCGATATCATGTGGGCGGAGGGGGAGCAGCTTGCCCAGATGCTCTTTCTCCTGGGTGTAGAGCCGGTCTGGAAGGGCGGGCGGGTGAAGGGATACAAAGTGCTGAGCCTGGACGAGCTACGCCGGCCCAGAATTGATATCACGGTGCGGGTGAGCGGCATCATCAGGGACTGCTTCTACAACTGCATTGAGCTTCTCGACTCTGCCATCCAAGAGGTGGCCGCTCGGGACGAGCCGGAGGAGATGAACTTTATCCGCAAGCACTCCTTGCAGGGCAGCAGCCCAGCTCGCATCTTTGCCAGCCGACCGGGAACTTACGGCAACGGGGTGAACCTGGCCGTCTATGCCAGCGCCTGGAAAGAGGAGAAGGATCTGACGGATGTTTTCATGCAATGGAACAGTTATGCCTA
>Ga0209777_10005190_pt1 | contig 15134 bp, 14 predicted proteins | sample FrelakmetHBP12HB_FD_187147 | JGI IMG/M metagenome (GOLD analysis project Ga0209777, IMG submission 187147) | Freshwater lake sediment microbial communities from the University of Notre Dame, USA, for methane emissions studies -HBP12 HB (SPAdes)... | ecosystem: Environmental > Aquatic >... | reverse complement strand
TATCAGTACAGTACCCCAACCTGACACCGTTTTCCCTGATGATAAATCCACAAGGCTCAGCAGCATCATGGGAGGTGGCAAACGGTTCGATCACAAAATCCCCGATCTCGAACCGCTCGTGATACCGGCATACATGACTATCGATCCGTTTATCTGAAATGCGCCGGTGGTGGAGGAAATCATGGAGGGTCCCTTCCGTTGCATAGACCGGGATAGAAAGACGGCGGGCAAGCACGTCCAGGCCTTTGATATGGTCACCGTGCTCATGCGTCACCAGCACTGCACTAATCTGCCCGGCATCAAGGGACGCCCCGTCCATTCGCAGGAGCGTCTCTTTTGTGCTCAATCCGGCATCCAGAAGGAGTGCCCCGCTTTCCCCTTCGAGAAAAACGCAGTTGCCTTTGCTCCCGCTGGCCAGGATCGTGCAGCGCATCGTCCTATTATTAGGCGTTCTCGTATTAGAGTGTTTAACTCATCACAGGCTTCCCATGAAAATCGTAGTATTCGGAAATAGGTAGGGATTGTTACAACGCTATCTATCAGGTACGATGAATGCCGCCGCCCCCGAAGGGGCACCCCACGGCGGATTGGGGGCTACTCAAAAAGAACTCCCTGCCCGCCGTGCCTCAAAGAGGTCCTGATGCGGAGGTCCTTCGAATATAGTACGATTTTCATGGTTCGGGCGTGAATTGAATCTATCCATGTCTGATTCTACAGAATGGGAGGCTAAAAGAAACCAATCAGCCTGAATCCGGAATAACATGGATTGCGGTGGCTTTGATGCCTGCGATCACTGTCATTCCAACACCAAGAGAGAGCTCATCAGCAGACCTGCGTGTTACCAGTGCGGTCAGGTGCGAACCGAAATCAATGGTCACGCGGATAAATGGTCCAAAGGGCACCATCTTTGTGATAGTCCCGGCCAGCTGGTTTCGTACGCTGGTTTTTTGTAAATCCCCGTCTTTGAGTGCGAGAGTAACTTCCTCCGGGCGGATGAACAGTGCAACATGTGTACCCGGTCTGCAGGGAGTAATTACTTCGAAGATCACAGAACCAACCAAGACTTTCGCATGACCCTCTTCATTGGATTCCACTATCCCTTTTACCAGCGTATCAATCCCGACAAACCGGGCGATATCCTTGTTTTTTGGGAGGTAGAAAATATCATGAATGGAACCGACCTGGACAATCCGCCCCTCCATGATCACCGCAATCCTATCAGCAAGGCGCTGGCCCTGGATCATATCGTGGGTGGAGAGGATGATGGTGGTATGAAAGCGCTGATGGATGCGTCTGATAAGATCTTCAATCATTTCGGTGTTGACAGGATCAAGATTTGCGGTCGGTTCATCTAGGAGGAGAAGCTCGGGTCGGGTGACCAGGGCGCGTGCGATCGCCACGCGTTGCATCTCTCCCCCGGAAAGCGTGACTGCCCGTCGGTCTGCAAGGTGCGAAAGCCCGACAATATCAAGTGCTTCCCTGACACGGGTCCCGATCTCTCCCTTTTCAACCCCCCGGAACTTCAAACCGAACGCAACATTGCCAGCAACCGTAGTGTTCAGAACGGAAGGTTTCTGGAACACCATTGCCATGCGCCTGCGGATAGATAGCCGGACCGAATTCGCAGTGGCCGTATCAGTTCCGTCAAAAACGATCTTCCCCGACGTCGGATTATCGAGAAGATCGATGATCCTGAGCAGGGACGTCTTACCGCTGCCGCTTGGACCGATCAGGGTGAAGATCTCACCGGGCTGTATTTCAATGTCGATGGCATCGAGGATGTTCCTGGTACCAACCTTACGGGAAAGACCCGATATCCGGATCACGAGCGTGGACCCCCGAGTACCCACTGTGATTCAGAAGAGAGACCTGCGGTAATGAGGTTCATGATAACCACAACGATGAGGGCGATTGTGAGAAGGATGATGCCAAGGGCTATGGAAAATCCGAAATCCCCGAGGCCTGTCTGGAGAGCTATCGTAGTCGTCAGTACCCGGGTCTGGCCAAGAATGTTGCCGCCGATCATCATCGCAACTCCCACCTCGGAGATGGCCCTCCCGAACGCGAGGACAACCGTACTGAGAATGGCATACCGGGCTTCTTTGATGATCTGCACAACCTTCTGGAACCCTGTCGCCCCGAGCGAGATGAGCGTGTCACTGATATTTTTATCGATGCTGCCCAGTGCGGATATGACAAGGCCTGTTGTAATAGGAACGATCAATACCGTCTGGCCGAGAATCATCCCTTCGGGCGTCCAGAGGAGACCAAAGAACCCGAGGGGACCGCTTCGTGAGATCAGGAGGTAGATCACGAGGCCGACGACAACGGTAGGGACCGAGTAGAGGGTCTGGATGAGAATTATAAGCACTTTTTTGCCCGCAAAGTCGTGGAAATGGATGAGTGCCCCAAGGGGTATGGACATGCATGCCGCCAGAATTGTTGCTATTAGGGAAACGTACAGCGACAGTGCTGCAATCTGCATGACGTCCGGGTTGAGGGTTAGAATCAGGTAGAATGCCTGGGTAATTCCGGATGTGATAATGCTCATTTCCTGTCTCCTGTCCTATCGTTCGAGAAACGATTCCAGGATCAACTCATAAATGATATAATCCCGTGAAAAGTTTAATCCTTATAATCAACGTTAAATTATTTTAATCATTTTCCAACGATGTTATCGGATCTCCCGGAAACATCAGAATCTCATGGAACGCAAAAGAAAAAATAATCCCTGATCACTAAAGTGCGGATGCCGTGTCCCAGCAATGTATGCTCCCGATGAAATTCACCCTCTCGGAGCTTGCGGGATCTCTTGGGGATTTCGGGACGATCATTCCTCTAATCCTTGCAGTTGCTCTTGTCTCCGATGTGAATACCCGGTATGTCCTCCTGTTCTTCGGGATCTGGTTCATTCTCACCGGGGCTTACTACCGGTTGCCGATCCCTCTGGAGCCTATGAAGGCGATCGCAGTCATCGTAATTGCCGGAGGAGTTGCAAGTGGAGAGATTGCGGCTGCCGGCCTTATACTCGGGGTTATTTTTCTCGTTCTGGGATATGGGCGTTTTTTTGAGATTATTGAAAAGTGGGTGCCCCAGTGTGTCGTGCGGGGGATCCAGATGGGTCTTGCCCTGCTCCTGTTTAGGGCATCGGCAGTGTTTGTGTTCAAAGACCCGTTCTTTTTCATTATCGGAGTGGCGATAATCCTCGTGTTCTTTCTCCTGGTCCGCTACCGTTCCTTCCCCGACCTGTCATCGATATGCGTGATTGGCGCCGGTTTTATCGCGGGTTTAATTCTCTATGGGATACCGCCACTGAGCCTGATCCCCGCTCCAGAGCTGGTAATACCTGTCCCCAAGGATTTCTTCTCGGCGTTCTCCACGCTCGTTCTCCCTCAGGTCGTCCTCACGATAGCAAACGCAATCCTTGCCACATCATTGCTGACAAAGGATCTCTTCTCGGCAGATGTGCCGCCAAAGAAATTTTCCACCACTATTGGCCTTATGAACCTAACCTCGGTTCCTTTTGGTGGGTTTCCCATGTGCCATGGTGCGGGCGGGCTTGCAGGCCAGTACCGCTACGGTGCACGGACCGGGGGGGCAAATATTTTTGCGGGGCTGATCTTTATCATCCTCGCGCTCTTCTTCACCTCGCCCCAGGTGCTCTCCATCATAGCCGTAGGTGTCCTTGGAGCCCTGCTGGTCTTTGTCGGAATCGAGATGGGGCGTCACAGTCTCAAGTCCAATTCGGTGATAGTCACGATTATCATTGGGGTACTGGCCCTGGTGAGCTCGATTACGCTTGCGTTTATTGCAGGGATGGTCATTGCGTACCTTATCGGGTGGATGGGGAAAGGGCCAGTGCCCGGGAAGTGCTGATCTTCTCGCTATGGGTCTGTTGATATCGATACGCGTGATTCTTTTACCTGCAGGGATACAAAAACGGAACAGTATCCTAGTGCACCAAGTCATCTAATATTTTAAAAAACTTATCGAGTAGATTTAACGGATGAAGAGCGGAAGCAATTAGAGGACTTGGTAAGGAAGGGAAAAGGGCCGGCATACCGGAAAAAACATGCGTACATTCTCTTAAATTCCGACATAAATAAACCGAAGAAATCTGACCAGGAAATAGCCGACTATATTCATTGCCATCTCCAGACGGTGAATAACATCCACAAACGATTTGTGGAGGAAGGACTTGAAGCAGCGCTGGAGAGAAAACAGCGGGAAACTCCCCCAACACCCAATATTCTCGATGGAGAAAATGAGGCAAAGCTCATCATCCTTGCCTGCAGCAAACCTCCCGATGGACGAGGCTGCTGGACATTACGGTTACTCTCAGACAAACTCATTGAATTGGAGATTGTTGACACAATATCTCCTAATACCGTTGGTCGAGCGTTAAAAAAACGAGTTAAAACCGCATCTTCGAAAATGTGGGTAATACCTCCCACTCAAAGCGATGAATTTGTTGCTCACATGGAGGACATTTTAGAACTGTATAGGCGCCCCTACTCCTCATATATTCCGTTGATCTGCATGGGTGAGCAACCTATCCAGCTCATAAAGGAAGTTCGTACGCCTCTGCCAGCTGGGCAGAACCACGTAGAGAAATATGATTATGAATATCAGAGAAATGGAACGGCGAATGTCCTCATGTTCACTGAACCGCTGAAAGGGTAGAGAAAGGTAAGCATCAGAGAGAAAAAGAAGAAAGAAGACTGGGCGATGGAAGTCCGCTCATTACTGACTGAATTTTATCCAGAGGCAGACCGGGTAATTCTTGTCTGTGACAACTACAATACTCACACGATAGGCGCTTTATTCAAAACATTTGCACCAGAAGAGGCTTCTGCCTTAATAAAACGGTTAGAAATCCACCATACTCCGAAAACACGGGAGCTGGCTCAATATCTCGGAAATTGAATTGAGTGCTTTTACTCGACAGTGTTTACATGGGAGAAGAATCGGGGATCTCGATACCCTCCGGTTTGAGGCTGATAAGTGGGAACGGACTCACAATTGTAACCAAAAATCGGTGGATTGGCAATTTACAGCTCAAGATGCTTGACTGAAATTGAAAAGATTATACCATCAAATTAAGATGACTTAGTGCACTAGGCCCGATCGCTTTTTTAGGATTCTGATATCCTTTCTCCCGTTATCCCTCGGTTGGTTTGAGGCGTTTTTAAAAAAACATCTCCAATATTACTATTCATCCGGGTTTACAATTTTAAACCGGACGACCGAAAAAAAAAGAATTACTTTGCAGCGGTGGCACTTACTGCCGGTGCTGCAGTTGCATTTACCACAGAGGCAGGAGTGAGATCGGTTGCAGGAGTGGAATAATCACCGACATATCCTGTTGCTGCGGTCGGTACTGTGACTGTCATAGGTATGAAGAGTGACTTTCCATACTTATCAACGCCATATGTTCCGATATCTGCCTGGGTCTGCGTGGAGATCAGGAAGTTGATGAAGTTGTTTGCCATCTGGATCTTCTCGACCGGCTGCTTGGCGTTGTATACAGCCATCACGCTGTAAATGTTGAGCAGGCTCGATCCCTTGGTGATCAGCGGAACGAGTGTCAGGTTACTCTTATAGGCGAGATAGGTTCCTTCATCACTCAGGGTGTATGCACCCTTGTCGCTTGCCATTTGTAGCGTTTCTCCCATGCCCTTACCGGCTTCGATATACCATAGACCGGATTTCTCGACGTCTTTCGTATAATTAAATCCTACCTTCTTCCAGATATTCTGCTCGGCAGTGTGGGTTCCTGATCCGTCACCACGGGAGACGAAGTAGATGTTTGCCGTCTTGTTTGTGCCTTTGATAAAGATCGTGGTGAATGCGTTCTCCGGTGTCATATTGACAATTCCCGCCGGGTCTGCCGGTGGACCTACAATGATGAATGAGTTCGATGCGAACGAGCGCCGGTTAAGACCATACCCTCCCTGCATAAATGTGAGTTCCTGCGATGGAGAGTGAACCAGGAGGACATCCGCATCGCCGTTCTTGGCGAGCTCGATTGCCTTACCGGTTCCCTGAGAGGTAATGGCGAGCTTTACGTTATATTTGGACTCGAACTTAGGCTGGAGATAGTTCAGGAGACCGGTATCATAGAGACTCGTGGTTGTGGCGATAACGAGAGTCGTGTTTTGGCTTGGTTGTGTGGTTGTACATCCTGCTATGAAAACTACTCCAACAAGGAGGATGATCAGCAGGACACCCAGTGATAATTCAGAGAAACGTTTCATGCACATCAAATCCTTTATGGCATAAGATCAGTGATTATCAATAAAAACTATTTCTTTTTTAATTTGTAAACTTCAATATATTTACCAATTGATAAACAATTGATATACCAGTATAAACCTTCGTCCGAAAAATCCAAGAAAAAAATATTTGTAGTGATAGATTACTGTGGCGGGAATTTTTTTATGATTTCTAAAAAAACAGGCATTCCAATGATGGCCTCAGTTTCCTGAAGATATTTTTCCCTCATCAAATCGATCATTTTACGGCTCCCCTTTGCGGTAGTCAGGATCCCCACTCGTTCAGCACGGGTGACGAGCTCTTCCTGCTCCATCATAGCAAAATAGGGCAGGACATAATAATGGGGAACCTCGAGAAATTCCGCAAGTCTTCGTGTAGTCGGGAATTTTATCCTGATAGTATCCTGTGAAAACGTGATAGAGATCGATTGTTCTGCGACCTGAATACGAATCGCTGCATCAAAAAGGACATCAACCGAGAGGGCAGCCATGATAACTCTTAGAGTAGTATGGGACGGGGGAGCATAAAGATTCAGAGCACAGTGCCCGGGGCGGGTAAAAAGAAATGAAAAATAAAAGATCTAAAAAATATAAGTAATCCTTTCAGTGCTTCTTTTTCTTCTGGTCGTCTGCTACCGGTTTCATGTAGACTACTTCAGCTTTGATATCCTTGGCAATCTGCTCGATCTCGAATTTCCGGAAGTGGGTTGCTTCAATCTGGATCTGGCCACCGGTCACTGCAATGATGCGATACTTCGGTGACTCAACACCCTCGCCGACTTTCTGGCGTTCACGCACGTAAATCTTCATTTTCATCCCTCCCACCATACTCATCCCCCTCTCTTATTATCTTTATCTCGGGGAGCATGACTGGCGTCAGATATACCAACTGGTTTACAATGACTTATAACTTCGCTTCTCGATACGAATGATGTTGTGAGGCATCATGGAAAAACGGTTTGAGATATCAAGCGGATTGCAGGGAGAGACGCTCGTCAGGAAAGGGTTACACAGGAAGCGGGTAACCGGAGAGCAGATACGCATTACGCCAAAGCTGAATGTTATTAAAATTGGCGGGCACGCGGCGATTGATTACGGCCGAGAAGTGATGTACCCGCTACTCGAAGAGATTGGACAACTATCAAAAATTCACCAGATGCTGATTGTGACCGGAGGAGGAGGCCGGGTCCGGCATATCATGGATGTCGGTATGGATCTTGGCATGCCGACCGGAGTACTTGCTGAACTTTCCGCAAAGATTTCCGAACAGAATGCGATTATGGTCTCAATTCTCCTTTCAAAATATAATGGCGTCAGAATCCATACCGGGGATCTTCTCGAACTTCCCAGCCTGCTCAAGCTCGGGATGCTTCCGGTGATGCATGGGACACCCCCGTACGGGCTCTATGAACACCCTGCCAAATCCGGGTCAATCCCCCCCCACCGCACTGACACCGGTGCATTCCTGATCGCTGAGGTGATGGGAGCAAAGAACTGTATCATCGGTAAGAATGTCAATGGGTTGTATATGCAGGATCCAGCAACACATCCCGATGCAGAATTTATTAAGGAGATTACTGCTTCCGAGTTGCTTGAGATGAACCTTGAGAACCTCGTGATCGAACCGATGGTTGTCGAACTGCTAAAAGATGCAGCCCACGTAAAAGAGGTAAAGATCATCAACTGCCACATCAAGGGAAATATCGAAAAAGCAATTGAAGGAAAGATGGTGGGTACGGTTATAAGAGCATGAGTTCTCTCACATCACTTTTTTCGTGAAGGGGTACTACATACAAAACCTGAAAATGGAGAATCTTTTTCCTTCTATAAATCCTGTTCGATCAGGAAGGAAAAAGACCTGCGGGGTGTCTCTATATCGTGGCAACGATAGGGGTGTTGGGAGAACAACATCCCAGACTTGAACCCGATTTTAGCCCATGAAGGGGCATCAAAGCATTAGTATTAACTTAATAAATAGATTTTGTTATCATTATTAGTTTAACCTTCTATTGGATATACCGGGTAAAAAACAATAATGCATGGATTTTTCACTCAATATCCAACGATTTGCCATAATTTTATGATTTTAACAATAGTAGTCCCATAAAAAATAACATTTGGTTAAATTGTTTAACATATTGTTTTTATTATCAAAAAGTAGCATACTATACGTGTATTCCCTACGGATTTTTATTCTTCCGTCTGGAAAAAGACTGCTTTATTAAAACAGAGTATACGATGACCGAAAAAATAACACCCTCCACTGAAATTACTCAGGAATACGAGATCATGGATATCACCGAAAATGGCATCAGCCGGACCTGGGTGGAGGTCTGCGTTGAAGACAGTGTCAACCTCCTGGTAAATGGAACCCGCGTGGCCAGCCTTACGATAACACCCCATGATCTTGAAGCCTATGCATATGGATATCTGATCTGTGAAGGAATTGTATCAGGTATGGACGCTATCACCGAAGTGCATGTTGATTATCCTAATATCTATGCAGAGGTATCTTCATTTTCCCGCGAAATCTCACCTGAACAAACTGAGATAAGGAGTTCAGGTTGCGTTGGCATAAGAACTACATGGGCAACATTGTGTGAACCGCTGGGTGAAGGAATAATCCTGGATCTTCAGACACTCTTTAACGGTATGCGTTCAATCAATGAATTTGCCCCTCTGTGGAAAACTACCGGGGGGACTCATTGTGCCGTCATTCTTGATGAATGTGGAAATGTTAAGTCTGCCATTGAGGATATGGGGCGACACAATGCTGTTGATAAAGCAGTTGGTACAGCACTCCTCGACGGTGCTGACCTGTCCCGGTGTTTTATGGTCTGCACCGGCAGGTTGCCTGCAGGGATGGTTGCGAAGGCGTACAGGGCCGGGATATCTATTTTTGCGAGCAATACTGCGCCTTTTTCAACAGGTATCTGTCTGGCGCGACAGGTAAATATGACCCTTGCCGGTTTTGTCCGACCGCCGCGTGCGATGATCTACAGCGTTCCTGAAAGAATTCAATTTGATTGAAAACGATAAAAAAAAGCATTGGAAATAATACCCGAATTTTTAATTATCTGAAATCTTTTCATAATATTTCATTGACCCGCATCCCCCGCACCGGTCGTTTTCGAACAGGTAATCCGGTATAGTGTCCCCGCAGCACGGGCAGGTAATGGATTTCCATTTTCGTTTGGCTGTTACGCTGACACGGACAAGTTCAAATGAGAGGATGTCACGCCCCGCACGGAATATCTCTTCCTGAAGTGGGATCTCCATTGTGGATTTGTTAAATGCCGGGCTGTTTGTGTACCATGAATCAATGATAGGATACCGTTTCAGTTTTTCGAGATCTATATATACCCGTACCGCTTCGGCAACCGGTTTTGTCGTCGCAGCATTCATGGTCATCGCAAATTTCCCTATAGGTATCACGCGAAGCCGGCTATTGCCGGTAGTGATATTTGCAATCGCCTGGAGAGCGTCAGGAGCGCACTTGGGGGTCTCACAGACGCCAAAGAGTTTTTCTCCCGGTGCAACACCAAGGAGTTCGAGAGCAAAGTCCACCATAAATGAACCTATGAGCACCCCGGGAGCCGGGGATGTGTGGAATGCCACTACCCGGTTGAGGTAATCCTTCATCTTCGGGCTAAGCCCGCAGGCATCCATACGGGCGTTGAAATCGTCAAGTGAAAATCTATGCTTTCCGGGTGTCATTAGATCAAATTTACCCTCATCTGATAAACAATTTATTAATTATAACTTCTTGGTGTTTACTTAACAAAATGAATAAAAAATAACATAAATAAAAACCTCTGAAAGAAATCCTGTTAGTAAGTATTTCAGGGTTTTTCCAACACAATCGCTTTTTTTCAGTACTGACGTATAACCACAGGCACTGAGAACTCCTGACGCTTCAATTGAATTGCCATTTATCGTGTCGGAAGCGAGCGCAGCAAGGGAGACAATGGATACTGGCAGCACGATGCCGACCTATCCGCTGTCTGCTGACCTGAAACCGCTTGATGGCCTTGTAATTGCAATCAAGAAGAAACTTGAAGCGATGCAGAGGTACACCCAGCTTGCGAACCTTTCATCCAGTACAGAGCAGAAGCTGCTCTTTTCCCAGCTCGCAAACATGGAAAGTGGGCACAAGGCCCGGCTTGAGGATCTGTACACCGAAATGGTATTCCCCGAAGCCGTCTGGTAAGGCGGGAGTCTGTCCGTTTATTTGGAGGTGGGTAGGGAAAAGAGGTACGTCTGGGTATTATCATCTATAAGGAAAATTTTCAGACAGTACAGAGCTAGTATCAGGACATTAATGGCCTTTAGTCCCGGTCAGATTACCCTCGCCTCTTGTATTTATCGGGTAATCTATTTTTACTCACTAACCCTCCCTTTCCGGGGCACGCCTTTTAGTACCCATCAGCCCACCAGTATTCATCACTTTTTGATAAAATTTGATAACTCTTATATGTTATAAAAAAAGAAAAGTTGTGGTAAACAATTAAAACTTTTTACCATCTCAAAAAAACAACATGTTTTGCAAAAAACTCACACAGGAGAACATACATGGAAGAATTAAAAGAACTGCTGAAATATGTGCCCACGACCTGTCCTTATTGCGGGGTAGGCTGTGGACTGAACCTTGTTGTCAATGACGGCAAGCTCGTGGGTGTTGAACCCTATAAGCGCAGCCCTATCAACGAAGGCAAGCTCTGTCCCAAGGGGGAGACCTGCTGGGAATTTGTCCACAGTCCGGACCGGCTGACAAAGCCGCTGATCAAGAAGGATGGCAAGTTTGTTGAATCTTCCTGGGACGAAGCGTTGACCCTGATCGAAAAGAAGTTCAAAGAGACGTCTGACAAGTTCGGGCCGAAATCGCTTGGTTTTCAGAGCTCGTGCCGTACCGTCAACGAGGACTGCTACGCGCTGCAGAAGTGGGCACGAGCCGGGTTCCTGACCAACAACGTCGACAACTGCGCCCGTATCTGCCACGGACCATCCGTTGCGGGTCTCTCGCTCTCGTTCGGTTCCGGTGCGGCGACCAACCCCTTCGAGGATGTCCTGAACTCTGACCTGATCGTCATGTGGGGTTCGAACGCTGTCGAGGCGCACCCGCTTGCCGGCAGGCGTGTGATGCAGGCAAAGAAGAAGGGGGTCAAGGTCATTGTCGTTGACCCGCGGCGTAGCGCGACAGCACGGATTGCAGATGAATGGATCCAGTTCAACCCGTCGACCCACATCGCGCTTGCCAACTCCATGATGTACTGGATCATCAAGGAAGGCCTTGAGGACAAGGAGTTCATCGCGAAGCGCACGAAAGGCTTTGAAGACCTCAAGAAGACCGTCGAGAAGTACGCTGACGTCGAGTCGATCCATGGTGTCCCGCTCGAGAAGGTCAAGGATTTTGCCCGCCAGTATGCCAAGGCAAAGAACGCGGTCATCATCTACTGCCTCGGCATCACCGAGTTGACCACCGGTACCGACAACGTCCGTTCGATGGGCAACCTTTCGATGCTCACCGGCAACATCGGACGCCCGGGTGTGGGTGTCAACCCGCTCCGTGGCCAGAACAATGTGCAGGGCGCCTGCGACATGGGTGCGTACCCGAACGTCTTCTCCGGGTACCAGGCTGTTGCCGTTGCAGACAACCGTGCAAAGATGGAGAAGTTATGGTTCCTGAAGGAAGGTTCCCTGCCCGACTGGTACGGCGTGACCTTAACCGAGCAGATCAACCAGGCCGGGGATCCGATCAAGGCGATGTATTTCATGGGTTTGAACCCCGTAGTTTCCTACCCGGATTCCAACCACGTGATGAGACAGCTTGACAAACTCGATTTCATGGTTGTGCAGGATATTTTCTGGAATGAGACCTGCGAGTATGCGGATGTTGTCCTGCCCGGTACCTGCTTTGCAGAAAAGGACGGGACGTTTACCAGCGGCGAGAGACGGGTCAACCGCGTCCGGAAGGCTGTCGATGGCCCCGGTGAGTCGAAGTATGACTGGGAGATCTTCGCCCTGCTCGCCAAGAAGATGGGCCTCAAGGGCTTTGACTGGAAATCAGCAAAGGACGTCTGGGACGACATGCGGGCATGCACCCCGGGCCAGTTCGGTGTAACCTACGAGAAGATGGAGAAGCCCGAGTCAGTCCACTGGCCCTGCCCGACGGTCGAGCACCCGGGGACACCTATTCTTCACAAGGAGAAGTTCGCGGCTCCGGATGGTCTTGGCACCTTTTTCGGTCTCGAGTACCGCCCACCGGCAGAAGTGGCGGACAAGGAATACCCGTACACGCTGATGACCGGTCGTGTGATATTCCATTACCACACCCGGACCCAGACCGATCGATGCAAGGTGTTGCACTACGAAGTGCCCGAGTCCTTCATCGAGATGAACACGAAGGATGCGGCCGAGCTCGGCATCAAGAACCTCGAGAAGATCAAGGTGCGCAGCCGCCGTGGTGAAATCGAAACAATTGCACGGGTGAGCACTGATATCGCTCCTAAGGTACTGTACATGCCGATGCACTTCCATAAGGGGGCAAACACTCTCACCAACACGGCCCTTGACCCGTTGTCCAAGATGCCGGAACTGAAGCACTGTGCCGTTGCTGTCGAGAAGATTGCGGAGGCGAAGTAAATGGCCAAGAAAGGCGATATGCTCTACGCATGGACCAACGACGCAGAAATCCAGAAAAAGGCCGAACTGGGTGGAGCAGTAACCAGCCTGTGGAAGTACGCCCTTGAATCCAAGATGGTAGACGCTGTGCTTGTCATAACAAAGGGAGTCGATTTATACGATGCTAAACCTGTGATCATCACCGACCCTGCCAAACTCAAAGATACTGCCGGCTCGCTTCACTGCGGCACCCTGCTGTTGCCAAAGCTCGTCAAGAAATACCTGAACGGTGGTTTTGACAAGAAGATTGGTGTGACCGTTAAGGGCTGTGACATGATGGCATTCTACGAGCTTGCCAAGCGTAAACAGATAAATCTTGACAATATCATCATGATCGGTGTCAACTGTGGTGGATCGGTCAGCCCGGTTATGGCACGGAAGATGATCACCGACAAGTTCGGTGTCGATCCCGAGACTGTTCACAAGGAAGAGATTGATAAAGGGCAGTTTATTATCGAGTTCGAAGGCGGGCACAAAGGCATCTCCATGGATGAACTGGAGGAAGCCGGCTATGGACGCAGATCCAACTGCCGCCGCTGTAAACTGAAGATCCCGCGGCAGGCAGACCTTGCCTGCGGTAACTGGGGGGTTATCGGTGACAAAGCCGGAAAGGCGACCTTTGTTGAAGTCTGCAGCGAGAAAGGAGCAACCCTCCTGAATGGCGCAGTGAAATCCGGTGTTCTTGTGACTGAAGCAGCCAACCCCAAGGGTCTGGAGATCCGGGGCAAGGTCGAAGGTGCCATGCTAAAGCTCGGCGACAAGTGGCGCAAGAAGGATTTCGAAGCACTTGGTGAAGGCAAGGAACGGCTCAAAAAGATTATGGTGGAAACCGCACGCTGTATCAAGTGCTACGGGTGCATCGATCAGTGTCCGATCTGTTATTGTGTCGAGTGCACCACAAAAAATCCTGCAATGGTGCCCCCCGGTTATCTACCGGTCAACTTTATGTTTCACCTCATCCGGTATGCACATATCGCCGATTCTTGTGTGAACTGCGGTCAGTGCGAGGAAGTCTGCCCGGCTGAGATCCCGAATGCACTTTTCATGCACGCCCAGCAGGTCGAACTCGAGAAGATGTTCGGTCATGTACCCGGCGTAAGCATGGAACTCCCGCTTCTTGCAATGGTCGAGGAGAAAGAGGAGCGTGCACGGCTGAACAACACCGGTAGTGACATGATCTACGAGAATGTGTTCAATCCAGTGAAGAAATAATAAACGATTTCTTCCCTTTTTTCCCTACAACTATTATTCAGCCGGATTTAAGATCCAGAGGGAAGCGAGCGTGGGGAAATTCTTCGAGAGTATTATTTTCCGATAAACTGCGGATCATCCCCGTCTGCGAATTGTCATAGCCGCCAGTTTTTTCCAGCATTATTTTATATGCGGGTGATTTGATCAGGGAGATAAGCGTGCAGATCCGGGGGTCGTTCAGCATTTCACGCTTAACAACGAGTTCGTAATCTTCGTTCGCAATCGGCACGAACTGGAGCCCGTAGGCTTCTGCTACACTGGATGTACAGACCCCGGCATCAGCAAATCCGTTGCGAATGGCTGCAGCTACAGCCTGGGGCCCATTCACTTCATGAAGATACCCATCGATCAGTGACGGTTCAATACCCCGTGAACTGAACAGGGCGTCAAATACTATACGGGTCGGTGTATCCTTCCGCGTATTTATGAACCGGACATTGAACAGATCCTCAAAGGCCAGACCATCACGGGACGCAATACCCTGTTCGATCGTCGCAATGTGGACGAAGGTAATATCCTGTGCCGGCAGGTGTTGCATCAGGAACCTGGACTCTGATAGTAACGATAACGCCGGCAGTTCCATCGGGGCAGCATGACATGCATTACGCGTGAGTGCTTGGAGGGCACCAATATTCCCGACATTGCTTGCGTGAATGAACAATCCTTCATCATGGACAAGATTGGCAAGGCCTTCGATTGCAGGGTCTAACGAGCCGGAGAGGATAAGTGTCCTCTCTATGCTACCCGGATCAGTGGTCAGGAAGACCTCAAGTTCACTCTCTGCTTCATATCCTTCTAATGAAGCCGGAATGTGCGTATACCCGTTGGCTTTTACCGTTGCCATCTGGACCCCATGACCCCGGTGATGAGGTATTCCCCATAAGGTCGATCCTATACGTCCTACAAAGACCGGAACAAATACATCAA
>Ga0209777_10005189_pt1 | contig 15138 bp, 16 predicted proteins | sample FrelakmetHBP12HB_FD_187147 | JGI IMG/M metagenome (GOLD analysis project Ga0209777, IMG submission 187147) | Freshwater lake sediment microbial communities from the University of Notre Dame, USA, for methane emissions studies -HBP12 HB (SPAdes)... | ecosystem: Environmental > Aquatic >... | reverse complement strand
GGCCATGAGGAGGAGCGGCAGGTTCAACAAGGCGCTCTACATACCTGAGCCGGACCTCAACAGCAGGAAGTCCATATTGAAGCTGCACGCCAGGAAGGTGCCTGCGGAAAAGAACATACCGTGGGTAAGGCTCGGGCTTGCGACGGAGGGATACGCCTCAGCAGACTTAAAGGCGATTGTCGAAGAGGCCCGCGACATCCCATGGATGGAAGCGTTCAAGACCGGCAAAAGGAGGAACGTGAAGACAGGGGACTTCATAGCAGCGATAAAGAAGAAGAAATCCTCGCTGCCGCCGTGGTATGCGCAGGCAAACAACCAGATAGGCAAGCAGAAGGAGATATCCTACATAGACGGCAAAAAGCACGTAAAGGAAACGGAAAGCAAGCTGGGCCCTGAGGAAAGGGAGCAGTTCGAGCCTTTGCTCAAGATAATAAAGAAGAGGAACGGCATCGTGTCAAAAGTCATGACGTTCGTGATGAGATGGGTCGGGATAATAATTCCTATACCGTTCTGAATCCTGTAGACCGAAATTTTGCCGCGCCGGGCTGGCCCAGAAGCCGCTCAACCGTACACTGAAACCTGCGCCACCTTGGCCTGGTTCGGGGCAGCCCCTTCCAGGATGGCCTGCACCTTCAGGTAGTAAATGCCTGGCCCAAGCTGCGCATTGTCCTTGATGTCCGCCTTCCCGGTCGTCACCTGCGTCATTTCCGTCCCGTCGTAAAGGTGGGCCACGAACTCGGTTATGCATTTGCCGTTGCTGCACAGCTGCCTTGAGTCCACGTATCTCACGGTGTCGGGTATGCTGACCTTGGCGAATATGGCCGAGTCCTCGGAGCCGCTGTTTATCAGCGATGCGGACGTGGAAAGCTGCGAAAGGGCCGCGTTGACCTCCATGACATTGACGGCGTATGACGAGGACGAAGACTGCAGGTATATGAACATGAGCACTGGTATGAACAGCAGTATCGCGAACCCGACTATCATGAGCGACTCAATCGAGGTTTGGCCCTTCATCAGACATATTCACCCTCTTCAAGCATAATATGGTGGCTTGAGTTTTTATTCTTTCTCTTGCTCTTCATCTTCCTCAGTATGCTCTCAAACTCGTTCACGAGCGCGATGAAGCCTTCCATGACCTCATGGGCCTCTGCCTGTATGTTTAGGGCATTGCCGTCCACGCTGACCTTGGCGTGAATCGCGTACGAGGACTTTCCCTTCTTCACCCTTACGTCCATGTGGTCTACGCGGAATGACTGGCTGAACTTGGACACGGCCTTTGCCAAGACGTTCTTCGCGTCGTCGTAGTAGAACAGGTCCTCGCCTTCCAGCCCGCTGACGAAAACGGACGGGGTTTCCACTGACAGCTTGAGCACGAGCTTGAGCAGGTCTATGGACGGTATTATGCCTATTGGCTGGTTGTCCCTGTCCACGACAACCGCGTATGCGCTGTTGTTGCGCGCTATCTCTGATGCTACCTTTGGCAGCATGTCGGCCGCGCCCACCATGACGGACGTCCCCCTTATGAGCTGGCTTATCTGTATGCTGTTCCCGCTGTTTATGGTCGTCTTGAACTGCGTGTCCTTGCCTGGCCTCGGCTTTTCCAGCAACAGCAGAAAGTCAAATGTGGATATTACTCCTTTTACCTTGCCGTTGTCAACGGCTATTAGCCTCCTTGTCTTCAGTTCCTTCATTAGGCTCTTTACAGTGCCTATCCTCTCGTTAATGTCAACAGTGTAAACCGGGGTGACCATGACCGCCGAGACCGAGACGTTCGGTATCATGCGCCTTACGATCAGCTCCTTTATGAGGTCCGCCTTGGTTATCAGGCCCTGGACCCTGCCCTTGCCGTCAACCACGGCAAGGCCCTTGAACCTGCCTGCAAGGAATTTCTTTATCAGCATTTCCACGTTGTTTGACTCCGAGATGTCCACGGTAGGGGCGTTGACCATGACCACGCCGGCATGAGTCCCTTCCGGATGCCTGATGCCGAAGCTCAAATGCCTGTCGTCAATCATGCCCGCGTACTTCCCGTTTTCCGTCACTGCAACGGGAAGGCCTGTCTTTATCATTGTCTCCATGACTTTTGAGAGCGGTTCCTTTGAGTCTACAACTAGGGGATTTTTCATGTCCATGGTACCAACCTTTTTGTTCCCTTTCGGCTGGAAACGTTTTAAAAGCATCGTTTCGGTTTTGCTGGCATATGGCTTGCACTAAGGAAAGTTAAGTTTGCCAGCGTCCCCCCGAACGCTGGCAAGGCGACCAGTCCCCTTACACTATATAAGGAGTGATAAAGTGTCAGACGCACTTTTTTTAAAGTTTTCGCTTTTCTGTGTCAGGTTGTAGGCGTTGATGGCTGTTCCCAAGAAACACCGCCTAAACCAAATCGGCTTTAGAAATTCATTCCCTTACAAAGCCGAACCTCTTTCCCTTCGCGGTCATCTTTATGAAATGCCGCAGGCTTTTCCTGAACATGTCTTCGCCATGGCGTCTTCTGTCTTCAATGTACGCAACCCGTATCCGCTTGTAGCCTTCCGGCAGCTTCTGGAAGTTCTTCCACGCTTCCTTGTCCTTCCTTATTGCCTCCAATATCCTCCTTGGAAACATGAACTCCTCATCCGCCTTGAAGGCGTGCGAAACCGCGTCAAGCCCCGCCTTTGTCATTTGCTTTTCCAGAATCATCTTCCTTATTCTCTCCTTGTTTGTCTGCGAAAGCACGCTGCCGCGCCTTCTTGGCGAAAATCTTTGTGCGAACCTCTCGCCATCCACCTTTTTTACTATGCTGTCTATCCACCCGAAGCACAGCGCCTCTTCCACAGCGTCGTTGTAAGATATCCTCGGCTTGCCTGACGACTTCCTGTAATATATGAGCCATATTTCCTTTTTCCTTGCGTGGTTTTTTGCGAGCCACGCATGCCAGGCCTTCCTGTTGGCCGTATAAAACGTCTTTCCCAGCTTCATTTCCGGCATGCCTGTTTTATGCAAAGGGGGGAATAAAAAGTCATCCCGCAACGCATTCGGCGAAGGATTCCGCGAACGCATTGAACGCCCCTAAGCCAAGCAGGTTGACGGCAACGAAGAATTGCACTGTTCTGGCGTGGTTGTTCAATGCGGCGAAGTCCGAGGCTGTCTGGTCGGAGTCGTCCTTTGCATTGATGAGCCCATATATGTCCCCGCCTGCCTTTACGTATTCCGTTATCAGCAGCCTGCAGGCCTCGGTTTGCCCGTGAATCGCGGCATGGTGCAAGGCAGACCAGCCGTCGCATTCTTTAGCAGTGATCAATTCCTTTACGTTTCCGTTTGCTTTTGCATGCTCATGTATGAGCAGGGCGCATGTTCGGGTGTGCCCTTTCAATGCGGCATGGTGCAAGGCTGTCACGCCAATGCTGTCCTTTGCGGAGATGTCCGCACCTGCCTTGATGAGCAGCCTTATCTCCGCATCGTTGCCGTCCGCTGCGGCCTTAAGGAGTGCATCGTTGAGCCGCTCCTGCCTTTTTTGGGACAGCGCCGGTTTCTCGCTTGGCAGTATATCTCCCTTGAATTTGGCAGGCCCTTTTGCCTGTGCATTCCCCACGAGCGACCTACCTTTTTGCATGATTCTGTTATGTGCCAAAGCAATTAAAAACCGTGCCAATAAAAGAACATGCCATATGGCAAAGGTTACAACGCCAGTCAAGCGGCTGGCGATACTGGACAGGGATGCATGCACAAGGGACAAGACAGGCTACGTGTGCGTAAAGGTCTGCCCAATCAACAGGACAAGGGACAAGTGCATAACCATAGACGAGGAAACGAAATATCCGCTGATAAGCAACGAGAGGTGCATTGGCTGCGGAATCTGCGTGAAGAAATGCCCGAACGGCGCCATCTATATCATAAACCTGTCAAAGGACCTTGGGGAGCCCATCTTCTCGTACGGCCCGAACATGTTCAGGCTTTACGGCCTTCCGATACCGAAGAAAGGCTCTGTAATCGGGCTGATTGGCAAAAACGGCATAGGAAAAACTACTGCGATAAGATTGCTTTCAAAGCAGATAAGGCCCAATTTCGGAGAAGAGGCGGATTTTTCGTGGGAGGACGTCTACAAGAGGTCTTCAATGGACGTGAAAAACTACCTCTCGTCCATAGCAGGGGAGCACAATGTCTCCATAAAGCCCCAAGACATAGAGAAAATAAGGGAGCAGAAGGTCCACGTCAAGGAACTGCTTAAGGCGGTCGGGCTTGGAAAGGAAACGCTGGCTAAATTCGGGCTTGAGGAAATCGCAGACAGGAAGGTGGACGAGCTCAGCGGCGGCGAGCTGCAGAAGCTGAGCCTGGCGATAACCATAAGCAAAAAGGCTGACATCTATTACATAGACGAGTTGACTAACTATTTGGACATAGGCGAAAGGCTCAGGCTTTCCGTCATGCTGAAGGAGTTCGGGGAAAAGAACAGCCTCATAGTTGTTGACCACGATTTGACTGTGATTGACTACCTTGTGGATTACGTCTACATCTTCTTCGGCGAGGAGGGCGCATACGGCGCAGTCAGCGGTTTAAAGGCCGCAAGGACCGGCATAAACGAATATCTGGAAGGCTTCCTCAGGGCCGAAAACCTGAAGATAAGGGACTTTGAAATCCAATTCTCAAAGTTCAGCCAAAGCGAGGAAAGGGCGCCCGTGTTTTTCAAGTATCCGGAACTGGCAAGGGACTTCGGGCCTTTCAAGCTGACTGTTGAGGCAAGCGAGATAAGGGAAAAGGAAGTGATTGGCATAGTCGGAGGAAACGCCCTTGGCAAGACAACGTTCATGAGGATGCTAGCTGGAGTTGAAAAGCCGGATTCCGGAACAGTTGAGGAAGGCAGGAAGATAGCATACAAGAGGCAGTACCTTGAGGCAGGCAAGGAAAGGGTGCATGACGTGCTGTCGAAAGGCGACCCGTACATCGTGGAGCTTTCAAGGAGGCTTCTGAGCATACCCGCAAACCTGCTTGAAAGGAGGCTTGACCAATTGAGCGGCGGCCAATTGCAAAAAGTGAGCATAGCGCACACGCTTTCGCTTGACGCAGGGCTCTACCTTTTGGACGAGCCGAGCGCGTTCCTTGACGTGGAACAGAGGATAGCGTTCTGCCACCTGATATCTGATTTCGTTGAATACAGAAAGAAGCCGGTGTTCATAATAGACCACGACATAAACCTCGTTGACAGGGTGTCAAACAGGCTGATGCTGTTTTCCGGCGTGAAGGCTAAGGAAGGGCATGGCAGCGCTGCAATGGGAAAACGGGATGGAATGAACGCCTTCCTCAAGACCATGGACATAACGGTAAGGCGTGACGTGGACACGTACAGACCAAGGATAAACAAGCCAGGCAGTGCGCTGGACCGTGAGCAGAGGCAGAAAGGCGAATACTACTTCTCAAGCTGAGGGAAAATCAGGCGGCGATGCAATCGCTGAAGGATATTATAAATGGTCTGAACATTTCCTTACCCATTGCTGCGCTCAGTTTTTCGATTGATCCGAGGAACTGTGGGATTTGGGTGTTGAAGGATAAGTCTATAGCTGTCCTGCCTTCATCGTTCTTTATAGTGATAAGCTCCTTTAAGTCTCCGCCGGCTTTTGCGTATTTTTCTACAAACAGGACACAGATTTTGGTGTGCCCATTTTCTGCGGCAAAGTGCAATGCTGTTCCGTCGTTATTGCTCTTTGCGGCGATTAGCGCCTTTGCTTTTCCTCCTGATTCTGTGTATTTGTCTATTAAGAGCGCGCAGGTTTCGGCGCGTCCATTGAGCGCGGCATAGTGCAGGGCTGTACAGCCGGCTCTGTCCTTTGCAGCGATGCTTGCGCCTGCATTCAGCAGCCTTTTGATTGCCTTATTATCTCCTGTGGTGGCGGCACGCCAAAGCGCCCTGTCAAGTTTCTTTGCTGCAAAAACTCTCTTTATCGACCGTGCGGCCGATGCCAGCACTTGTTTTGTGCGCTCGTGCAGCTTTTTGGGTTTATTGTGCTGCTTTTCCTGCCGCTGTTCCATACATCTATTATGCGGCAAAGGAATTAAAAACCAGGTAGAATCCGCATCAATAATACGTCACGTTCTCCGCGAACCCGCTGCTTGTCATGACCACTTTGACTGAGTTGTTCTGCGAGTACCAGAGCACGCTCCATTCGCCGTTGGCGAAGGACACTGAAGGCGCGGCGTTGTTGGCAACCACGAACTGTTTGACTCCCCCTGTTCCAGGGGTATTCAAGCTCGCGATTATGGCCTCTTCCTCAAACGCTATAAGACACTTGCCGTCGGAGCAGAGCGAGCAGTCCTTTGTTATCAGCTCGGGCTTTGACGGCTCGAACTTCTGGTTCGGGTAGAAATACTCAAGGTGGTACAGCTTCGGGCACGTGGAGTTGTACTGCTCGGTGACCCGGACCTTTACCTGGAAATACGCAGAGCTTCCCTGGCCGATTTCAGTGACGTTTATTATGCCGACCCTGTCCGCATCCGGGTATTTCACCCTTGCGTCGTCAAGGATGGCCTGCTCCTCGGTGACCTTAAATTCCGTCTCGTGCGTCGTCTGCACTCCCCTCGGGTTGATTACGAAGAGGAGTATCATGAACGCGAAGAAGAGTATTATGCCTGCAATTATGCCCGCTATGCTCAGTTTAGGAAGCTCCATGGCCCCATATCTCGGAATAACTTTTTATTCCTTTCTTTGCCGCTTCAGCGCAGCGTCTGCAAGCGCGACGAACAGCGGCGCCGGCCTCTCCAGCCTGCTTTTCAGCTCAGGATGGGCCTGCGTGCCTATGCCGAACGAGGTATTCCACTCAACTACCTCGACGATTCTCTTGTCAGGTGAGGTTCCGGAAACAACAAGGCCCTTTTCCTCCAGATTCTGGACAAGCTCGTTGTTGGCCTCGTACCTGTGCCTGTGCCTCTCGCTTATCTTTGGCTCGCCATAAGCCGAATAAGCGGCAGTGCCCTCTTTCAGCACGCATTCGTACGCGCCAAGCCTCATCGTCGCGCCCTTTTCCTTCACGCCGACCTGCTCGGGCATCAGGTATATCACAGGGTATGGCGTCTTTTCATCAAACTCCGTGGAGTTCGCGCCCCCCATGCCGCACACGTTCCTGGCGTATTCAATGACCATGAGCTGCATGCCCAAGCAGAGGCCAAGGTACGGTATATTATTCTCCCTGCAGTGCCTTATCGCGGCAATCTTGCCTTCCACGCCCCTTACTCCGAACCCGCCCGGCACTATTACCGCGTCCACGCCCTTCAGGACGTCCTCGGCCTTCACCTTGCCGTCGTCAAGCTCCGAGGACTCTATGAGTTTCATGTTTATTTTTGCGTTTGTGGCCGCGCCTGCATGGACCAACGACTCGTAGATGCTGGCGTATGCGTCCCTCACCTTCATGTATTTTCCGACTATCGCGACAGTTATCTCCCTTTTCGGCTTCTTTATCCTGTCCACTATGGCAGACCATTCCTTCATGCCGTCCTGCTTTGTATCTATGTCCAGCTCCTTGCATATGATTTCGCTCAGGTTCTGCTTTTCCAGTATGAGCGGAAGCTCGTAAACGGTGTCCACCAGGGGGTCGTCCAGCACGTTCTCAATCGGCACGTTGCAGAACACGTTTATCTTTTCCTTTGAATCCTTCGTGAGCGGCTCGTCCTCCCTCGTCACTATGATGTGCGGGTGGATGCCCAGGCTTGCGAGCAGCCTGTTGGCGTGCTGCGTCGGCTTTGTCTTCTGCTCTCCCTTGGATATGCTGTTGACGTAAGTCAATTGGACGAAGAGCATGTTTCCGTGCTCCTCGAACGACATCTGCCTCATGGCTTCTATGAAATAGCTGTTCTCAATGTCGCCTACTGTTCCGCCGACTTCAACAAGGACGACGTCAGCGTCAAAATGCTCGCCAACGTGCTTGACCCATTTTTTCAGCTCGTCCGTAAGGTGCGGAATTATCTGGACATCGCGGCCTAGGAAATCGCCCTTCCTTTCCTTGTCTATTATTTTTTTGAATATCTTCCCGCCTGTTATGCTGCTGATGCCTTCCAGGTTGAAGTTCAGGAACCTCTCGTACGTTCCAAAATCCATGTCGCACTCGGTCCCGTCGTCCAATACAAAGACCTCGCCGTGCCTGAACGGATTCATTGTCCCGCAGTCCACGTTCAGGTAGCCGTCGAACTTTATTGGCACGACCTTCAGCCCCTTGCTTTGCAGTATCTTGCCTATTGAGGATGACAATATGCCTTTGCCAAGGCCGGACATTAGGGAGCCTAGTATGACGATGTACTTGCGCTTGGACAGGTGCATGCGGTTCTTTGAAAAGAAAGGTTTAAATTGCTGGGGTTTTGCCTTGGATGGCCTCAAAAATCTTCTCTGCCTTTTCAAGCTTCCCCATCTTGAGGTAGGCGCTGTACTCCTGCGCAAGGGATATGACCGGTATCCTCATGCTGCTGACGATTATCGTCTTCCTTGCTGAAAGCCTCTTCGTCTCGCTCCACAGGTCGCCTTCCGGAATCTTGTTTACCAGTTCGCCGATTACCTGTACGCTTATTCCGTTGACCTTGAACTTTCCCTCGTATGCGTCGTAGTTCTCCTTTTCCACGTGCTGTATGGGCTCAATTTCAAACTTCTTCAGCACCTCGCCTGCCCTGAGCGTGTCCTCCTTTGTGGATACCAGTATGTCGATGTCATTTGACTGGATGTCAACGCCCTGAAGCTCAAGGTTGGTGCCTGCGAAAACGGCCCAGTTTATGGCGCTGCCTGAGAGCCTTTTTGTGAGGATTCTCAAGGCGTCCAGCCTTTCCTTTGTGAGCATATGCCCCTATTGGGCGTTTGTGTTTAAAATCCAGGAGGCAGGCAGAAGGTTTTTATACATTGTCAATCACATATAACCAAACATTAAGACAGGTGAAACGATGGCACAGCTGTTCGTCATAAGGCATGCAGAGAAGGCCGCGGCAGGCAATGCGGTGCAGGGGATGCATGCGGGACTCACCAAAAAAGGCAGGAAGGACGCGCTTTCCTTCGGCAGGCTCATGAAGAACGTCCTGGAAGACAGGGAAATAACGGTTACGTATAGCATGCTTGAAAGGTGCCGCGAGACTGCCGACATTTTCAAGATTGGATACGGTCCGCGCGCAAAGGTCGTTGATTCCGGCAGGCGCGGAGGCAGGCTGGCGTACCTGGCCCCTGAAATGATAAGAATGTCGGACAAGGGCGGGCTGCATTGCAACGTGGTCTCAAGAACCTTTGTCAGCGGCCACATGGCTGAATTCTTTTCGCGCCTTTTCCTGATGTTTGAGAGCGACTATGCCGGCACGACCGCAAAATGGCTTGCAGACGGCTTCAACGGAAGGCTCATCCCGCCGCAGTTGATAGTGAACGCGATAGATTCAATAGCCCGCATCGCAAAAAGCGAGATGGTTATGATGTTCGTGTCCGATGTGCAGATATCCGCAGTCAGCGTGGTCCACGGCATAACGCGCTTTTCTGAAAAAAGGCCGGACTACCTTACAGGGCTCTGGGATCCGGATTTCCCGAACCATGACTGGTCCCCTTTTGTGCAGGGTTTAAAATCTCTTTCTCCAATAAAATAAATGGGCTAGGTTGGGGCTAGGGGTCCCAGTCCGCAAATCCCCTTTAGGCGGGCCGAATGCCTGGGGAGTAATGCTTTTGCCAAGCATCCTTCCCGTCGGGGCGTCGAAGTCCTGTCTTCCAATAGCGAGGATGCGGCGAAACTGGTCAGGCCGGAAGGAGCAGCCATAAGCCGTATTTTCCTGTTTGGAAGAGCCACAGGATGGAGCTCCGCCGGAAAAGGCCCTGTTTGGCTGGGCATTGCAAGCCAGGAAGCCCACTATCAATTAATGCATTCCCTAGAATTAGCCATAAACAAATCGAAATTTTCTTCCCCAATCATTTTCTCTGCCATTCCCATGATTAGCTTTGACAGGAACGTAGCCGTTTCCTTGGCATCTTTCCTATATGGTTGATTCTCTTTGGCATATGCCAGCGCGGTCTTTCCGTAAATATCCGATACGCTGATGTCTGCGCCCTTGCTTACCAACAGCTTGCATGTTTCGGACCGATGCAATATTGCAGAGAATATGAGCGCGTTCCTGCCCTCATTGTCCCTTGCGTTTATTCCAGCGTTGTTTTCCAAAAGCAGCTCGCACGTCTTGGTTTTCCCATAATGTGCGGCCCACATGAGGGCGGTTATGCCCCTGTTGTTTCGCTCATTGGCTTTTGCGCCCTGATTAAGCATGACTTTTGCCGCCTTATATAGTCCCCCCCTTGAAACATAGATAAGGGGCGTGTTGCCGTATTTGTCCTTCGCGTTTGGGCTTGCGCCCTGCCTCAGCAGGCTCATTATGTCCCTTGTATAGTAAAAATACGTTTCGTCTATCGCCTTTTCGCATATTTCACAAAGCTGCTTGTCCAGGCATTCCTGCCATCCCTGGCTAACTTCAATGTCAGGGTTCGGCTTGCTTTTGCTGAAGAATTTAATCACCCTGTTCCGCATTTTCCTGATTTGCTCCTTTTGGACAAGCCGCATGGCAAAAATGTTAATAAAAGAGGTTAAAAATGCCGTTGGTTGGCGCAAGGGATACGTCATCATTTTAATACTTGCTTCTGATTATGTGTCCATGGATGCCTTTGAGGTCCTTGAAAGGAACGGGATAACGGTTGCGCCCTACGAGGTTGTCAAGACAAAGGCTGAGCTTTTCAGGGCCGCGGAAAAGATAGGCTATCCGCTCGTTTTGAAGGCCTGGGACACGAAGATAATCCACAAGACTGACGTCGGCGGAGTCATACTGGACAACTGGACAAAGGAGATGCTTGAGACCGGCTTTGACCACCTGAAGTCCAAGTTCGGAGGCATCAACGTGCTCGTGCAGAAGCAGATGAAGAAGGGCATTGAGCTTTATGTTGGCGCGATAGACGACGCGGTGTTCGGGCCCATGGTCCTTTTCGGCATAGGCGGCATATACGTTGAGGTTTTCAAGGACATAACCGCAAGGATATGCCCGATAACCGAAAAGGACGTATACGACATGATTGACGAAGTGAAAACAAAAAAGATAATACTCGGCTACAGGGGAAAGCCTGTCAACATAAAGGCGCTTGCATCGCTGATGGTCAAGGTAAGCACAATGATGGGGAAGGAGAAGATAAAGGAGCTTGACCTCAACCCGATAAAGGTTGACGAGAAGGACTGCTTCGTCATTGACGCGAGGATTGTGCGCTAGTCCTCAAGCGCCTTTTTCCAGTTCTCATATCTTTCAGCAATTATTTCTTTAGCCTCAGGCATTAGTTTGTTCCAGCTTCTTTCGATTTTTTCGCGCACCCAGGCCTCGCCGTCTTTTATTCCGAGCTTCTTTACCTCAAATGCGATGTAGAAAAGGAATGGCACGTTGTCTATGTGCGACATGGCGTCGGCGCTTGCGACGCACTCCGCCTCGACAGTCTCCCTTGGTATGCTATTGCTGCTCCTGTGGGCAAGGATGCAGTGCTTTACCTTGCTTATCTTCTCTTTGGGATAGCCCATTCCGGCAAGGATTTTCTCTGCCTCGGCCGCGCTCGTAACATGGTGCTCATAATCGATTCTGCCTATTCTTGATATGTCATGAAGCCATGCAGCAATCTCAACAACCTCCTCGTCTGCATTGAGCTTCCTGGCAAGCAGCTTTGCGTATTTAACCACGGGCTGGATATGAAAGTCAAGATCGTATTCATGACCTTTGCACCTTGCAATTACGATTTCCCTGACCTGTTCCAGGACCATTTCAAAGGCGCCTCTTCTCTTCCGCCTTTCTTACCCTTTCCATTGCGATTTCCATCGCGTATTTCCTCAGGAAGCATTCGCCATTGGCCCTATTGACCACTTCGTGGACGTTGCTTGAAATCTTTTCTTTCACCAATTGGAACATCTTCTGCTCGTCGTAGTGCATGAGCTCCGCGTATGAGCTTATCACGCCGCCGGCGTTCACCAGTATGTCCGGAAAGACCATCTTGCCGATTGAGCAGAGCTTCTTCTCTATTTCCGGAGACATGGGAATGTTTGCAGCCTCGAAAACGTATTTCGCCTTTATCTTTGAGTAGTTGCTTTCGTTTATGCTGTTGGGTCTTGCCCCTGGAATTACGATGTCCGCTTCTGTCTCGAAAAGCCACTCGTGCGGCCCTGTCATGTCTGCCTTGTATGCAGTTACGGAACCTTGCTCGGTCTTGGTTTTCATCAGCTCTTTGACGTCCAGCCCGCCCTTTGAGTAGATGAATCCCCTTGAATCCGAAACCGCGACTATCTTCGCGCCCATCTCTGAAAGGAATTTTGCCGCAAATGTTCCGACATTGCCGAAACCCTCTATTGCGACGCGCTTGCCTTCCACGCTTTCGCCGAGCGCCTTCATGCCCTCCTTGATTGACACAGCGACGCCGTAGCCTGTCGAGCCAAGCTCGTGCGGCAACCCGCCCATCTGCGCAGGCTTTCCGGTCGCCGAATCAGGCCCCCCCACCTCGGCTATTATGCCCATCTCGCGCTCGCCGGTGTACATGTCCGGCCCTGCGACATAAAGCGAGTTCAGTATGGGCTTTATCTTTTTAGCGAAAGCCCTAATCAGGTTTTCCTCGCTTGCCTTGCCTGTCTTCCTTATGCCTGCCTTTGCGCCGCCGAACGGAAGGTCTGCCAACGCGTTCTTCCAGGTCATGGCCCTTGCCAGCCCGAAGACCTCCTCTTTCGTTATGTCTGAAACGAACCTTATGCCGCCCTTGCCAACGCCGCGCGCGGTGTTGTCGATTACGAGGTAAGCCTCAAGGCCGGCGCGGTAATCCCTAACCTCTATCTCGTATTCAGGCCCAAACTCGTCGGCAAGTATCATGGAAAACGCCCCTAAGATGGGATATGCAAGGATAAGTTAAAAACGTTATTGGCCCACGCATTCATTGAAATTGTAAAAGAAGCTCTTCATGCCCCTTTTGTTGTTAGACAGCCTGAAAATGCGCAGGCAGTGCAGGAACGCCTTCCTTTCATTTGTGTTGACGTTGTGGTGCCTATATTCCGACACGCTACTATTCCAATATTCGTCTACGTAATGCCCTGAGCCGTCTTTCTTGCTGAAACTTGCGCCCCTGCCAATCAGCATCATTGCGGTTTTGATGTCGCCGATGTACGCAGCCTGGAAAAATGCGGTCCATCCGTTGCCCGGCTGGGCCTCAATCCGCGCCCCGGCGTCAAGAAGCTTCTCGACCCTTCTTGTGTCGAATCTCCACGCAGACAGGAGGAACAGCCGGTCCAGCCTGTGCTGCCTCTTCTTGCTGTCCCAGTCCACCAGGTTGATTGAGGCAACCCTTGGGATCCTGCATTTCTGCGGCATTATGGCATTGTGCTCAAAAGGGATTTTAAATGTGTCCAATCGTGGAAACGTGTTTGAAACAAAACCGAATAGCGGAACTGTCGCCTTATCCTTTTTAAACATTTCTAATGCACCGCTTAATCAGTGAACGTAATGACCAGCCCCACCCCAAGAGCAGGACTGCTAGAAGCAGAGATACTGGAACAGGAAAGGACAGCGGAACGGGTCCTCAAAAGGCCACAGCTGCCGGGCCACACGCTTATAGAGGAAAGGCAGGAGCCTTACGGCATAACGAAGATAACGGGCAACAGCAATTACAGCATACTCACGTCGCTGCTCTCAAGGAGGATGCCAACTGTTGACATAGCAAAAAAGGACATTGACGTTGCGGCGATGCTCCAAAGGACGTCCCCGCAGAACGTTGAATGCATACTGAAAAGGAGGATACTCCCGGTCGAGCTGAAGGGATATGAATGGGACAGCACGCACTCAAAAAGGCTAAGAAGAAGTTTAAACAGCAACGTCAGGCCGTACATGGACGTGCTTTCCGTGTGCACTGAGCCGATGTCGCTGGACATGCTGAGGATAAGGGCAAGCGAGACGATGGAGTTCAAGGAGAAGAGCGACCACTTCAAGGACATCTACATGTACGTTGAGAAAAAGCCGAAAAAGAGGAAGGGCGAAAGCTCCGGCATATCCTCCGCGTTCATGCGGATGTACAAGGAAGGGAAGAAATACAGCGTCGGCGTGATGGTGAAGGCCGTTTCCGAGAACAGGAGGATGGAAGGCGACGCAGCTGACCAGATAACGGATGAGCTGATAAGCCAGCTGACGTCCAGGATAGGCGCAAATGAAGGCGAACTGACGGGCGCGCTGCGCAGCTTCATGAGGGAATACAACGTCAAGGCAAGGGAGACGCTCAATGCCACAGTCGGCTTCGGGGTCGTGGTCGGGGACAGCGCGGGCATGCACGTCATAGCGACAAAGGACATGTCGTTTTACAAGATAGAGGACGGAAGGATAGCCAGCGTGTTCAGGCCGAGCGCCAAGAACATAGGCGAAGACGTCCAAATCGTGAAGGGCAAGGGAAGGATGATGTACCTTGACATGGGGGCAGGCGCAGGCCCTGACGAGAACCACATAAGGGAGGACACGCTCATAGCGCTCAATTCGTCAATACCGCTTTCCGACATGGAACTAAAAAGGAGGTTCAGGGCGTCGGACCTGGAATCCGTGGGAAAGGCCATAGTCCGCGAGATAAAGTCAACTCGTATGTTTGACGACCTCGGCATGATGGTGTTCTCCAAGTGATAGTCGTCTTGAGACTGTTCCACAGGCTGCCGAGGGACGAAAGGGCGACCACGCACGTCGCATTGGCCGCAAGGGCGTTCGGCGCGAACGGAATGGTGTATTGCGGCATGCACGACCCTGGAATGGAAAAAAGCGTCAGCAAGATATGCGGCAAATGGGGCGGGGATTTCTTTATTGAATACACGGAAAGCTGGAAAAGGACGATGACGGAATATAAAAAGAAGGGCTTTTCCGTAGTGCATCTTACGATGTACGGCAAGGGAATCCCAAAGGAAGTTTCAGCTGAAAAAGATACGCTTGTCGTAGTGGGAAGCGAGCAGGTGCCGGGCGAGGTCTACCAACTCGCGGACTTCAACGTCGCCATAACCAACCAGCCGCATTCCGAGATAGCCGCGCTTGCGGTTTTCCTTGACAGGATTATGGGCGGAAAGGAGCTTGGCGCGGAATTTGACAGAACGCAATTCTCAAAAGGGAAAATAAAGATTGTCCCGAACGAAAGGAGCTTGG
>Ga0209777_10005188_pt1 | contig 15140 bp, 11 predicted proteins | sample FrelakmetHBP12HB_FD_187147 | JGI IMG/M metagenome (GOLD analysis project Ga0209777, IMG submission 187147) | Freshwater lake sediment microbial communities from the University of Notre Dame, USA, for methane emissions studies -HBP12 HB (SPAdes)... | ecosystem: Environmental > Aquatic >... | reverse complement strand
GATCTGCGCATCTTCGAGGATGACGCGGGGAAGATGAACCGCTCGGTGCAGGATATCGGCGGCGCCCTGCTCATCGTCTCCCAGTTCACTCTGTACGGGAGCCTGCTCAAAGGCACGCGGCCGGGCTTCAGCGACAGCATGCCCGGCCCCCAGGCCAAAGTCTTCTACGACGCCTGGCTGGCCAAGCTGCGGCAGTCGTGCGGCCTCGAGATCAAGTCTGGTATCTTCGCCGCCAAGATGGCTGTGCAGCTCGTCAACGACGGACCCGTGACGATTATGATTGATTCGCGGCGCACTAACGAAACCTGAAACCGCGGATGAACGCAGATAAACAGAGATGAACACAGATAGGAAGCGCTGTCAGGAATGTCCGCGTGCATCCGCGGCTCCATAGAAGTTGTTCTCGGCCTCTCTGCGGTGGCTCACCTCACAGCGCCGGGGTGAGCGGCCCCAGCCCGCCGCCCTTCTTCTCCTCTTCCTTTTCCTCCTCCTTCTTCTCCTTGACCTTCGGCGGAACATAAGGCTTCACGCGGCGATCAATTCCGGCCATCACGTTCTTCATCTCTTTGTCGTTCATGTCGCCGTAAGACCCGAAGACCACCAGGTCCCGGCGCGCGACCATGGCCAGGTTCTTGAGCAAGCGGCCCTGGTATCCTTCCTGCCCGATGCCCAGTTCGGCGACCTGCCCTTCCTTCAACATGGCCTTCTTGACGTCCCTCAAAAGGTCCTTGGCGCCCGACGCGGTGCCGGCCTCGGCCATGAAGACCTTGCACTCGTGATTTTCAACGCGGTACAGCGCCGTGACGCCGCCGGCCTTGAAGACGCCCAGCCCGAGCGGGTCCTCCTTGTCCAGCCTCTCAGTGGCGGGCACGCGGTTCTCATAAGGCAGGTAGCCGACGACGTTGATGTCCGTGATGTCGCGCGGGATCCTGTCGGAGATGGCGCGGGCAAAGTTTATCAACATGGTCCGGCGGGCCGGTTCCGCCAGTCCGCTCAGATCGCGCACCACTATGACGAAGCGGTCCTGGACGAAGATGAGCCGCTCGCCATCCACTGCGCCATGCACGCCGATCTTGACATAGTTGGTCTCGCTCAGCAGGCCGGGGCGCAGGTTGGTGTAAGCCCCGTAGGCGTTCTGCTTGCTGGTCATTTCCGTGACGCTGACGCGCGCGACGGGCGGGCGCTTCGGGATGCCGTATTCGGCAGCCAGGGTCGAAAGCTGACTCCATTTACGCAGGATGCCAGCCTTGGACTTGCCCCCAAGCTGCAATTCGAGATCAGCTTCGGGAGGCTTCGCGGGCTTGGCAAGCTGGCAATAGCTCGCGACCAGCTTTGACGGCGGGAAGACTTCCTCCAAGGGCACCTCGGCCTGCTGTACACCTTCAGGCGTGATGGTGCAACCAGGTGTGAACAGCGCCAGGGCCAGGCCGCAGACCGCGCGGACGTGCAACGGAGGCTTCATGGAAGTATGCTTATAGCGCCTTGCTTGTGGAATTCAAACGAGCCCTGTACGGTTCCCGCCGGCTACGGATTCATGTCTCTGAATGTACTGCGGGCCTCCCGCTCGCGTATGAGCGTGGAGGTGAAGAGATGAAGAGGTGAAGGGGTGAACGGTTCAATGGCTGTCACCCCCTCACCCCCTCTCCTCTTCACCCGCTCACCTGTTCATGCCTTCCCAAGAGGGGCGCGACACCAGCCGCATGCTCAGCAGCCGCACTCAGCGACATACACCACCCGGCTACAATTCCTGCACCATCTGCGCCGCTCCGCGCAGCGTGCGGAGGTCGTGCTCCAAGGCCCCGTGCACCAAGAGGACCAAGGCCTGCGCAAGTTGCCGTGCGGCTGTGACGCTCAGCCGCACCGGGCGGCCTGAGGTCTGCATGTGCAGCAAGACGCGATACGCCTCAGGCGCCAGCCACGCCCCACGCTCATTGAGCCGCCCGCTTGTCTTCGCGGCAGCGACGCAGTTCTGGCAATGCAAACCCGTTCCCGCCAGCCAGACTGCCTGTGGCGCGGGTCTGCGGCCCGCCTCCAACCGCGCCGCCTGCAGCGCCTGCTTTCTGGTGCCCAGCAGGCTGTGCCCGCAAGCAGAACAAACACTCAGGTCCGGCAAGAGCCCTTCGCCTTGCAGCGCGCGCAGAGCGAACACCAGCAGCAGCGCGCCGGGCGGCGGGCCAAGCGCCAGGGCGTCCGCGGTGCTGGCGAGCAGATCGTATAAGGCCGTGGCGGCGCGCTGCTCCGCACCGGTCGGCACAGGGGGGAACTCGTCGCGCCACGAGCCGGCAGTGGGGCGCGTCAAGGCTTCAGCGAGTTCGCACAGGAAACTGGCCGCGCGCAGCATGGTGGCCGACTGGCCCAAGTCCGGCCGCCCCCGCTCATCCCAGGCCTTGAATATCCACAGGTTCTCGCCCTGCCGCGGATACACCAGTATCTCGCCGCGCGCAAGCAGATCGAAGCCGCCCTCGAAGCCCTTCTTAGGCCAGCGCCGTCCGCCTTTGACGTGTACCCGGAACTGCCCCAGCCGCCTGCCCAGCATGACCACGACCAGGCTGGTGTTGCCCTGCTCGTGAACACGCAAGACTTGAGCGAGGTCCTTGAGAATGGCCATGATAAGAGGATAAAGCGTGAAACGTGAAACGTGAAGCGAGAAATGGCATGTCTGGCGGCTCGCCGAGGCGCATCTTCGGGATGGCCCTTTGCGTTTCACGTTTCACGTTTTACGCTATCCCCTGCATTGGGGATTGCCGGCTCAACTCCCCGGCAAGCAGGAGGCCGCAGGCTGTCACTTGAATGAAAATCGCTGTCTGCCTTAAGCTGGCGCCCGCATCCACCGCCGACATCCGCGTCGCGCCTGGCGGCCAGGAACCGCTGCTCACGGGCGTGGAAATGTCCGTCAGCTTCTACGACGAATACGCGTTGGAGACCGCGTTGCGGCTGCGGGAGACCTCGCCGGGCTCAACTATACACGCCCTCTCTGTGGGCGGCGGCGAGTGCGTCAAATGCCTGCAACACGCCTTGGCGCTGGGCGTTGACAACGTGCTGCACATCCAGGAGCCAGGAGCGGACGCTCGTGCCGCGGCAAGACTGGCCGCGGCGGCCTTGAGACCTCTCACCCCCGACCTGGTCCTCTGCGGCCGCCAGGCCACAGATGATGACCTGTGGTTTTTCCCTGGAGCTTTGGGCGAATGGCTTGACTGGCCGCACCTCAGCGCCGTCTTCAGCCTGGATGTCGCTCCAGGCAAGAGTGCCCTTAAGTGCCGTAGACGCATTGAAGGGGGCGAGCAGACCCTTGAGGCCGCCCTGCCCGTCGTGATAAGCTGCGATAGAGGCCCGCACGAACCGCGCATCCCTACGCTGAAGGGGCGGCTCGCATCCAGAAAGATGCTTCTTCCGGAAAGGACAGCCGGGGGATTGGGTATCGCAGCGAGGGCTCTTGAGCCTGCTCTGGCGACCGTGCGCTATGCGCCTCCCGCACAACGCACTCCGAAAAAAGTGCTTTCCGGCGCTCCCTCTGAGACCGCCGCGGGACTGCTGCGGCTGCTGCGGCATGACGAAAAAATCATCTAGCAATACAGGGGGCTCGAGTGACGGGCAACGTTCTGGTGATAATCCCCCTTGCCGGCGGCAGGCCGAAAAGGACGGCTTTCGAACCGCTGACTGTGGCGGATTCCCTCGTGCAGCAATCCGGCGGCGAGGTGAGCTCCCTGTTGCTGGGTCCCGGTGCGGCTCAGGCCGCTGAGAGCCTGGGCGCTTGGGGCGTCGAGAGGGCCTATGCAGCCGAAGTCGGAGCGGAGGACTACGCGCCGCTGGAATGGGTTAGACTTATCGCCGAGACGGCGCGAGCCGAGAATGCGGCTGTGATTCTCCTGAGCGCTGACAGTATTGCGCATGACATGGCCGGACGAGTTGCCGCGCGGCTCGAGGGAGCCTTGGCTTCTGACTGCGTCGGGCTTACACGCTCGGAGGGCAGGTTGCGCCTGATCCGGCCGGTCTTCTCCGGCCGCCTCTTGCTCACAGCGGAATTCGCTGGTCCGGGGCCGCTTGTCGCCACGCTGCGTCCGAACGCTTTTGCGGCGGCCCAGCCAGCCAGAACAGGCGCCGGGGCCGTGGTTCCGCTCGCCACAAGGCGGAATGAGAAGGACCTCAGCGTTATCATGACCGAGTTCGCGAAGGCCGCCGCTGGCCGTCCGGGACTAACCGAGGCCGCGATCATCGTCTCAGGCGGGCGTGGGGTCGGCTCAGCAGAGGGTTTCAAGTTGATCCTCGAACTGGCCGATGCCCTGGGCGCGTCCCCTGGCGCATCGCGGGCAGCCGTGGACGCGGGCTATGCGCCGCATTCCCTCCAAGTCGGCCAATCCGGCAAGACAGTCAACCCGGCGTTGTACATAGCCTGCGGCATCAGCGGCTCCATGCAGCACCTGGCCGGAATGCGCACGAGCAAGTGCATAGTAGCCATCAACAGAGATCCCCAAGCCCCCATCTTCAGGTTCGCCGACTATGGCATAAAAGGGAACCTTTTTGAGGTGGTGCCGGCCCTGCTTGCGGAGTTGAAACGTAAAGCGTGAAACGTGAAACAGCAGACGTGAGGCGCGGGGCGCGGTGTATACGTCAGGAAAAAGAAAGGCGGCGGCGATGAAGCATTCATGGGTGTTGGCGGTTCTCACGATGGTTTTGCTTATGGGCCATTGCGCTGGAGCAGATAACTGGCCGCAGTGGCGAGGTCCGAGCTTCAACGGCTCAAGCAACGAAACCGGCCTGCCGGCCACCTTCAGCAAAACCGAGAATGTCGCCTGGGTCCGCCCCATGCCGGGGCGCTCCGGCGCCACGCCGGCCATCTGGGACGACAACGTCTTTGTCAGTTCGGCCGATGCGAAGACCAAGGACTTGCTGGCGCTGTGCCTGAGCCGGAAGGACGGAAGCATTCGCTGGAAGAAGGTTATCGCCTCCGGCGTTGACCGGTTCTACGGGCAGAACAATAACATGTGTTCCCCCTCTCCCATTACCGACGGCAAGACAGTCTGGTTCTTCTATGGCACGGGTGACCTTGCCGCCTTCGACTTCGACGGCAACCAGGCCTGGGCGCGAAATCTGCAAAAGGACTACGGCACGTTTGCGATCATGTGGGGTTACGGCTCCAGCGCGCTGCTGTACAAGGACAAGCTCTTCGTCCCGGTCATGCAGTGCAATAAGCAAGTCTACCTTCCTGGTCCGGATAAGAACTCGCCGCGGGATTCATATCTGCTGGCCTTTGATCCGAAGGCCGGCAAGGAACTGTGGAAGGCCCAGCGGCCGTCGGACGCAGTCGGTGAATCGCTCGAATCTTACACCACCCCCGTCCCCTTTGAGGGGCCTGGCCGGGCGGAGATACTCCTCTTCGGCGGAGACTACATGAGCGGCCATAATCCAGAGAACGGAGAGGAATACTGGCGCTGCGGGGGCTGCAACCCGGGCAGAAGGGGAGACCTGCGGGTTGTGCCGTCCCCCGTGTCTGCTCCCGGGCTCATTTTCGTCACGTCGCCCAAACACCAGAGTTCGTTCTTTGCCGTGAAGGCCGGAGGCGCGGGCAACGTCACCCAGACTCATGTGGCCTGGAAGCTCGGCAGGGAGTTCTCGCCGGACGTGTGTACGCCGCTTGTCTACAAAGACATGTTATATGTCCTCGACGGTTCCGCGGAGAAGCGCAACGTGCTGTGCCTCGATCCCAAGACGGGCGCACAGAAATGGATCGGGCAGGTTCCGGGCAACCAGGTGTACTGGGCTTCGCTGACGGCCGCGGACGGGAAACTCTACTGCATCAACGAAGGCGGACAGGCGGTAGTGCTGGCCGCGGGCGACGAGTTCAAGCTGCTGGCCACGGTCCCACTGGGGGATTCCGCCTGCTACTCGTCCATAGCCATCGCGCAGAAGCAGCTCTTCATCCGCACGGGCCAGAACTTGTATTGCGTGGGGAAGTAGAGGGCTGGACTGTGTGCAGGCCGGACGCCCTCACCTCCCCCCTCATCGCCTCTTGACACCCCCTGAGCGCCCCGCACAATTGCCCCAGTCACCCGCGGTGGAAGGCGAGGAACAGCTATGAAACCCGTCCGCATTGGACTGCTGGGGTCCGGCTTCATTGCAGACCTGCACGCGCAGGCCATCAAAGCAACACAGGGCGAAGCGGAAGTCGTAGCGGTCGCGAGTCACACGAAGGGCAAAGCCGCGAAGTTCGCCAGGAGCCGCGGCATCCCTGCGGCATACAGCAGTCTCGGAGCGATGCTGGCCAAGGCCCACGTGGACGCCGTCGCCATCGGCATCCCTAACGACCTGCATTGTTGGGCCTGCGAGACCAGCGCTGCCGCTGGCAAGCACGTCATCTGCGAGAAACCCCTGTGCGTCACGTTGGCCGAAGCCAACCGCATGCTCGCGGCCTGCGACAAGGCGGGCGTGCTGCTGTGCTACGCGGAAGAATTGTGCTTCGCCCCGAAGTATGTCAGGGCCAAGGCGTTGGTGGACGAAGGCGCGCTGGGCCGGCCGTTCCTCGTTAAGCAGGCTGAGGAACACGACGGGCCGCACAAGCCGTGGTTCTGGGACGTCTCTCGCTCCGGCGGGGGCGCCATGCTTGACATGGGCTGCCATGGCCTTGAGTTCGCGCGTTGGATTTTCGGCAAGCCCAAGGCCAAGCGCGTCTGGGCCAGCCTCGGCACTTACGTCCACACCCAAAAGACCAGGGGCGAGGACCACAGCCTGCTGGTCGTCGAGTTTGAGGACCGCAAGGGCCAGCCCCAGACGGCGCTGATCGAAAATTCCTGGGCCAAGCTGGGCGGCATTGACGACCGCGCCGAGATTTACGGTTCCAAGGGCAACACTGCCGCCGACCTGATGAGAGGTTCCGCCCTGCGGACGTACTCGCAAGCGGGCTATGGTTATGCGGCCGAGAAGGCCGGCAGCACGGCCGGTTGGACCAACACGAACTTCGAGGAGCTCTGGAACTACGGGTTCCCCCAGGAATTCGCGCACTTCGCGCGCGCCATCCGCGCCAAAGAGCCGTTGCGGGAGTCCGGCCGTGATGGCCGCGAGGTGTTGTCCATCTTGTGGGCCGCTTACGCCAGCGCCGGGCGGGGCGAACGCATCGAGCTGCCGTTCAAGCCGCCGGCCGGTGTGAAACGGCCGGTTGAGTTGTGGAAAAGACTTTAGCGCTGTAGCCTGCAGCAATAAGAAGGGATCATCATGAAGGGAATCGAGAAGAACACTCAACGCCGCGCCTTCGAAAGCCCCCTCACCAGCCGCTACGGCTCGGCGGAGATGTCCTACGTCTTCAGCCCGCAGTTCAAGTTCTCCACTTGGCGGCGCCTGTGGGTCGCGCTGGCGGAAGCGGAACGGGCCTTGGGCCTGCCCATCCGCGCGGCGCAGGTCCGTGAGCTGCAGAAGCATGTTGAGGACATCAACTTCGAGGCTGCCGAGGCGCGCGAGAAAGAAACGCGCCACGATGTGATGGCTCACGTCTACGCCTACGGCGTGCAAGCCCCCCTGGCCAAGGGGATCATACACCTCGGTGCGACCAGCGCCTACGTGACGGACAACACGGACTTGATCCAGATTCGCGCCGGCCTGGAGTTGGTTGCGAAGAAAATCGTGAACGTCGTCGCGGCGCTGGCCGAATTCGCCGCGCGGCACCGCGAGCTGCCGGCGCTGGCCTACACGCATTTCCAGGCCGCGCAGCCGACGACTGTGGGCAAGCGCGCCTGCCTGTGGATCCAGGATCTGCTCCTCGACCTGGAGGAGATCGAACTCGTCCGCAGGACGCTGCCGTTCCTCGGCGTCAAAGGCACCACGGGCACGCAGGCGAGTTTCCTCGAACTCTTCGGCGGCGATATGCGGAAGGTCCGGCGCCTGGAGCAACTCGTGGCCGGGAAGATGGGCTTTGAACGGGTTCTGCCCGTCTCCGGACAAACCTATACGCGCAAGCTCGACTTCCGCGCCCTCGCCACGCTCTCCGCTTTGGCCCAAAGCGCCCACAAGTTCGCCAACGACCTGCGCCTGCTGGCGCATCTGAAGCAGATGGAGGAGCCGTTCGAGAAAGGGCAGATCGGCAGCTCGGCCATGGCTTACAAGCGCAACCCCATGCGCGCTGAGCGCATGACCGGCCTGGCCAGGCATCTGATGGCGCTGCTCATGGACCCCGCCATGACGGCCGCCGAACAATGGTTTGAGCGCACGCTGGACGATTCAGCCAACAAGCGCCTCTCCGTGCCCGAAGCCTTCCTGACCGCGGACGTCATCCTCGAAACCTGGCTCAACGTGGCGCAGAACCTGGTTGTTTACCCCGCTGTGATTGCCGCGCAGCTTAACGCCGAGATGCCGTTCATGGCTTCCGAGAACCTGCTGATGGAAGCCGTGAAACGCGGCGGCGACAGGCAGGAACTGCACGAACGCATCCGCGTCCACAGCCAGGCGGCCGCCGAACAGGTGAAACTCCGCGGCCGGCCAAACGACCTGCTCCAGCGCGTCGCTGAAGATCCCGCCTTTAAGGGTGTGCGGGACAGGCTGGACGATATTATGGACGCGCGCCGCTACACGGGCCTGGCCGCTCAGCAGACCAGCCAATTCCTGCGCTCACAGGTCCAGCCCGTGCTGCGGAAGCATCGCCCCTGGCTGGGGCTGAAGGGGCAAGTCAGGGTGTAGCGGACCGCATCACCCCGGCCCGGGAGCCGGTCAAGCCCCCGCTGCGCTTTTCACCGCGGGCGGCTTGAGCAGGAAGGACAGAGCCGCCGCCAAGAGCAGCCCACAACCCGCAATGTAATAAGCCAAGTGGTAGTTGCCCACGGCCGTCTTGGCCGCCTCCGCCGCGTTGGCGCCTTTCGCCAGCAACTCCGACTCCTGGGCCTTCTTCGCCGCGTCATAGACGAGGCCGGAGATCTGTGCGAGCACCACGGCTCCAATGCCCCAGGCTGTGAAGACCCAGCCGTAGTTCACCCCGAAGTTCTTCAGCCCGTAATAGTCCTTCGTCGTGGCCGGGAAAAGCGTCAGGTTCGCGCCGTAATTTGCACCCAGCAGAACGGCGAGGATAACAAACACCGCGAAAGCCGACCCATAGGCCATTCCGCCCACTTGGGGCATGACGAACATGAGACAGGCCTGCACAACGAACACGATGAGCATCGTATTGCGCCGCCCAATCTGGTCTGAGAGCAGGCCCGCAAGGATGCGCCCGCTGGCGTTGCCGATCGCGAGGAAAGCCACGAAGTAAAAGGCCTGCTTGCCTAGCTCGTCGCCGCCCTGGAGTTTTATGATGGGAGCCAGATTGGCGATGATCATCAGGCCCGCCCCCGCGGCCAGAACATACATGACCCACATGAGGTAGAACTGCGGGGTGGCGAGCATCTCCTGCCAGGTGTAATCCACGGCCGCTTTGGCCGGCGTCTTGGCCGCGGACGGCGGCACGGCGGGTTTCCATCCCGGCGGCGGGACGGCCAGCAACTGGGATAGCAGGCCGACCACTATAAGGAAGGCGATCCCGAGTATGAACATGGTCTGCTGCACTCCCGGCCCGCTATCCATCGTGCCGTCGGGAAGTTTGACGCTATACGCGCTCACCAGCGCTTTGGCCAAGGGCGAGATGTAGACCGACGCCAAGCCGAAGCCGGCGACGACCAGGCCGGCTATCAGGCCCGTGCGTTGAGGTGGAAACCACTTGACGGCGGGTGGCGTGGCCGAAGCATAGCCCATCCCGATGCCGATGCCTGCCAACAGGCCGAAACCGATGATGAACCCAATATAGGTCGTGAAGAAGCTCGCCAGGATCATCCCTGCGCCGACTGCCAGGCCGCCTGTCATGGCGACCCAACGCGGTCCGATGCGGTCCTGCACTCGGCCTGCGGGCACCATCGTCAGCGCGAAGGCCAAGCAACAGATGGAGTACGGCAGGTTCTTCTGAAAGTCGGTCCAGCCCCAACTTGCTGGAATCTCTTTTTTGAGCACGCTCCAGGCATACAGCACGCCCAAGGCCAGGTTAATCCCCGTGCCCGCGAACGTGACCCGCCAACCGTGGTTCTTAACCGGTTCGTCCATGAACCTGCTCCTTAATCCGCGACAGAAAGTGCATTTCGGATGTTTGATTTTCGATTTTCGATCTAGCGACCCATTACGCGCAGATCGAGAATCGAAAATCGCAAATCGGCTATTTGCCAGTCTTGCGCCCCGCCACCAGGCGCTCCACAATCGCCGGATCGGCCAGCGTGGTCGTGTCGCCCAGCGCCCCAATCTCATTCTCCGCGATCTTGCGCAGAATGCGGCGCATGATCTTGCCGGAGCGCGTCTTGGGCAGGCCGTCCGTGAACTGGATCACGTCCGGGCAGGCGATCGGCCCGATCTCCTTGCGCACGTGCAGGTTCAGCTCCTTGGCCAGTGCGTCGTCGTGAGGGATGCCTTCCTTGAGGATGACGAAGGCGTACAAGCCCTGGCCCTTGATCTCATGCGGCATGGCCACCACGGCTGCCTCAGCCACCTTCAGATTCGACACCAGCGCGCTCTCGACTTCCGCCGTTCCGATGCGGTGCCCGGACACGTTGACCACGTCGTCAATGCGCCCCATCAGCCAGTAGTCGCCATCGTTGTCCAAACGCGAGCCGTCCCCCGTGAAGTACACGTTCGGGAACATGACGTAGTAGGTATCCACGAAACGCTCGTGGTCGCCCCAGGTGGTGCGCATCAGGCCCGGCCAGGGCTTGCGGATGCACAGTTTGCCGCCCTCATTCCTGCCGCACTCACTGCCATCGTCGCGCAGGATCACCGGGTCCACGCCGAAGAAGGGGCGCGAGGCGCTGCCGGGCTTGAGCGTATGGGCGCCGGGCAGCGGCGTGATCAGGATGCCGCCCGTCTCGGTCTGCCACCAGGTGTCCACGATGGGACATCTGTTGTGGCCCACATGCTCGTGGTACCACATCCAGGCCTCGGGGTTGATCGGTTCGCCGACTGAGCCCAGGATGCGCAGTTGGCTGAGGTCGTACTTCTGGGGGAACTGGGGGCCGGCCCGCATCAGCGTGCGGATGGCGGTCGGCGCAGTGTAGAAGATGCTCACCCCGTGCTTCTGGCAGACCTGCCAGAAACGGCCCGCATCCGGGTAAGTGGGCACGCCCTCGAACATCACCGAGGTGAAACCGTTGGCCAGCGGCCCGTACACGATATAGCTGTGTCCTGTGACCCAGCCGATGTCGGCGGTGCACCAGAAGACGTCCTCCTCGTGGACGTCGAAGATGAACTTGTGGGAGATGGCGCAGTGGAGCAGGTATCCGGCGGTGGTGTGCACCACGCCCTTGGGCTTGCCCGTGGAGCCCGAGGTGTAGAGGATGAAGAGCGGGTCCTCGGCGTTCATCCTGGCGGCCTCGTTCTCCTCGCTGGCCTTGGCCATTTCCTCGTGGTACCAGGTGTCGCGGCCCTTCGCCAGGTTGACCTTGCCGTCGCCGCGCTTGACCACGATCACGCTCTTGATCGAAGGGCACTTGGGCATGGCTTCATCCACGATGTCCTTGAGCGGGATTCTCTTGCCGGCCCGCAGGGACACGTCGCTGGTGACCACCAGTTTGCACTGCGAATCGTTGATCCGATCGCACAAAGACTCCGCGCTGAAGCCGCCGAAGACAATCGAGTGGATCGCGCCAATGCGGGCGCAGGCCAGAGTGGCAATGGCGGCTTCCGGGATCATCGGCAGGTAAATACAGACGCGCTCGCCTTTCTTGATGCCCTTCGACAACAGCACGTTGGCGAACTTGCAGACCAGCTTGTGCATTTGGCCATAGGTCAGCTTGAGCACATCGTTGTCCGGTTCGCCCTGCCACAGAATGGCAACTTTGTTCTCCCTGGGCGTTCCGAGGTGCCGATCCAAGCAGTTGTAGGCGGCGTTGAGCTCGCCATCGGCAAACCAGGTGTGTTTGATAATGCGTTTGGCAGTATCCCAAGTATACTCCAGCGCTTTGGTGGGTTTCTTGAACCAGTGCAATGAGTCGGCCTGCTCCAGCCAGAAAGCCGTGGACTCGGTGGGGGAGATCGAACGTTTGTACATCTGTTCGTACTGCGCGAACGACTTTATGTAAGCCTTTTCGGACACTGCTTTAGGCGGGGGGAAAATCTCTGACTCGCCGGCCAACGAAGTAATGGATTTCCTGACCTCTGCCATCTGCTGCTCCTCCATCAACATGAAACTCAGGCAACAAAAAAACGCGCCGCAGGCGCACAAACCCGCGGAACGCGTGGAAAATGGCCTTCATGGTCCTCACTAACCTGTATAAGCACCAGGCTGTCATTTACAAGTGCGAAATCCCCGCCCAGCGGGACAGGGCTGCGTAGTCCATTTACGGCAGTGGATATCATGCCCTCTCCCCACCGGGGAGACTAGAAGCTCTTATCCCCTTTCTGGCTTTAGGCTTTAGGCATTGGGCTTTAGGAACGGCCTCGTGGCCCAAAGTCCAAGGCCCAAGGCCCAATGCCAAATGCCAATGGAAACAATCCGCCCAAATGGGAATACGCACCCGCCACTCAGCGCTTGCGACTTTTTTTTCGACAGTTTTCATACAAGTCCTTAAAAGTCTGGCAAAACTGTGGAAAACTGGCAACTTTCTGGTCCGGAACTGGTAACTTTCTGTTCCAGAACTGGCAACTTTCTGTTCCAGAACTGGCAACTTTCTGTTCCAAAACTGGTGGATTTCTGGTACTGAACTGGTGACTTTCTGTTGTAAGGATGACAAGTGACAAGTGAACACGTATTTTGGATTTTAGATTCTGGATTTTGGATTGAACGGCAACTTTGGCCGAGTTGCGTTGCGTTTGTTGCGTTTCCCAAAAGTGAACCGAATGCACATTGTTGGCCACAGAGCACACGACGGGCACAGAGAACAGAGAAGAATTGGGACTGCGCATAGCTGGAATCATTTTATCACCCTGTGCACTTTGTGCCCTCTGTGCAGTCTTGAAAGAGCATCCCGCCCCCTACGATATACTACGTATGACAATCCCATTTGTCAAGAGAAAAATGGAAAAAATCGCGTTGGGCATTGGGCATTGGGCGCTGGGCAGAAGGCAGGAGGCAGAAGCCAGAAGACAGAAGGCGGGAGACAGAAAACAGAAGTGAGGAGTGAGAAGTGAGAAGGCCGTTGTCTGTGGCATGGGAGTTCTGCCACAACGTGGCAGGCTGGCAAAGCCAGGGGTGGAGCGCAGCGCAGCCCCTGGTACGGTTTCCCGCGTAGCAAACCAAGCCCAAATATGGCGGGCGGCGTGAGTAACACAAGGCAGGGCGTGGGCAAGAGGACTCCGCGCACGCCACCGAAGGCCCGACAGTCTAAGGAATTGCGGCTCTGTCCCGGAGACTCCTTTTTGCTCCAGTGAAATGTTTTGTGCACGCCACCGATAATCACTATTGGCGAGCAATGCTATTGATCCACCCTTGGTCTCGCAAGCGGTTCCAAGATTTGATGATGTGCGCGGGTGTGAACAGCCTCTTCTTGCGCGGGCTCCAGTCCTGAACCTTGGCGACCGCCCAGGATATGTCGTCGCGGGCCTGCGCGTCTTCCTTCGCGACCCAGCATACGGTAGCCAGTAACTCCATGCCGTAGGGCGTCTCGAACCCCTCGATGAGGCGGCTGACACGCTCCAGCTTCGCTTGGGCATCGGCATCTTTGGCAAGCACCGCCTGCGCGCTGGTGTCGGCGCCCGGAAGCAAATGTATCTCGGCCTCGCTGCTTCGGTCGCCGTACCCGCGGATAAAGTGGCCTTCCAGCCGTTGCAAGACGAAATTCAGGTTCTCTGCGTATGGGCCGCGCTTCTGCCTCGCGAAGTTCAGCTTAAGGGGTTCGCCGGCTTCCTGGAGGAAGAAGGCGAGCTTCTGGATTTCAAGCAGCGTCAGGTTGTAACCGGGGAGCGCGTACCGGCGCATCAACTCGATGAACAGCGCCCGCGCTCTGGTCCATTCCGGCGCCTTCGTGCCGACCTGCATTTTCTCCGCTTGCGGCGCGCCGGAGGGGCGAAACACCAGAACGCGCACCTCTGGCAGCGCGGAGAACGCGGCTTCGATCAGCGGCGCAACGTCGGCCCAGTCCAGCCCGCCATTGCCACAACCCAGGGGCGGCACCGCAATAGACGTGATGTTCAGACTGCGGACTTGAGCCACCAGGTCGCGCAACCCGGCCTGCACATTCTGGATGCGCGACCGCTCTTTCCAATGTCCTTTTGTGGGGAAGTTGATGATATACCGCGGGTTGGTAATACGGCCGGTTGCGTGGATGAACATGCGCCCGAACTGGACTTCACTGTGCCGGCACGCACGCTCGTACTCAGTGAAGTTCTCCGGAAAGGCCTGCTTGAACTGCAACGCGATGCCCTTGCCCATCACGCCAACGCAGTTGACCGTGTTGACGAGGGCCTGGGCATCCGCGTCCAGCAAGTTGCCACTCGCGTGCTCGATCATCGTCGCGCTCCCTGCCTCAATAATACCATCTCGCCTCTATCTTAACCAGCGGCCGATGCGGCGAACCCACCAAGGCGGCCTCCACCTGTTTCTTGATTGTATCGTCCAGCACGCCAATGCCCAGGACCAGGTTCCAGGGGAAGAACTGCTGCACCAGGAACTCTGCCTGGCGCCGCCGCTTCCTGTCACCATCGCTTTGCGTGTCCGCCCAATACTGCTCCCGCATGATGTTCCAGTCAAGGCGTCCCAGGTCAGCCAAGTCATCGAAGAAATCTGTCAAGGCCATGATACCGTGGCCGTTCGTGAAAACCCATGCCAGCTTTGCGGCAACCACGGCCTCGACTGTGGAAACCAGATACACGACGGTGCGCTGGCCACGCGTGTACCCAAGCACGTTGCCCTTGTTAATCGCGTACAGCATAGGCGAGCGCGGGGCAAAATAGAAGGGCACGCAGTCGTGCAGCGTGCCGCCGGCTCCACACGTCACACGCGTACCCGCACGACGATCTTGGACCGTTTCGTAGGCGATGTTGATGTACGGCACAGCTTGCGTATCGAGTGCCTGCTTCCAATGCAGGCCGCCGTCGCTCAGTATCCGGCCCAGGTTGTCCACATCCGTAATGTGGAAGATTCGCGTGGGCGTCGGCCGCTTCATGCGCGGCTCGTTTCCCGAGCGAGGGGACGGCGGGGCATCCCTATCACAGAC